>Ga0160464_100211_pt1 | contig 58266 bp, 53 predicted proteins | sample HID1971I_E11MG_FD_108275 | JGI IMG/M metagenome (GOLD analysis project Ga0160464, IMG submission 108275) | Enriched millipede-associated microbial communities from UW Madison campus, WI, USA - HID1971I_E11 MG | ecosystem: Host-associated > Arthropoda: Insects > Digestive system > Unclassified ... | reverse complement strand
TTCGATATCGCCGAGCGCCTCGAAACGGTGATGTGGGACGCGAAGAAGATGTTCCCGAATCTCGACTGGTTCAGCGCGGTTTCGTATCACATGATGGGCGTGCCCACGGCCATGTTCACGCCGGTGTTCGTGATCTCGCGCACGTCGGGCTGGGCGGCGCACATCATCGAACAACGCATCGACAACAAGATCATCCGGCCGAGCGCAAATTACACCGGACCGGAGAATTTGAAGTTCATCCCGATAAATAAGCGAAAATAGCGGGCTGCGCGATCGGATTTCACGAGGAAGAAATCCACGCCGCGCGGCAATCGCCATTCAACCCCAATGTTTTTGAAAGGTTTTTTTCGATGAATAAACTTCTGATCGCTGCAATCGCCGGCACGCTGGCTACGACGAGCGTCTTCGTCAGCGCCGACGCCTTCGCTGCGACGGCCACCGATTCGAGCGCGGCCAAGGCCAAGCGCCCCGCTCCGGCTCGCCGCCTGATCAAGCGCAGCCCCAAGGCCGAAGCGGCCGCGGCGGCCAAGACTGATCCGATTCCCGAAGGTGCAGTGAAGTGGTCGTGCAAGGACGGTAACGCTTTCTACCTGAAAGGCGACATGAAGCGTGACGCCATCGTCACCGTGAACTGGGCCAAGAAGGATTACCGCCTGCCGCGCCAGGACACGACGACCGGTGCGGATCGTTTCCACGATTCGGCGTCGGGCATGGACCTCGTCGTGATCCCGTCGAAAGCGATGCTGTTCTCGGATAAGGACTCGTCGCGCCTCGCCGACGAGTGCATGACGCCCGACATGGCTGCGGGTGGCCCGGCTCCGACGCAGTCGAACGCGCTGATCAAGAACGCGGAGTAAGTTAGCTCAGCACTTAAATCAGGAATCCCTCGATGTCCGCACCGATTTCCAACGTCCGGCCCGATCCGGACAAGGTACTGGTAGACATAGTCGACTACGTGCTCGATTACAGCGTCGACAGCACGCTTGCACTCGAAACGGCGCGCAACTGCCTGATCGACACACTCGGCTGCGGACTCGAAGCCCTCTCCTACCCCGCCTGCACCAAGCTGATGGGACCGATCGTGCCGGGCACGATCGTCCCCAACGGTGCGAAGGTGCCAGGCACCCCGTTTCAACTCGACCCGGTACAGGCCGCGTTCAATATCGGCGCGATGATCCGCTGGCTCGACTTCAACGACACATGGCTCGCCGCAGAGTGGGGCCATCCGTCCGATAACCTCGGCGGCATTCTCGCAACGGCCGACTGGCTTTCGCGTAACGCGATCGCATCGGGCAAGAAGCCGCTCGACATGAAAGACGTCCTGATCGCGATGATCAAGGCGCACGAAATTCAAGGCTGCATCGCGCTGGAGAACTCGTTCAACAAGGTCGGGCTCGATCACGTGCTGCTCGTCAAGCTCGCATCGACAGCGGTTGTCGGGCAGATGATCGGCCTCACGCGCGATGAGCTGATCAACGCGGTGTCACTCGCCTTCGTCGATGGCCACGCACTGCGCACGTATCGTCATGCGCCCAACACGGGCTCGCGCAAGTCGTGGGCCGCGGGCGACGCCACCTCGCGCGCCGTGCGCCTCGCGTTGATCGCGAAGACCGGCGAGATGGGCTATCCGTCCGTTCTGAGCGCTAAAACATGGGGCTTTTACGACGTGCTCTTCAAGGGCGAGGCGTTCAGGTTCCAGCGCCCGTATGGTTCTTACGTGATGGAGAACGTGCTCTTCAAGATCTCGTTTCCCGCCGAGTTCCACGCGCAAACGGCCGTCGAAGCCGCGATGACCTTGCACGGCAAGCTGAAGCAAGCCGGCAGGTCCGTCGATGACATCAGGAAGATCACGATTCGCACGCACGAAGCGGCGATTCGCATCATCGACAAGAAGGGGCCGCTGAACAACCCCGCGGACCGCGATCACTGCATTCAGTACATGATCGCGGTGCCGCTGATCCACGGCCGTCTCACCGCCGCCGATTACGAAGATGCCATCGCGCAGGACGCGCGCATCGACGCACTGCGCGCGAAAATGGAATGCGTGGAAGACTCGCAATACACGAAGGATTATCACGATCCGGACAAGCGCTCGATCGCAAATGCGCTGACCGTCGAATTCAACGACGGCACGCAGTTCGATGAAATCGCGGTCGAGTATCCGATCGGTCACAAGCGCCGGCGCGCGGACGGCATTCCGTTGCTCGTCGAGAAGTTCAGGACGAATCTCGCGCGCCGTTTTCCGCAAAAGCAGCAGCAGGCGATCCTCGCGGTATCGCTCGACCAGGCAAGACTCGAAGCGATGCCGGTCAATGAATATGTCGATCTGTACGTGATTTAGCCTCACAAAGAAGCAATTTCCTCGTCTTAGTCCAAGGAAAATAACCATGGCCCACAATCTCCACAACACGCTCAAGGAATTCGACAGCGGCTCCGGCAAAGGCACGCTCTACTCGCTGCCACAACTCGGCGACGCGCTGAAGGTCAAGATCCAGCGTCTGCCGGTCTCGATCCGGCTGGTGCTCGAATCGGTGCTGCGCAATTACGACGGCAAGAAGATTTCCGAAGAGCACATCGAGCAACTGGCGAACTGGAAGCCCAACGCCGCTCGTGTCGATGAAATTCCGTTCGTGGTCGCGCGCGTCGTGCTGCAGGACTTCACGGGCGTGCCGCTGCTCGCCGACATCGCCGCGATGCGTGGCGTCGCCAAGCGCGCGGGCAAGGATCCGAAGGCGATCGAGCCGCTCGTGCCGGTGGATCTCGTCGTCGATCACTCGGTGCAGATCGATCACTTCCGCGAGCCGAACGCGCTCGACCTGAACATGAAGCTGGAATTCCAGCGCAACAACGAGCGCTACCAGTTCATGAAGTGGGGCATGCAGGCGTTCGACACATTCAAGGTCGTGCCGCCGGGCATCGGCATCGTGCACCAGGTGAACCTCGAATACCTCGCGCGCGGCGTGCACAAGAAGACCGAAGGCAACGACACCGTCTACTACCCGGACACGCTCGTCGGCACGGACAGCCACACGACGATGATCAACGGTATCGGCGTGGTGGGCTGGGGCGTGGGCGGCATCGAAGCGGAAGCGGGCATGCTCGGCCAGCCGGTGTACTTCCTGACGCCGGACGTCGTCGGCGTCGAACTGAAGGGCAAGCTGCGCGAAGGCTGCACGGCGACCGACCTCGTGCTGACCATCACCGAAATGCTGCGCAAGGAAAAGGTCGTCGGCAAGTTCGTCGAATTCTTCGGCGAAGGCACAGCCTCGATCGGCGTGCCGGATCGCGCGACCATCGGCAACATGGCGCCCGAGTACGGCGCGACCATGGGCTTCTTCCCCGTCGATGAAAAGACCATCGACTACTTCAAGGGCACGGGCCGCACCGACGCCGAAATCGCCGCGTTCGAGCAGTACTTCAAGGCGCAGAAGCTGTGGGGCGTGCCGAAGGCCGGCGACATCGACTACACCAAGACGCTTTCGCTGGATCTGGGGACGGTCGCGCCGTCGCTCGCGGGCCCGAAGCGTCCGCAGGATCGCATCGAAATCGGCAACGTGAAGAGCACGTTCGCCGACCTCTTCTCGAAGCCGGCCGGCGAAAACGGCTTCAACAAGAAGGCCGCCGATCTCGAAGCCGACTACAAGACGGCCGACGGCGTGAACCTGAAGAACGGCGATGTGCTGATCGCCGCGATCACGTCGTGCACGAACACGTCGAACCCGAGCGTGCTGCTCGCCGCCGGTCTGCTGGCGAAGAAGGCCGTCGAAGCGGGTCTGACGGTCGCGCCGCACATCAAGACGTCGCTCGCGCCGGGATCGCGCATCGTCACCGAGTATCTGACGAAGACGGGCCTCCTGCCCTATCTCGACAAGCTCGGCTTCACGCTCGCCGCTTACGGCTGCACGACCTGTATCGGCAATGCGGGCGACCTGACGCCGGAACTGAACGACGCGATCACGAAGAACGACGTCGTCGCGGCGGCGGTGCTGTCGGGCAACCGTAACTTCGAAGCGCGTATTCACCCGAACATCCGCGCGAACTTCCTGGCTTCGCCGCCGCTGGTCGTGGCTTACGCGATCGCGGGCACCATCACGCGCGATCTGATGACCGAGCCTGTCGGCAAAGGCACGGACGGCCGCGACATCTATCTCGGCGACATCTGGCCGACGAGCGACGAAGTCCACGCGCTGCTCAAGTTCGCGCTGGACGCGAAGGCGTTCCGCGAGAACTACTCGCAGCTCACGAAGGACGGCGACCTGTGGAGCAAGATCGCGGGCGAAAGCGGTCAGGTGTATGACTGGCCGAAGTCGACGTACATCGCCGAGCCGCCGTTCTTCGGCAGCGACTTTTCGATGCAGCCGGCCGATTCGATCCCCGCCGTCAAGGGCGCGCGCGCGCTCGGCATCTTCGGCGATTCCGTGACGACCGACCACATCAGCCCGGCGGGCTCGATCAAGGAAACGTCGCCGGCGGGCGTGTGGCTGAAGGCGAACGGCGTGCAGAAGGCCGACTTCAACAGCTACGGCTCGCGTCGCGGCAATCACGACGTGATGATGCGCGGCACCTTTGCGAACGTCCGCATCAAGAACCTGATGATTCCGGCGAAGGCCGACGGCACGCGCGTCGAAGGCGGCCTGACGATTCACCAGCCGAGCGGCGAACAGTTGTCGATCTACGACGCCGCGATGAAGTACATCGACGCCGGCACGCAGACCGTCATCTTCGCGGGCGAGGAATACGGCACGGGTTCGTCGCGCGACTGGGCGGCGAAGGGCACGCAACTGCTCGGCGTGAAAGCCGTGGTCGCGCGCAGCTTCGAGCGTATCCATCGCTCGAATCTCGTCGGCATGGGCGTGTTGCCGCTGCAGTTCAAGGGCGCGGACAGCGTTCAGTCGCTGAACATCACGGGCGAAGAGACCTACGACATCGAAGGTCTCGGCGACGACTTCAAGCCGCAGCAGGAAGTCACGCTGGTGATCCATCGCAAGGACGGCAAAGAAGATCGCGTGCAGGTGCTGCTGCGTATCGATACGCCGATCGAAGTCGACTACTACAAGCACGGCGGGATTCTGCCGTTCGTGCTGCGCTCGCTGCTCGCGGCGTAAGCAAGCCTGTTTTGCAGGTGACCGCGCTCGAAAGAGCGCGGGAACATTGGACCCGGCCCCGGCCGGGTTTTTTTTCGTCCTAGGCCTTGGAGGTCGCGAGTTTCGCGGGCATCGCACGGCGCGCAAACCACGCGCGCGCGATTTCGCCCAGCCGCCGCGCACCGCCGTGCGTCGAGTCGGACGCCAGCGAGAACCAGCTCGAGTCTGCCGTTCCGCTGACCCAGATCGTCGTGTAAGGCTTCAGTTCGACGGACGCGCCCGCGTCCAGCCAGTAATCATCGGCTGTGCCTTCGATGGTCAGCCAGACTTGCCCGCGCGTCACGCGCAAGGTCTGAGGCCGATCGATCACCCAGCGCGTAGGCGCGTCGCGCCGATCGAGTTCGAATGTCCGGATTTCACGCATGATGCTGCTCCTTCGGATCGTGTAACTGGAAGGCCGCGTTCAAATGCGAAAGCAGCCGTTGAGCCTATTATTCGCCCGATTCCGAACAGCTTGAATGAACAGTTATGAACAGTTGGAGCAGAACTGTTAAGCTGAATTGACCGAACAGTTCATGTCGATCCGACACTTTAAAAACACTTGATCTAGCCGTTCAGCTAGTCTTGACGCGGCTTTTCGGATGCGTTCGAATGACGCGAAGACACTGGGGAACAGCGAAATCGAACTGTTCACTTCGATTCACTGAACAGTTTCAGACATCATGAATGCACTTCCGCTCCACATCGACGGCGGCACCGGCGTGCCGCTGACCGAGCAGATCGTCAACCAGATCGAGGCGATGATCCGTTCTCGCCGCGTGCTCGCGGGCGCGAAGCTGCCGTCGATTCGTCAGCTCGCCGCCGAGCAGCGCATCAGCCGCTTCCCGGTGATCGAGGCGTACGACCGCCTCGCGTCGCGCGGGCTGATTCAGCCGAAACACGGTTCGGGCTTCTATGTGGCGAATCACGTCGACGAGCGCGAGAGCAACGCCGGCAATTGCGATCCGCGCCTCGCCGAAGAAGAATCGAACCAGATTCTTCAGCAGTTCAACTATCCCGGCGAGTCGCTGAAGCTCTCGAGCGGCTTCATTCCGGAGGCGTGGCGCGACGTAGAAGGTCTCACGCAGGCGATCCGTCAGGCGTCGCGCCTCGATGTGTCGAGCGTGATCGACTACGCGATTCCTCACGGCGACACGAGCCTGCGCCAGCAGGTCGCGATGCGCATCAACGCGCTCGGCATCGACGCCGATCTTCCGAACGTGATGATCACAACCGGGGCGAGTCAGGCGCTCGATCTCGTCGTGCGCTACATGCTGAAGCCGGGCGATACGGTGTTCGTCGAAGACCCCGGTTACTACAATCTCTTCGGGCTTCTGAAGCTGCAGGGCGTGCGTCTCGTCGGCGTGCCGCGGCTCGCGAATGGTCCCGATATCGATATCGCGGAAGAACTGCTCAAGCAGCATCAGCCGAAGCTCTTTTTCATCAACACGGTCTTCCAGAACCCGACCGCGACGAACGTCGCGCCGCAGGTCGCGTTCAGGCTGCTGCAACTCGCGACACAGCATGGCTTCATGATCGTCGAGGACGATATCTACGCCGACTTTCAGGCCGTGCCGACGCAACGGCTCGCCTCGCTCGATCAGCTCGATCGCGTGATCTATGTCGGCGGTTTGTCGAAGACGCTGTCGTCGTCGTTGCGTATCGGCTATCTCGCGGCGAATCGCGAGCTCGTGAAGAATCTCGTCGACGTAAAGGTGCTGACGAGTCTCGGCGGCACGCGATTCGCGGAGAGCGTCGCCGCGAGCCTGCTCGAACGGGGCACGTATCGCAAGTATCTGGAACGGCTGCGCAAGCGCGTGCGCGATTCGCTGTCGAGCGCGGTGCAAATGCTCGAAAGCTACGGCTGGGATGTGTTCGATGAACCGAGCGGCGGCAACTTCGTGTGGGCGAAAGTGCCGGGCATCGACGATTCGTCCGTGCTCGTCGAGGAAGCGGTGAAGTTCGGCGTGACGCTCGCGCCGGGCAGCTATTACCGCCCGAACGGCGAGGCGTGTGCGTGGGTGCGCATCAACTCCGCGTATGCGGGCGACCGTCGCGCCGCGCGCTTCTTCGAGCACATGAAGGAAGCCGCGGTCGCGCGCGTCTAGCGGCTTTTATCGAAGAAGCGTTCGAGCGCATCGGTCGCGTCGCTGTCTTGCGCAAGCCGCGCGTACAGTCCGGCCGCGCCTTCGTAGATGCGATGTTCCGCGAATTCATCGCCGATGAACTGCGCGATTTCTTCCATCTCCGCGACCCATCGATACGCTTTCGGCGGCATGCGCGGCACATTGCCCGCGAGCCACGCGGCAAGCGCGGGCTGACTCTCCGCGAGTTCGGCGAGAAGCGCATCGCCCGCGCCGTTGCGCATCGCGGCGAGCGACATGGCCGAGCCGAGCGCCGTCAGCCCCTTCGTGATGCCCGCATACGACATCTTGAGCGCGGATGCGGCGCCCACCGGTCCATCGAGCACGCGCACGGCGAGGCCGGCATCGGCGAGTGGCTGAGTGCGCCGTGCATGCGGACCCGACATGTAGAACTTGGGCGAAGAAGGCATGCCGATGATCGCGCCATCGACAAACGGCGTGCCGGTCGGTTCGAGCTTGCGCTCGATTTCCCTGACGGTATCGGGATTGATCGCGTTGCAGTCGATGTAGAGCGGCGGCACGCTTGCCCGTTCGAGCATGGGCGCCATGCGCTTCGCAGTGTCGATCGCGACCGCGGGCGGCACGATGGACAGCATGAACTCGCATGCCGCGAGGCTATCGAGGCTTGCGTCTTCCATGCCGGCCTCGCGTGCGCGTGCGGCGCTTGCGGCGCTGCGGCCTTCGAGCGATGTCAGCACGCGCGCACCCGATTGCGTCAATGCGCGGCCGATAGCCGATCCCATGCTGCCCGCGCCCAGAATCGCGACGGTCGGATGTTTCGATTGAGTCACTTGCAGGCTCCGTGTATCCGCGAACGAAACAGAATACGCTTGCGAGCAGAGAAGCGCTCGGCCTATTCGCTGTCTTCGGTTTCGTTCGAATGAAGATGCCAGAGCGCATCGAGTCTTTTCAGCACATCGAGTCCCTTCGGCGTGAGGAGCGGCATCGGCGCGCCAGTCGGCAGCCGCGTGATTTCGACGAGCGCCTCCTGAAGCAAACGCGCGGCGTGCTGGCCGAAGACTTCGACCTGATGAGGCGAGCGCTCAATCAGCAAGAGCGTGGAAATTTCGTGTGGACTCAGCATTCGATTCTCCAGGCGCGGGACGAGCGGAAGGGACGTATCGATACATGCTAGAGAGCGAAGCTGGCAATTCGGCTACGGATATTTTTCCGCGTGTTACGGGGGTTACACGCCTGAAACTGGTACTTATTTCACGATGGTTTCACGCATCTTTCGATTCGCGATCCTTATTATTCGCGTGCAATAAAAAAGGCGGCCTTCGAAGGGCCGCCCTGGACTACTTCACCAACGCAACAATCAACGATGTTCCGTCACGAACTTCGTGACGAGATAGGCTTCCATCGCTTCGCTGCCGCCTTCCGAGCCATAGCCGGAGTCCTTCACGCCGCCGAACGGCGTCTCCGGCAATGCGAGTCCGTGGTGATTGATCGAGAGCATCCCGCTTTCGATATCGTCCGATACCGCCGCCGATGTCGCCGCCGAGCTCGTGTAAGCGTACGCCGCGAGTCCGTAAGGCAGGCGATTCGCCTCGGCGATCACTTCGTCATACGACTTGAACGATGCGATCGGCGCGATCGGGCCGAACGGCTCTTCGGTCATGATGCGAGCGCTCATCGGCACATCGGTGAGCACCGTCGGCGCGAAGAAGTAGCCTTCGCGTCCGATGCGCTCGCCGCCCGTCAGCACCTTCGCGCCCTGCTCGCGCGCATCCGCGACAAGACGTTCCATTGCTTCGAGACGGCGGCCGTTCGCGAGCGGGCCCATCTGCACGCCGTCGTCGAGACCGTTGCCGACCTTCACCGCGTTCGCGGTCGCGACGAAGTGCTGCACGAACTCGTCGTATGCGGCTTCTTCGACGAGAAAGCGCGTCGGCGAAATGCACACCTGGCCCGCGTTGCGGAATTTCGCCGATGCGAGCATCTTCGCCGCACGGGGAATGTCCGCGTCCTTGAACACGATGGCGGGCGCGTGGCCGCCCAGTTCCATCGTCACGCGCTTCATGTGCTCGCCCGCGAGCGATGCGAGCAGCTTGCCGACCGGCGTCGAGCCGGTGAACGAAATCTTGCGGATCGCGGGATGCGCGATCAGATACTTCGAGACATCGGCGGGCACGCCGAACACGAGGTTCAGCACGCCGGCGGGCAGGCCTGCATCGGCATAAGCCTGCACGAGCGCCGCGCAACTCGCGGGCGTCTCTTCGGGGCCTTTCAGCACGACCGAGCAGCCCGACGCGAGCGCGGCCGACACCTTGCGCACTGCCTGATTGATCGGGAAATTCCACGGCGTGAATGCGGCGACCGGACCCACCGGTTCACGCGTGACGATCTGGCGCACCGCATCCGTGCGCGATGGAATCACGCGGCCATACGTGCGGCGCCCTTCTTCCGCGAACCATTCGATGATGTCCGCCGCCGACAGCGTTTCGATGCGCGCCTCGCCGAACGGCTTGCCCTGCTCCATCGACATGATGGCGGCGATCTGTTCGGCGCGATCGCGGATATTCTGCGCCGCGCGACGCATCAGCTTGCTGCGCTCGTAGGGCGAGACCTTGCGCCATGCCTTGAAGCCGCGCGCGGCGGCGTCGGCTGCGAGCGAAAGCTCCGCTTCGCCTGCGAGCGCAAGACGGCCGATCTCGGCTTCGTTCGCGGGATTGATCACGGCGGTGTCGCGCGAGCCATCGCGCCAGGCGCCGTCGATATAAAGCTGTGTATTCGGATAAGCAGGAAAATCGGAACGCGTATTGCTCATGCATGTCTCCTTACGAGTGGCGTGGCCTGATGCTACGTTGCGCAACATCAAAAGATGCAAACGGCAATGTTATCCCGAACGCGTGGTATCTGCAGGTGCGCACCGTGACGCCCGAATGACGAACGCCCGCCGGGACGATCCCGGCGGGCGCTCTTGATGCACAGAACCGCGCGATTACATCGGCGGCGCGACGCCATCCTTCTCCACGACAATACGCTGCGCCGCGAAGTCCGAGCCCGCCGGACTCGCGACGACGAACACCTTCTTGCCCGGCTTCAGGTCGTCGTGCGTCGCGGGTGCGAAGGTCACGACAGGCACGTTCTCCGGAACCGTCACCGAGTTCGCGCCGCCCTTGTATGAGAGCTTCAGATCGCGGCCGCTCGTGCCCTGCACGACCTGATCGACATTCGCGTTGGTCATCGAGCTTTGCGGGCCCAGATCCCACGCGTAGTGGCCTTCACCCGTGCCGCGCGCGGATTCCGGGAACACGAGCACTTCGGTCGCGGTGAGCTTGCCGTCCGTGCCGGTGGTCGCCGCCGTGCCGACGAACGAGCCCGGCTTGATGTCCTGCAGCTTGATGTTCTTCAGCGCGGTGACGGGCGTATCCGACTTGACGGCGATCTTCACCGTGTCGCCGCTGCGTCGATGGACGGTGAGCGTGTCGCCCGACAGCGACACGATATCGCCGCGAATGCGCGCGGGTTTCGCGGCGGGCGTCTGGGCAAAGGCTGCGGAAGCGAGTGCGAGCGTCACGATGCTGACGCCGAGTTTGATTCGAATCGACATGCAATCTCCTTGGAGTGATGAAAGCGGAAGCTTCAGGACCCGCCGAACCAGTTGTATCCCTGATTCTCCCAATAGCCGCCGGGGTAGTCGTTCGTCACGGTGATCGCGACGATGTGCTTCGGGTTCTTGTAGCCGAGCTTGGTCGGCATGCGCAGCTTCATCGGGAAGCCGTATTTCGGCGGCAGAATCTGGCCGTCGTAAGTGAGCGTGAGCAGCGTCTGCGCGTGCAGCGCGGTCGGCATGTCGATGCTCGTCGAGTAGTTATCGGCGCAATGAAAGGCCACGTATTTCGCGCTCGTGTCGGCGCCTGCGCGCGCAAGGACCTGCGCAAAACGCACGCCGCCCCACTTGCCGATCGCGCTCCAGCCTTCGATGCAGATATGCCGCGTCACCTGGCTTTCCTGCGGCATTGCGTGCAGTTCGTCGAGCGTCCAGACGCGCTTGCCTTTGACGAGGCCGCCGATTTCCAGCTTGTACGCGGACGGATCGACTTCGGGCACTTCGTCGATGTCATAGAACGCGTTGAACGGAAACGGACGCGTGATCATCGATTCGGGATACGTCGGCGCGAGCTTGTTCGGATCGAACAGCAGCGCCTGCACGTCGTCGTTGAGGAACGAGATGCGGCGCAACATGGCGTTGACGGATTTGTCGTCGGTGATGTTGCAACCGGACAGCATCGCGAGCCCTCCGAGCGACAGAATGCGCTTGCCGAATAAACGTCGCGCGGGCGCCTTTAATTCCTTCGCCGCATCCTTGATGATGAGCTCGGCATCGGGTCTCGATTTGAATAGCTTGAGCGACATGGCTTAACGACCTCGAATCATCATCACGAGCGAGCGCGGCACGAGCGCCACCATCACGATATGCACCACGACGAACGCGACCAGAAAGCTCATGCCGAAGAAATGCACGACACGGGCATCGTCATAGCCGCCCATCAGCGTTCGAAGCAATGGAAACTGCACGGACTTCCATACCGCGAGGCCCGACAGGATCACGATCACGATGTCCACGATCACCGCCAGATACGCGAACTTTTGTACGGCGTTGTAGTGCGTGAGATCGTCGTGGCCGAGCTTGCCCCGCAATGCGGCGAGCGCGTCGGCGACGATGCTCTTGATCGAGAGCGGGAACATGCGGCGACGCAGGCGGCCCGTGAGAAGATTCATCGCGACATAGACGATGAAGTTCGCGACCAGCAGCCACATCGCCGCGAAATGCCATTGCAGCGCGCCGCCGAGCCAGCCGCCGAGCGTGACGGCGGGCGGGAAAGTAATGGATTTGAAAATCGGCGATGCGTTGTAGATCTGCCAGCCGCTCGTCACCATGATCAACACGGCGAATGCGTTGAGCCAGTGCGTGATGCGCAGCCATAACGGTTGTACTTGCACGTCGTCGAGCCTCGCGATTCGATTGAGTTTTCGTCAGGCATGGTAGCGACGCGCCGCTGATCGATCGATGACCTCTCGATGACTTTTTTGTCATCTTTGGCGAGACACGCATGGGCTCTGGCTAGAATGACGGCAATCCATCGAACGCAGCACCAGCATGACCATCCTCGTTATCGAAGACGACCGCAAGACCGGCGATTACCTGAAGAAAGGGCTCATCGAGTCCGGCTATCAGGTCGAGCTCGTGCGCAACGGCACGGACGGCCTGCATCAGGCGCTCGCGAACCCGTACGAACTAATCGTGCTCGATGTGATGCTACCCGGCATCGACGGCTGGCAGGTGATGTCCGCGTTGCGCGCGAAACGTGACCTGCCTGTCATTTTTCTCACGGCGCGCGATCACGTCACGGACCGCATTCACGGACTCGAGCTCGGCGCGGACGATTACCTCGTCAAGCCCTTTTCCTTCACCGAACTCGTGCTGCGTATCCGCACGCTGCTCAGGCGCGGCGTGATGCGCGAATCGGATACGTTTCAGATCGCGGATCTGCATGTCGATGTCCTGCGTCGCAAGGTAACGCGCAAGGGCCTCGACATCGCGCTCACGAACAAGGAGTTCGCGCTTCTGCATCTCTTTTGCAAGCATCAGGGCGAGGCGCTGTCGCGCACGCTCATCGCATCGGAAGTGTGGGACATGAACTTCGACAGCGACACCAATGTCGTCGATGTCGCGGTGAAGCGGCTGCGCGCGAAGATCGACAACGCGTTCGATCCGAAGCTGATCCACACGGTGCGCAGCATCGGCTATTCGTTCGGGGAGAATCCTTGAACCGGCCTTCGCGTTCGCTTGCGGTACGTATCGCGCTTTCTTTCGCCGTGATCGTGTGTGTCGTGGTCGGGATGGTCGGCGCGTCGCTCTATCAGGCGACGAATCGCGCGCTGTCCACGCGTGCGGACTATCAGTTGATCGCACGCGTCGAGCATTTTCGCTCGCTGCTGCACGACCTCTACACGATCAAGGAAATCGAAGCGCGGCCGAAGCTTTTCGAAACGATGCTCGGCGACCGGCAGGACGTCATCTTTTTCCGGCGTGCGGGGTCAGCGCCTTTCATCAACGTGAATCCGGAACGGATGCCGCTGCCGCCGCTGCATATCGTGCCGATGACGCGCGCTATCGGGCTCGACGATCTGTACGAAGGCTCGCGTGCGGATGGCGTGCGCATGCGCTGGGTCGGTGCGCAGGCGCGTATCGGCGAGAGTGGCGAAGTGGTCGAGATCATCGCGGCGCACGTGATGACCCAGGAAGCGATCGTCTTGTCGGCGTATCTGGAGCGCGTGTGGATCACGGTGATCGGCGCGGTGCTCGTGACGCTTCTGCTCGCGTACTGGGTGACGAGCCGCGGGCTCATGCCGCTCAAGGCGATGGCCGACAAAGCCGCGGAAATCACGCCTAACCGGCTTTCGGCGCGGCTCGATGTCGCGCATGCGCCCGCCGAATTGCAGAGCCTCGCTGCATCGTTCAACGCGATGCTCGATCGTCTCGAACACGGCTACGAACGCCTGCTGCAATTCTCCGCCGATCTCGCGCATGAACTGCGGACGCCGATCGGCGTGTTGATCGGCGAGACGCAGGTTGCGCTCGCACATGAGCGCAATGTCGGCGAATATCGCGGTGTGCTGGAATCGAATCTGGAGGAGCTGGAGCGGCTCGCGCGCATCGCGCAGAATATTCTGTTTCTTGCGCAGGCGGATCATGGGCAGCAGCGCATCGAGCGTGAACGGCTCGATATACGCGAGGAGCTCGAAACCATCGGCGCGTACTTTGAAGGCATTGCCGATGAACGTCGCATCACCTTTGAAATCGACGCCGACGGCGAAATGTCTGCTAATGCAATCATGTGCCGCAGGGCTATCGGTAATGTGGTCGTGAATGCGGTGCGATATGCGACGGCGGGCACCGTTGTGCGGCTGAGCGGACATGCGGATCAATACGGCGCGCGCATCGTGGTGGGTAATCGCGGGCCGCGGATCGGGCAGGAGGAGCTTGGCAAGCTCTTCGACCGCTTTTATCGTGGCGATGCGGCGCGTAGTGAGTTCACGGAATCGAGCGGGTTGGGGTTGTCGATCGTTCAGGCAATCATGGGGTTGCATGGCGGTAGTGTGACCGCCGACTGCACTCGTGATGGATGGATCGAGTTTTCTTTGCTGTTTCCTTTTTGAAGCTTTTTTTCGGGGAATCCTGTGTTCGTGTCGGTTTATTGGCTCTGCCCCTGTGCGGGGCGGCAGTCACTTTCTTTGCTGCTGCAAAGAAAGTAACCAAAGAAACAGCTCGTTCAGGCCCGCGGTCACACGCACGTTGGCCATACTTGCCAGCCGTCGATGGCACTCGCCTAAGTGTCGTCCTCACAAGCATAACCGGGCTCGGCTCGCGCACGGTCTGCCGCAACGAATGTTTTAGCGCGCTGGTTCAGCACGAAAGAGATCCGGCACTGCGCTTCGCGCTGCCGTTGGGTTCACCGGCTACGTGATCCAATGACCGAGAATATCGATGCGCGCACGCATACGCTGTCTACTGCGGCCGCGCAAGTGCGCGGACCTCGTTGACTATTTCGCGCAGTTCGATTCGTTTCAGTTTCAGGAAGTCACAACCGCCAATATTGCCTGGCCCGACACTTCCTATGCACCCTGCATTTTCGCGGCGTGTCTTACTTGCTCCACGTCGGCGGCAGCAAGCCAGTGACAATAGCCGCCCAGGGTATGTCGATCAATATCTTCCAACTTCGTTTCGGCATACTTCCCCTCACGAAAATGATGCTTTGACCAATAAGAATCCGTGTGCCACGCATGGATGTGCAACACGTCACTTCCGATCCTTCTTTCCGCATTGGTGAAGTGATCGAGCAAGCCAACAGAATTGGCTTGCGGGTAGGTCAACCTAAGCGCAAGTTCCCCGGCGTACATCGACAGGACTTGCTTCGACCAGTTGGGCCACTCGCCTCGAAAATCCTTAAACTCTTCCTCTAGCAGGCGGTCGCAGCACTCCATATGAGACTGCAGATAATTGCAGACCATTTCCGAAGGACCCAGCACCGAGGCCCCGACGTTATGCAAGCCGCTGTGCGGATAGCCCCATCGTCGACTACATTCGGCGAGCTTCACGCGAACAGAATCTTCGTAAGCATACGCACCGAAGCCGAAGCACAAGCCAGTCGGCTGGAATGATTTCATCGCCTGAGTTACGAATGTATCGCAGTCAGTTTTCAAAACTACGTCGAATTTTTTGCAGACGGCTAAGACTTCTGAATCCGCAAGATTGCCGACTGAATTGATGAATTTATAGTCGCCCCACCGTTCGTGAAGGCTGGAAAACGGAAGTTTCTCTATTGCAATAATTTTTGAATCGACCGGAAGTCGGTTGCGTACGGACGGATGACAAACGGCCACTATCTCACAATCGTTTAAAACTTTTGAGTAAATCAGACTCTTATAAAGCCAAAAGAACTCTTGAACCATTGCATCGTTATCGTCAACGTAAACCAAAACCCCTAGTCTGGGCAATCTCTCATATTCAGCTTCCTTAACCGTCGAGAACCCATCTTAACCACGCGAGCAGCCCGTGTATAGCGGGCCAAAGGATGAGCCATTGGTTATGAAAAAAATCGGAGTCATCTTATACCACCCGTTTTTCAGCGCTCAAGGATGGGGCGGTAGATCGCTTCAACATTAACAGTGCAATGCCTTTCTGAAAACTAGCCTTAGGAACAGCAGAGCTGTCGCACTTCCATCAACAACAGTAGGTAAAAATAAGGAAGTCTGCAATGTTTACGGTAATGACCCGCACTAACGAAATGGTGCCGTTCAACGATCACTACAACGTTCATAATTTCACATGGGGCCTTGATAGAATTCGTTATGCCTTGCTCGATCGCTAGAGAACTCGAAATTACGGCCGATAGGTAGTCCTTAGAAGACTGCTTGAATTTGCAGTCCTCAAGATATTTCTTGTATCTTGAATTTAGCGCCGCGCGGATTATCAAGTTCGGCGCCCACCAAAATCAGATGGCGGCGTCAGTAAGAGAGCACGCGCAGACCCGATAAACCAGTCGGCCGCGCAGCGGGCCGGAGCTATTTCGTGCTGAACCAGTGAAGCAAGCGATGCGACGAGTCAGACCGTGCGCGAGCCAAGCCCGGTAACTCCTTCGAGGGCGACACTTAGGCGAGGGCCACCGACGGCTGGCAAGCATGGTCAACGTGCGTGTGACCGCGGGCCTAAGCGAGCTGCTTTCTTTGGTTACTTTCTTTGCAGCAGCAAAGAAAGTGACTGCCGCCCCGCACAGGGGCAGTGCTAATAAACCAATAAGAAAACGGGATCCGGCGAGAAACCAAACCCCAGCCCCTCACATTACCGCCACACCCAACGCCTCCCGCCTCGCCAACAACCCATGAATCTGCGACACAACCGCCGCCCCCTCCCCCACCGCAGCCGCCACCCGCTTCGTCGAACTCGACCGCACATCGCCGATGGCGAACACCCCCGGCACGCTGGTTTCCAGCGCCATCACGCCTTCCGTGCGTCCCTCATGCGCCTCGGGCCCGGTCAGCACAAAACCCTTGCCATCGACATTCACATTGCAATTGCGCAGCCAGTCGGTATTCGGATCCGCGCCGGTAAAGAGAAACAGATGCCGCGAGTCGATCGTGAGCGGCCCATCCGGCGTCTTGCAATTGACGGCGGTCAGCGCGCGGCCATCGCCATCGAGCGAAGTGATCTGCGTATGCGTGCGCACCGTGACGTTCGGCAACGAGCCGATACGCTCCACCAGATAATGCGACATGCTCGCCGAAAGCCCCGCGCCGCGAATCAGCACATGCACGTGCTTCGCATGCGTCGCGAGATAGACCACCGCCTGTCCCGCCGAATTGCCGCCGCCGACCAGCACGACTTCCGAGTTCTTGCACAGCTTCGCCTCGACCGGCGATGCCCAGTAATACGTGCCGTGCCCTTCGTAACGCTCTAGCCCGGCGATGTCCGGCCGCCGATACGCCGCGCCCGACGCGATCACCACCGTCTGCGTCGTCACGCGCGTGCCGTTCTCCAGTTCGATCTGGATCGGATTGCAATCGCAATGCAACGCCTTGATCTTGGTCGGAATCGCGATATGCGCGCCGAACTTCTGCGCTTGCACGAACGCGCGCCCGGCAAGCGCCTGCCCGGAAATGCCAGTCGGGAAACCGAGATAGTTTTCGATGCGCGAACTCGCGCCCGCCTGCCCGCCCGGCGCGCGGCAATCGAACACCGCCACCGACAAGCCTTCGGACGCCGCATACACCGCCGTCGCGAGACCCGCCGGCCCCGCGCCGACGATCGCGACATCGTAGACATGCGCCGGATCGAACTCGGGCAGCCAGCCGAGCTGCGTCGCGATCTGATTCTCCGTGGGCGCGCGCAGCACCGTGCCGTCCGGACAGATGACGAGCGGAAAATCGGACGTCGATGCCGAGATGCGTTCGAGCAGCGAGATCGCATCGGGATCGGTGCAGGCGTCGATCACCGTATGCGGATAACCATTGCGCCGCAGAAAGCCCTGCAGCGAAACCAGACGGCCATCGTCCGACTGGCCGAGCAGCACCGGCCCGCTACCTTTTTCGATCAGCCCGACGCGCCGCAGGATCAGCGCGCGCATGATGCGCTCGCCCAGTTCCGCTTCGGCGACGAGCAGCGCGCGCAGACGCTCCGGCGGAATCACGATGCCGTCGACATCCTCGGCGGCGACGCCATCGACGAGACAGGGCTTGCCCGAAAGCTGCGCCACTTCCGCCAGAAAATGCCCCGGCCCGTGCTCGACGACGAGATGCTCCTGCCCGAGCGCATTGCGGCGCGTCACGCGCACGAGCCCCTTCAGGACGATCACCATGCCGCGCCCGGTCTCGCCCATGCGGAACATCCACTCGCCCTGACGCCAGTGCGAGGCGGTGCCGAAACGGCTCATGCGCTCGATCTCGTTGTCCGTCAGACGCGGGAACATCTGGTGCGCGCGCGTTTCGAGCGGCGAGAAAGGCGCGCTGTCGTCGGACGCGGCGGCAGCGGCCGGCGATGCCACGACGTTCGGATTGGAACTCTCCAGCGGCTCGCGCGCGCTCCACGCGACGACATTCGGCATGCCTTGACCAGGTTCGTTGAACGGCGTTGTACTCATGCGCGATCTCCGTGTGGATAACCAGCTTCATGCAGGGATGCCGAACCCGCGGACGACGCCGCCGCCGATTTCACCGGCCAGGGGCACATCGCCGCCATTTCCGCGACCTCCTCGGGCGTGGTCGCCGCGAGCTCGCCGAACTCGGTCAGCGTCGCGACATCGAATCCGGCGAGCCGCCAGGCGTCCAGTCCGCCCGTGAGCGGCACGACGTCCCTAAAGCCCGCGTTGCGCATCGTCTTCGCCATCCACGCCGCCGACACTTCGTTCGGACACGAGCAGTAGATGACGACCTTGCGCGACTTGTCGTAGTTCTCGATGATCCTCGCGAGATCGCGCTCGTCGGCGAAGAGCGAACCGGGAATCGCGGCCGGATCGAGCATGCGCTTTTCCGGCGAGCGGATATCGAAGATCACGGGAAGCGGCTCGTCGTTCATCAGCGCATAAAGCTCGTCCACGCTGATGCGCGCCTTTTCCAGCGTCGCCATGAGCGCGCGTCGGCGCCACCAGCGATACGTGACATAGATGGCGAGCAACACCGCGAGGACGACCACCGCCTGTCGCCCGAGCTGCGAGATCATCGCGAACACCATTTCCAGCTGCGCCGCGAAGATGACGCCGACTGTCAATCCGACCGCGCCCCACAGCGCGACGCCCCCGCCGTCGTGCGCGATGAAGCTGCGCATCTTCACGCCCATCGCGCCGGCGAGCGGCACGGAGACGAGCGAGAGACCGGGGATGAACTTCGCGACGAGCAGAATGCGCACGCCCCAGCGGCCGAAGAAGCGCTCCGTCTTCTTCACGCAGGTATCGCGCGAAAGAGACAGCTTGCAGATGGTCTTGAGCGTCTTGTCGCCGTACTTGCGCCCGCCCTGGAACCAGACGAGATCGCCGAGCACGCCGCCCGCCACCGCGATGCACAGCACGCCCAGAAGCGGCGTCCAGAACGCGCCGCCGTTCACCGCCATCAGCGCGATGGACGCGCCGACGATGATCATCGTCGGCATCGCGGGCACGGGCAGCCCGAGTGCCGAGCCCATCACGTTGATGAAAACGATCGCCGGGCCGAATCGATCGACTAGCTGATGCAACAGCATGGGAATCTCCCGCGCGGGAAGGTGTGTTCACAGGACGACGGGACGCGCGCCGCGAAACCGGCGCTGCGAAGGCGCGAAAAGCACGAAAGCGAAAGAGATACGAGCTTGCGACCGCTCGTGGTTCAACGCGGTGCACGCGGCGCCCGGCCGACGTTCGTCACATTTAAGAGATAAGTGTAGCCCGGAAATGCGTATGTAAGCATGACCGGCGCGCGAGCCGCGGGCATCGCGCGCGCGATGCCCGGTGCTGAAAGGATCGACCGCGCAAAGTGTGGGATTCAGCCGCGCTCGTCGGCGATATAGGCGCGGATCACATCGGCGAAATTCTTGTCGCCCGTGAGGCCCAGTTGCTCCGCGCGCGCCGTGTTCCACGCGCCCGGCCAGCTGCCGACGATCTTCTCGATGCGCTCGTCGCGCTGCCAGTCGATACGCTGCACGGCTTCCTCGCCCGCCACTTCGCGCAGCGCCGCGACCATCTCGTTCACGCTCACCGACAGGCCCGGCAGATTGATGACCGGCCGCAGCCCGAGCTTCGCGCGATCGATCTCGCAGCCCGCGATCAGCGCCTCGATCGCGCTCTTCGGCGAAAGCAGCCAGACGCGCGTGTCGCCATGGACAGGGCACGTCGAGCGCTCGCCGTTCAGCGGCTCGCGAATGATGCCGCTCGCGAACGACGAAGCCGCCGCGTTCGGCTTGCCCGGCCGCACGCTGATGGTCGGCAGGCGCAGCACGCGGCCATCGACGAAGCCGCGCCGCGCGTAGTCGGAGAGCAGCAGCTCCGCGATCGCTTTCTGCGTTCCGTACGACGATTGAGGATTGAGCGCGGTGTCGTCCTGCACCACATCGGGCAGCACGCCGCCGTACACCGCGACCGAGCTCGTGAACACGACGCGCGGCTTGTGGCCCGCCGCGCGGCACACTTCGAGCAGCGCGCGCGATGCGTCGAGATTGATCTTCATGCCGAGATCGAAGTCCGCTTCGGCCTGGCCGCTCACGATCGCGGCGAGATGGAAGATGGCTTCGGTCTGCGTGTCGATGTGGCGTTGCAGCACGGCGGGATCGGAGATATCGCCGGTTTCGGCGCGCACGCGTTTGTCGGCGAGCAGCCGTTCGTCGTTCGGGCGCGCGACGTCGAGCAGCACCAGTTCGGTGACCGGCTTGCCGTTGAGTTCGTTGCGCTCGAGAAGGCGCTTCGCGAGACGCTGGCCGAGAAAGCCGGCGCCGCCGGTGATGAGAATCTTCATTGGGTCGCTTCCTCTCACAGATAAGGTTTGAGCCAGCCGAGACCTTCGGACGTGCCCGCCTTCGGCTTGTATTCGCAGCCGATCCAGCCTTCGTAGCCGAGCGAATCGATCAGCTCGAACAGATACGGATAGTTGAGTTCGCCGATATTCGGCTCGTGCCGCTCCGGCACGCCCGCGATCTGGATATGGCCGATGCCCGCGTTCGGGCGCTTCATGTCGCGCTTGAGCTTCATCGCGATGTCGCCTTCGACGATCTGGCAGTGGTAGATGTCGAACTGCACTTGCAGGTTCGGCGCGCCGATTTCGTCGCAGATGGCTTGTGCGTCGTCCTGACGGTTCAGGAAGAAGCCGGGGATGTCGCGGGTGTTGATCGGCTCGATCACAATGCCGATGCCCGCCTTCTGCGCTTCCTTCGCCGCGTATTCGAGGTTCTTTTTGTATACCGCGCGATGTTGCTCTCGCGGCTGATCCGGGGCGATCAGGCCCGCCATCACGTGCAGCTTCTTGTTGCCCAGCACGGCCGCGTATTCGAGGCCTTTCGCGACGCTCTGTCTGAACTCGTCTTCTCGTCCCGGCAATGACGCGATGCCGCGCTCGCCCTTCGACCAGTCGCCCGGCGGGGCGTTGAAGAGCGCCTGGGTCAGGTTGTTGTCCTTTAGGCGCTGCTCGATGTCTTTCGCTGCGAAGTCGTATGGGAACAGGAATTCAACCGCCTTGAAGCCGTCTTTCGATGCTGCTGCAAAACGGTCCAGGAACGCATGTTCCGTGTACATCATCGTCAGGTTTGCGGCGAATTTTGGCATTTGCTTGTGCTCCTTCTTTCGGTTCGGGTTGTTTCGCGGAATCCTGTTTTCGTGTCGGTCTATTGGCTCTGCCCCTGTGCGGGGCGGCAGTCACTTTCTTTGCTGCTGCAAAGAAAGTAACCAAAGAAACAGCTCTCTCACGCCCGCGGTCACACGCACGTTAGCCACGCTTGCCAGCCGCCCGTGGTACTCGCCTAAGTGTCGCCCTCTCAAGTCTTACCGGGCTTGGCTCGCGCACGGTCTGACGCGCTAAACGTTTTGGCGCGCTGGTTCGCAGTCATTCATCCGGCACCGCGCTTCGCGCTGCCGTCGGGTTTTCTTTTTTGTGCTCTTGCCTTTACCAGCGGGCGCCGAACGTGTTTCTCAAATCTTCTATCGCCGCTTCCTGCAACGGCTCGGGGCGCGGCATTGTCGATAGATATAGCCGCGCCGTTTCCTCCAACTCCTCCAGCGCGTAGCTCGCGTGCGACACCGATTTCTCCCATACCACCGGTCCGAGTCGCTCCAGCAGCACCGCGCGTACGCTCGACGCCAGCGCCGCCACTTCCTCCGCCACCGCCGTATCGCCCGGTCGGCGATACGCAATCAACGGAACATGTCCAACCTTCATCACGTAGTACGGCGTGATCGGCGGCAAAACATCGTCGTTTTTCCAGACGCCCGCGAGCGTCAGCGCGACCAGATGCGTCGAATGCGTATGCACCACGCCACGCGCTTCGGCATTGCTCTCGTAAATACGGCGATGCAGCGCCAGCGTCTTCGATGGTCGTCCGCCCGACACGTGATTGCCCTCGAGATCCACCTTCGCGATGTCGTTCGGATCGAGGCGGCCAAGGCACGCGTCCGTCGGCGTAATCAGCCAGCCGTCATCCAGCCGCGCGCTGATGTTGCCCGCGCTGCCCACCGTATATCGACGCTCGTACAGGCTCCTGCCCGTGATGCAAATCTCTTCGCGAATGGAGTTTTCAGTCGTCGCCATCACAGTGCCTTCAACGCCTTCTCGAAGAAATCGGTCGCGCCGAAATTGCCGGACTTGAGCGCGAGGGCGAGCGCTTCCTCCGCATTCGCGCCGATGGACTGCGTGGCCGGCACGCCCGGATCGATCTGCAGCCCGATGCGCAACGAACGCACGTCGAGCGCCTGCACCACCGCACCCGATGTTTCGCCGCCCGCGACGACAAACTTGCGCACGCCATCGTCACGCAACTGACGCGCGATCGACGCAAGCGCATCTTCGACCAGTTGTCCCGCCTTCTCGACGCCCAGTTCCTTCTGCACCGCCTTCACTTCATCAGGCGATGAAGTCGCGTAAATCAACACCGGCTCGTCGTGTTTGCGCGCGAATTCGACGGCGCTTTGCACCACCGGCTCGCCGCGCGAAAGCGCCAGCGGATCGACTCGGAAACCCGGCTTCGATTCACGCCAGCGCGCAACCTGCGCATTGGTCGCCTTCGATGCGCTGCCCGCCAGCACCACCGACTTGCCCTCGATCTTCGGCAGGTCGGCAGCATGTTCCGCATGCGCGAGCAGATTCGCCGCGCGGAAGTTCTCCGGAAGCCCGAGCGCGATGCCCGAGCCGCCCGTAATCAGCGCGAGATCGCGGCATGCTTCGCCCAGCGTGTAGAGATCGGCGTCGGACACGGCATCGGCGATGGCGAGGCGCACGCCGTCCTTCTTCAACTCGTCGATGCGCGCGCGGATCGCGTCCGCGCCCTTCGCGATCGTGTCGTAGCGAATCAGGCCGACCTTCGATTTCGTCTGACGCTGCAACACGCGCACGAGGTTCGGATCGGTCATCGGCGTGAGCGGATGATTCTCCATGCCCGACTCGTTCAGCAGCACATCGCCGACGAACAGATTGCCGCGAAAGATCGTGCGGCCGTTTTCCGGAAACGCGGGGCAGGCGATCGTGAAATCGTCCTTCAGCGCATCGAGCAAGGCATCCGCAACCGGGCCGATGTTGCCGCGGTCGGTGGAATCGAACGTCGAGCAATACTTGAAAAAGAACTGGCGACAACCCTGCGCGCGCAGCCATTCGAGCGCGTCGAGCGACTGGCGCACGGCGTCGTCGGCGGGAATCGTGCGCGACTTCAGCGCGACGACGATCGCGTCCGCGTCGATCCGCGCGCCCGCTTCGGGAATGCCGATAGTCTGCACCGTGCGCATGCCGCCGCGCACGAGCATGTTGGCGAGATCGGTCGCGCCGGTGAAATCGTCGGCGATACAGCCGAGCAGTGCCTGCGCCGCTTGCGTCATTGCTTCGCTCCCTTCGGAATGTCGATGCCCGGAAAAATCTTGATGACCGCGGAATCGTCCTCGCCGCCGTGGCCGGCCGTGGACGCCATCATGAACATCTGGTGCGCCGCCGCCGAAAGCGGCAGCGGGAATTTCGACGTGCGCGCGGTATCGAGAACGAGGCCGAGATCCTTCACGAAAATATCGACGGCGGAGAGCGGCGTGTAATCGCCCGACAGAATGTGCGGCACGCGGTTCTCGAACATCCACGAGTTGCCGGCGCTGTGCGTGATGACGTCGTAGAGCGCATCGGGATCGACGCCCTCGCGCAGGCCGAGCGCCATCGCTTCGGCGGCCGCGGCGATATGCACGCCCGCGAGAAGCTGATTGATGATCTTCACCTTCGAGCCCGCGCCGTGCGCGTCGCCCAGGCGATAGACCTTGCCCGCGATCGCATCGAGCACGTCCTCGCACGCGGCGTAGGCGTCGGCGGGGCCGGAAGTCATCATCGTCATTTCGCCGGAATTGGCCTTGCCCGCGCCGCCGGACAAGGGCGCGTCGAGCAGCAGCACGCCTTTTTCGCCGATGCGTTTGCCAAGGTCCGCGGCGAATTGCGGCGATACCGTCGCGCACGCGAGCACGACGCTGCCGGGCTTCATCGCCTCTGCCGCACCGTTCTCGCCGAACAGCACGGCTTCGGTTTGCGCCGCGTTGACGACGACCGTCAGCACGACTTCACACTTGCCGCCCAACTCCGCCGGCGATGCGCACGCGATGCCGCCTTCGGCTGCGAACGCATCGAGCACGGGCTTTCTCACATCGCACGCGTGCACCGTGAAGCCCGCGCGCAGCAACGAGCGCGCGACGCCCATGCCCATTGCGCCCAGACCGATGACTCCCACGTTTCTCGTCATAGCGTTTCTCGTCCCGATGAATTAGCAGATGCCGGCTTCCGCCAGACGGCGCGCGGCGTTGATGAGATGGGTCTGCGCGGCGTTGCGCGCGGCGGCGGCATCGCGCGAGCGGATCGCCTCGACGATCGCCGCGTGCTCTTCGCGCACCTGCCGCATGAAGTCCTCGCGCAGCGCCTCGTTGCCGCGCGTGACGATCGTGCCGGCTTCGAGATACTGGTTCAGAAAGGTGAGGGTTTTCAGGAAGTAGGGGTTGCCCGTCGCGTTCGCGATTTCGCGGTGGAACGCAACGTCTTCCTCGACGCCATTCCTGCCCGCACGCACCGCTTCGTCGATGCGCGCGAGCGTGTCTTCGATGACGGCGAGTTGTTCGTCGGTGCGGCGCTGCGCGGCTTCGGACGCGACTTCGGCCTCGATCGCCCGGCGCAGCGCGAGAATCTGCACGACCGCGCCCGGCTCGATCGCCTGCGCGTAATCGATGCGCAACGGCCGGATGCCCGCCCGCTCCACGATGAACACGCCGCTGCCCTGGCGCGGCTCGACCATGCCTTCGTTCTTCAGCCGCGAAATGGCTTCGCGGATCACCGTGCGGCTCACGCCGAATTCCTGCGCGAGCACAGCCTCGGTCGGCAGCTTGCCGGTCGCGGCGAAACTGCCCTTCTCGATCAACTTCTGCAATTGCTGCGCAACCGTGTCGGACAGCGCGCGCGGCGGAATCTTCTCGAACATTCGACTCGACGAGGCTCGTAAGGTCATCGGGTCATCATACAAGTTTCGAGAAAGACGTTGACCGGGGAATAACCCTCAGAGCGGTCTACTGCGCAAGCGGCTCGTCGATGAGCGCGAGCGCGTCGCGGATTTCGGAGACATCGCCGGGGCGCACGAGGCGCGCGACTTCCTTGCCACCGAGCATGAAGACGAGCGTCGGCCAAAGCTTCACGCGAAACGAGCGGCCGAGCGGGCGGCCGCTGCCGTCTTCGATCTTCATGTGCTTCACAGCACCGTGACCCTGGAACGCCTGCGCGATCAGCGGCTGCGCGGCGCGGCAGAAGCCGCACCAGTCGGTGCCGAATTCGACGACCATCGGGCCGCTCAGCGCATCGATATCCGCGCGTCCGGGCGCGGTCTTCGCGTATTCGATATTCATGCTCATGACGCTCGTCCTTGCTCTCTTTCGTGCCGATGAAATTAGCAGAAAGCTTGCCTGCGTGCCAAAGCGGGCGGACGCGGAGCAGGGATATTACGATCCGATCGCGATCCCGGTGACCTCGTGATTGGCGCCGCCCGTGATTGTCACCGGGATGTTCATTCGCAGCGCCATCATGAAAAGGCTGTTTCGGTTGTCGTAGTTGTCCCTGTTGGGCCACATCTGCGCGCAGTACCGCGAGCCGTCGCTCGTCTGGAGCACATAGGTGATCGCCGAGATTTGATCCTTGTCGACGATTCTCACCACCATGCCGGTGCGGCTGTCCTGCAATTTCAGAAACGAGGAACTCAGGGACGGAATCGGCGAATCGCTCGGTGCAACGGCGAGTCCGGTGATGACTCCGGAATCGTCGCCGGAGAGCGCGACCGGCAGTCCGTAATCCAGCGCCATCATCAGGAGTTTGTTTCGGTTCTCGTGAGTGACGATATTCAACTGACCGCAATACAAGACGCCCTCGCCTGTTTTGAGGACGAAATTGACCTTGTCGAAATCGTTTGAATCGATAATGCGGGTGAGAAATCCACCCTTGACACCCGTGAGTGGAATGCCACCCTGAACAATGCTGAGATTGACCGAACTATCAAACTGTCTCACTTGTAACCCTTCTCATTTATGAATATTGATTCGCGCGCGTCCGGATTATTTCACGACGCGGCACTGCATATTTACGGCCGATCCGTCCGCGCATCGTTCGGCTGAGAATCGCCGCTGCCATCGACAAGCGCATGACCGGGAGCACCGACGACCGCTGTTCTCACATAGCTGTTTATTCCGCCAACCAGCATCACGAAACGTCCCGATTCAAGTGCGAGGCGCATCAGCGCGTGGCGGTTGTGCCGGCGCCGGACGTCCATCTGGGCGCAGTATTGCGTGCCGTCACGCGTTTGCACGAGATAATTGACATAGACGGAGGCATCGGAGTCGATGATACGGACGATTACGCCGATCTGCGCGCCATTCAATGGCATCCCCGGGCAGATGAGCGAGGGAATCACCGGCGGACTTTTGCTTTTCATTTGATGTCTCTCTGACATGCAACGCCGCTCCTTGAAATCGAATTAATATTCCGGTTGAGAGGCTCTTCGTTTTTTTGAAATATTCTTCTCATTGTTTTACCGATCGACATATATCACGATTATTATGTAAATCTTTAAACACAAGTTTTAAAGCAAAGCGTCTTCGTGCACATTGCTGAAAGCGTTGCGCGGTCGAAAGAACGGGCTTTTAATAATAATAATCTAATCGGAATTATTTATCGACGCCGATCTTCTCGACTGTCACGAGCGTCAATCGACGTCAATGAACTTCAATCTACGTCAATATTTGGGCAGTCAATAATCCGAATTGTCATTTTTTGAGATGTCCAGGACACAAAAAAGCGCCGCCTTTCCGGCGGCGCTCGAGTGGCGAGGAGTGCGTGCTCAGGCGCGCGCCATGCGCGTCCGGCGTGCCTCGTAGGACTTCAAATGCGCATAGGCCACCGCCAGCGCCGACAAGCCACCGACCGCCGTGCGACGCCGCGCCAGCAAGTCCCCGACGATGTGATCCGCCTCGATCGGCGCGCCGTTCTCCAGATCGCGCAGCATCGACGCGGTCATCAGCGAGCCGCGCTCGGAGAAGAACGCACGGGCGCGCGCGACGACCGCCTCGCCCGGCGCGTGCGCGTTGTCTGCGGCGATGCCGCGGCATTCGTCGAAGAGCTGGACGAGCAGCGCCTCGCCGCCCGGCGCCGCGAGAATGTCGCCGATGGGCGCGCGCATCAGGCACGTGCCGGTCGCGAGCGTCGCGAGGAACACCCACTTGTCCCACATCGATTGCAGGATGTCCTCGCTCACGTTCAGATCGAAGCCCGCGCCACCGAGTTGCGCTGCGATGGCGTCGATGCGCGCGGAACGGCCGCCGCCGCGTTCGCCGATGGTCATCGAATGCATGTTGTTCAGATGCAGGATTTCGCCTTCGGCGTCGAGCGTCGCGGCGATCACGCATTGGCCGCCGAGTACGTTCGCCGGATCGAAGCGCGCATCGAGCGCGTCGAGATGGCCCATGCCGTTCAGGAGCGGCAGGATCGCGGTGCCGGGACCGACCGCGGGCGCGAAGGAGTCAATCGCGCCTTGCAGGTCGTAGGCCTTGCAGCTCAGCAGCACGAGATCGTATGGCTGGTCGATGTCTTTCGCGAGCACCATCGGCGGACAGGCGAACGCGAGATCGCCCTCCGGGCTTTTCACTTTCAGGCCGCATTGCCGCAGCCGCTCGGCGCGCCGCTCGCGCACGAGGAAGGTCACGTCCCTGCCCGCTTCGAGCAACCGCGCGCCGAAATATCCGCCGATGGCCCCCGCGCCCACTACCAGAATCCGCATGTCTTGCTCCTTGTTGGTCAGATGCACCGCTTCACGCCTGCCACACGCCATAGCCCGCTTCGCGCAAGCCGATCGCCAGTTCCACTTCCATGTCGCGCGCGCCGTCGTAGGGCATCGGGTTGTACATCTCGTACAAATGCGGCAGGAGCCGCAGCCCGAAATCGCGCACGTAGCGGTTCGACTGGATGCCCGCCTTGTGCTTGTCGAAGCGCACGTCGGGATCGATGCCCGTCATGCCCACGTAGACGAACGGCATGCCGATCACGTAGTCCGGATTCGCGCGGCGAAAGCGCGCTTCGTTCCAGACGGCGCCGGCGAGTTCGATCACGTAGACGGAGTAATGATGGCTGCGCGCGCGCCGGGAGGGCGGCATGTTTCAAGTGGCCTTCGCGGCGTGCTCGTTGCGGGCGTTCATTCTAAGACGCCGAGGCGCCGCGCGCTCGATCGTCCGGCGCGCGCCCTGCCGGATGCGGCTCGAAGTGGTAAATTCGGGGCGGTCTGCGCTCGCGCAAGACGATTGGATCGCCGCACGGCCCGTCGAGCCGCCGATCGAACCCGAGACGACCTCTCACGCGAGCGCCGCTCCCATCGACACGTTTTCATCCCGAAGCCGCGCCACGAGCCGCGTCCGCTTCGGTTATCCGGAGATCAAGCATGAGCAAACAAGCTATCGGCGTGGTGGGCCTCGCCGTCATGGGCCGCAATCTGGCCTTGAACATCGAGAGCCGCGGTCACGCCGTTTCGGTCTACAACCGCAGCCGCGCCAAAACCGACGAACTGATTGCCGAACATCCCGACAAGAAGCTCGTACCGACCTACACGCTCGAAGAGTTCGTCGAGTCGCTGGAAAAGCCGCGCCGCATCCTGATGATGGTGAAGGCGGGCGCCGGCACCGACGAGACCATCGCTTCGTTGCGTCCGCTGCTGGAGAAAGGCGACATTCTCATCGACGGCGGCAACACGCATTTCACCGACACCATCCGCCGCAATCAGGATCTCGCGAAGTCGGGCCTGCATTTCATCGGCACGGGCGTGTCGGGCGGCGAGGAAGGCGCGCTGAAAGGCCCGTCGATCATGCCGGGCGGACAGAAGGAAGCCTACGAACTCGTCGCGCCGATCCTCACCGAGATCGCGGCGAAGGCGCCGGATGGCGAGCCATGCGTCGCCTACATGGGTCCGGACGGCGCGGGCCATTTCGTGAAGATGGTGCACAACGGCATCGAGTACGGCGACATGCAACTGATCGCCGAGAGCTATGACGTGCTGAAGCGCGTCGCCGGTTTGTCGAACGAAGAACTCGGCAAGGTGTATGTCGAGTGGAATCAGGGCGAGCTGGACAGCTATCTGATCGAGATCACGTCGAAGATCTTCGCGAAGAAGGACGATGAAACCGGCAAGGATCTCGTCGATGTGATTCTCGACCGCGCCGCGCAAAAAGGCACCGGCAAGTGGACGAGCCAGAACGCGCTCGATCTCGGCGCGCCGCTGCCTTTGATTACCGAAGCCGTGTTCGCGCGCGTGCTTTCTTCGCTGAAGGATCAGCGCGTGGCGGCGAGCAAGGTGCTGAGCGGCCCCGCGCCCCAGTTCGATGGCGATCGCACGGCGTTCGTCGAGTCGGTGCGGCGCGCGTTGTATCTCAGCAAGATCGTGTCGTATGCGCAAGGGTTCGCGCAGTTGCGCGCGGCATCGGAAGAATACAAGTGGGACCTGCATTACGGCGAGATCGCCAAGATCTTCCGCGCGGGCTGCATCATCCGCGCGCGCTTCCTGCAGAAGATCACGGATGCGTATGACAAGAATCCGCAGCTCGCGAATCTGCTGCTCGATCCGTATTTCAGCGATATCGCCGCGAAGTATCAGGACGCATTGCGCGATGTGGTCGTCGCGGCGGTGAAGGCGGGGATTCCGGTGCCCGCGTTCTCGTCGGCGATTGCCTATTTCGATGCGTATCGCTCGGAGCGGCTGCCCGCGAATCTCGTGCAGGCGCAACGGGATTTCTTTGGCGCGCATACGTTCGAACGCGTGGACAAGGCGGGGAGTTTTCACGCGAACTGGGCGTGACGGACTGACGGTCTGACAGTCTGCCCGGAACGGGGCAACTCATCGAGTTGCCCCGTTTTGTTTTCAGATCACCCTAGCGTCACCCACTCAGCATTCCTCTCGCTACTCCTCAACACCGCATCCACGAACCTCAATCCCGCCACCCCGTCCTCGACAGTCGTGAGCCAGTCATCCCCTTGTGTCGTTCCGCTCGCGATGCACGCCGCCGCATCCGTATAAACCTGCGCGAACGCTTCCAGATACCCTTCAGGATGCCCGGCCGGCACGCGCGTCGCATGCAGCGCTTCGGAGCTTTGCACGCGGCCGCGCGTAATCCGCTCCGACGCGCCTCCTATCGGCGTGAACCACAACTCGTTCGGCGTCTCTTGATCGAATGCGATGCCCGCCTTCGTGCCGTACACACGCAGGCGCAGCGCGTTCTCCTCGCCCGCCGCGACCTGGCTCGCCCACAGCATCCCGCGCGCGCCGCCGGCATAGCGGAACATCGCCTGCACGTGATCGTCGACACGGCGATTCGGCACGAACGTCGTCACGTCCGCCGACAACTCCGCCGGCCTCATGCCCGTCACGTACTCCGCGAGCTGATACGCATGCGTGCCGATATCGCCGAGACAGCCCGCCGGACCGGCCAGCGCCGGATCGGTGCGCCACACCGCCTGCCGGTTCGCCTGCGTCTCGACGGGCAGCGACAGCCAGTCCTGCGCGTACTCCACCTGCACGACGCGGATATCGCCGAGCAGGCCACGCCGCACCATCCCGCGCGCGTGACGCACGAGCGGATAGCCCGTGTACGTATACGTCACCGCGAACACGCGATCCTTCTCGCGCGCGAGTTTCGCCAGCGCCTCGCCTTCATCGAGCGACACGGCCAGCGGCTTGTCGCAGATCACGTGTATGCCGGCCTCGAGAAACGCCGTCGCGATCGGCGCATGCAGATGATTCGGCGTGACGATCGCCACCGCCTCGATGCCGTCCGAGCGCCCGGCCTCGGTGCGCGCCATCTCGCGATAATCGTCGTAGCTGCGCGTAAGGCCGATAGCCGCCGCGCTCGCAGCCGCACGCCGCGCATCCGACGACAACGCGCCCGCCACCAGCTCGTAACGATCATCGAGCCGCGCGGCCATGCGATGCACCGCGCCGATGAACGCGCCCTCGCCGCCGCCGACCATGCCCAGTCGCACGCGGTTCATTGCTTGTCTCCCGCTTTGTCTCCCGCTTTGTCTTCGATACCGAGCACGCCGCGCAACTGCTCGCGGCTTGCGCCGCTGCCGGCGAAATCATCGAACGCACGCTCGGCCACGCGGATGATGCGATCGCGGATAAACACCGCGCCCTCGCGCGCGCCGTCTTCCGGATGCTTCAGCGCGCACTCCCATTCGAGCACGGCCCAGCCGGGAAAATCGTATTGCGCCATCTTCGAGAAAATCGCCTTGAAATCGATCTGGCCATCGCCCAGGGAACGAAAACGTCCCGCGCGATCGGTCCATCCCGAATAGCCGCCATACACGCCCTGCTTTCCGTTCGGCCGGAACTCCGCGTCCTTCACATGAAACGCCTTGATGCGCGGGTGATAGATATCGATGAACGCGAGGTAATCGAGTTGCTGAAGCACGAAGTGACTCGGATCGAACAGGATATTCGCGCGCGGATGATCGTCCACCGCCGCGAGAAAGCGCTCGAACGTGACGCCATCGTGGAGATCCTCGCCGGGATGCAGTTCGTAGCACACGTCGATGCCCGCGCGATCGAACTCATCGAGAATCGGACGCCAGCGTTTCGCGAGCTCGTCGAATGCGGCTTCGACGAGACCCGCCGGACGCTGCGGCCACGGATAGACGTACGGCCACGCGAGCGCGCCCGAAAACGTCACGTGCGCACTCAGGCCCAGACGCTTCGACGCGGCCGCCGCGAGCTTCAGTTGCGATATCGCCCATTCCGTGCGCGCCGCGGGATTGCCGCGCACGTGCGGCGCGGCGAAGCCATCGAACAACGTGTCGTAGGCGGGATGCACCGCGATCAACTGCCCTTGCAGATGCGTGGACAATTCCGTGATCGCGACGCCCGCGTCGTCCACCGTGCGGCGGATGTCGTCGCAATAGGCATCGCTCGATGCGGCTTGTTCCAGATCGATCAGACGCGGATCGGCGGGCACCTGGATGCCCTCGTAACCGAGCGAACCCGCCCACGACGCGAGGTTCTTCAACGTATCGAACGGCGGCCGGTCGCCCATGAACTGCGCGAGAAATATCGCCGGCCCCTTGATGGTCTTCATCGTTCGCCTCCAAGAGAAAGAAGGCCGGGTGAACGGCCTTCGCGCATCAGAACGGCGAGTTCGGGAAGTAGAACTGCTTGGCGTTGTCCTTCGTGATGAGCACCGACGGGATGATCGTCGTCGGCGGCAGCTTGTCGCCCTTTAGACGCGCCTCGGCGGTGAGCTTGATCGCGTCGTAGATGAACTTCGGCGAATACGACACGTCGGCCTGCACGCGCTTGTCGCCATCCATGATGCGCTTCACGGCTTCCTTCGATCCCGCGCCGCCGAAGACGATCTTGATGTCCGTGCGCTTCGCCTGATCGATCGCCTTCAGCACGCCGACCATCATGTCGTCGTCGGCGGCCCAGACGGCGTCGATATGCTTGAAGCGCGTGAGATAGTCCTGCATCACCTTGAAGGCGGGGTCGCGGTTCCAGTTCGCGTATTTCGCATCGAGAATCTTCATGTCCGGATGCTGCTTGATCACGCCTTCGAACGCGGTCCAGCGCTCGTTGTCGAGGGTCGTCGGAATGCCGCGCAGCGCGACGATATCGCCCTTGCCGTTCAGCGTCTTCGCGAGATACTCGGCGGGAATCTTGCCGAACGCGGTGTTGTCGCCGGCGACATAGGCATCCTGCGCGCTGGTATCAGTGAGACCGCGATCGACCACCGTCACGTACACGCCTTTCTTCTTCACCTGCGCGACAGGCTGCGTGAGCGACGCCGATTCCTGCGGGAAGATCACGAGCGCGTTGATCTTGTTGACCGTCACGAGATCCTGCAACTGGTTCGCCTGCTCGGGCGCGGTGCCGGCCGTCTTCACGATCACCTTCAGGTCAGGATGCGCCTTCTCCAGTTCCTTCTTCGCCTCGTTGGCCCACCACACGATGCCGCCCGTGAAGCCGTGATCCGCGGTCGGAATGGCGACGCCGAGCACGACCTTTTCGTCGGCATGAGCGGACGACGATACGGCGGCGAACGCGCTTGCCGCGAGCGTGAGCGCGCCGAGCGCGCGAAGCATTTTATTCATGACGATGTCTCCGGATTTGTAGGCATTAACGACGACCGCGCTGCAAAACTGCTACGAGGATGATCACGGCGCCCTGCACCGCCGCATTCAGATACACGCTGATGATGCTCGTCAGGTTCAGGATGTTGTTGATGACCGAAAGCAGAATCGCGCCGATGACCGTGCCGATCACGCGCCCTTCGCCACCCTTCAACGCGGTGCCGCCGACCACGACGGACGCGATCGCTTCGAGTTCCCACAAGAGGCCCGTCGTCGGTGTGGCAGAGCCTAGGCGCGGCACGTACAGAATCGTCGCGACGGCCACGCACAAGCCCAGCAGCACATACGTGACGATCTTCACGCGATCCACGCGAATGGCCGCATAACGCGCGACCTGCTCGCTCGAACCGATCGCCTGAACATGCCGTCCATATACCGTGCGATTGAGCACGAGCGCGCCGCCCGCCGCGACGATCAGGAAGATCCAGATCGGCACCGGCACCCCGAACAGGCTCGCGTAATAAACCGGCCCGTAAAGATCGACGAGCGAGTTGTCGAGCGTGAGCGCGCCGCCGTCCGCGAGCCACGTAAGCAGCGCGCGAAAGATGCCGAGCGTGCCCAGCGTGACGATGAACGGCTCGATGCGCCCTTTCGTCACGAGCACGCCGTGCGCGAAGCCGAACAGCGCGCCGAGCACGAGCGCGAGCACGACGCCCAGCGCGATGATCAGAAGCGGCGGCACCGCGTGCCCATGAAAGCCCTGCATGAGCGCGTTCATCATGTAGATCATGCTGCCCGCGATCAGCGCGGCCATCGAACCGACCGACAGATCGATGCCGCCCGAGATGATCACGAAGGTCATGCCCACCGCGATGATGCCGATGAACGACGTGCGCGTGAGCACGTTCATCGCGTTGTCGAGGGTGGCGAAGTCGCCATTGAGCAGCGTGCCGCCGATGCACAACGCGATCAGCCCGATCAGCGGCCCGACGCCGAACAGAAAGCGTGCAGCGGCGGAAAGGCGGCTCTCGCTTCCGATGTCTTCAGTGTGTGCCGGTCGCATGCGCGATCAACCTCTCTTCGGTCAAAAGATCCATGCCGAGCGTCGTGACGAGTTCGCCCGCGCGCATCACCGCGACGCGATGACACAAGCCGATCAACTCGATCAGCTCGGATGAAATCACGATCACCGCGCGGCCCTCGGCGGCCAGCCGGTGAATCAGAAAATAGATGTCGCGTTTCGCGCCGACATCGACGCCGCGTGTCGGTTCGTCGAGCACGATCACGCGCGGATCGGGATTCAGGAACTTCGCGAGCGCGAGCTTCTGCTGATTGCCGCCCGACAGCATGCGCGCGCGAATCGACGTGTTGCCCGTGCGAATGCCGAAATCGTTCACCGCTTTTTTCAATGCATCGCGTTCGGCGTGCATGTCGATGAATGGATGCGCATAGCGCTCCAGCGTCATCATCGTCAGGTTGTCTTTCAGCGCCATGTCGACGTGCAGTCCGCGTCCTTTTCTATCCTCGCTCAGGTACGTGAGGCCCTGTCTCATCGCTTCGCGCGGATTCTTCAGGCTGACGGTTTTTCCATCGATCACGACGCGGCCCGCGCTCAATGGCCGCAAGCCGACGAGCGCCTCGAACAATTCCGTGCGTCCCGCGCCGACGAGCCCCGCGAAGCCGAACACTTCGCCCTTCTTCACCGAAAAGCCGATGCCCTCCGCCCAGCCGGGCACCGACGCCCCTTCGACCTCGAATGCGACCGGCGCATCCGCGGCAAGCGAAGGCTTGTCGGGAAACATGTCGGAGACTTCGCGGCCGACCATCAGATTCGCCATCTGCTGACGCGTGAGCTCGTGGGTCGGCGCGCGCGCGACGAAGCGGCCATCGCGCATCACGATCACTTCGTCGGTCACGCGCTCCACTTCGTCGAGCTTGTGCGAGATATAGACGATGGTCGTGCCCGCATCCTTCAGACGCGCCATCAGGCCGAACAGACGCTGTGTCTCCGATGGCGTCAGCGTCGCGGTCGGCTCGTCCATGATGAGCAGCCGCGCGTCGCGCAGCATCGCCTTCGCGATCTCGACCAGCTGCTTCTCCGCGACGATCAGGTCGCGCACCTTCGTATCCGGATTCTTGTGCAGGCCGACGTCGCTCAGTCGTGCACGCGCGGCTTCGCGCATCGCGGGTTCGTCGAGGAAGAAGCCTTTCTTCAGCTCGTGCCCGAGGAACATGTTCTGCGTGATGCTCAAATGGTCCGCGAGATTCAGTTCCTGGTGAATCAGCACGATGCCCGCATGCTCGGCATCGCGTGAACTCGTGAAGTCGCGCTGGCGCTCATCGATATAAAGCTCGCCCGCGTTCGCGCGCTCGTAGCCGGCGAGGATCTTCATCAACGTGGATTTGCCCGCGCCGTTCTCGCCGAGCAATCCGTAGATGCGGCCCGGCGCGATATCGAAGGTGACGCCGTGCAGCACGCGCACCGGCCCGAACTGCTTTTCGATGCCTTGAAAGCGCACGGCGAGGCTCATCGTCACGCGCTCCTTCGGCGAATCAGCCGATGCGGCAGCAGCACGCCCGGCACCTCGGCGCGCGGATCGCGCAGGCGCTGGAGCAGGAGATCGGCGGCGGTTTCGCCGAGCAATTGCATCGGCTGCGAGACGGTGGTCAAAGGCGGATCGACATGCGCGGCGACGGCGATATCGTCGAAGCCGACGACGGCGACATCTTCCGGCACCGCCAGGCCCGCGCCGCGAAAGCCGTTCATCACGCCGATGGCGAGCGTGTCGGAGACGGCGAAGGCGGCGGTCGGTCTCGCATCGCCGAGTGCCGCGAGTTGCGCGGCCGCGCGTTCGCCGGCGTCGTAGTCGAGACTGTCGAGCTCGATCAACCACTCGGCGCGCGGCTCGATGCCCGCGTCGATCAGCGCATCGCGATAGCCCGCGAGCCGCTGACGTCCATACAGATAACCTTGTCCCGAGTTGATGAGCGCGATGCGCCGATGACCCTTGGCCGTCAGATAGCGCACGACATCGCCCGCGGCGAGATGGTTGTCGATGCCGACATACGGCACGCCCGCGGCAGGATCGAACTCGCAGCACGCGACCCACGGCAACGCCGACGCTTCTTCGGCGAGCGCCTTTTGCACGGCGGCGGGATCGAGGCAGATCGCGCCATCGGCGCGGCGGCCGCGCAGGAGATCGAAATAGCTTCGCTCGCGCAGCGGGTCCGCGCCGGTGTCGCACAACAGCATGAAGTAGCCGTTCTGGCGCGCGACGCTGTCGATGCCGCGCACGATCGCCGCGTAGAACGGGTTGCCGAAGTCGGGGACCATCGTGAGCAGCAGGCGGCTTTCCGCCGTGCGCAGATTGCGCGCGAGCTCGTTGATGCGATAGCCGCTCGCCGCGACCGCCTCGCGGACTCTTTCGCGTGTCGCCTCGCGAACGTTCGTGTGCCCGTTGAGCACGCGCGATACCGTGGCGACCGACACGCCCGCGCGCTCGGCGACGTCGGCAATCGATACTTCCTCACGTGGACGAACCGTATCTGACATTGCGGCGTCGCTCGCGGCGATCGAGATGTAATGGATTACATTATTTGATCGGACGAGCGCGATGGCAACAGCAATCGACTAGGGACAAACGCTTAAGACAGAAATTCACACGCATGTGTCGATCCCGTGCGATGTTGCTCGTCGTAATGTGCGAGCGGGTAGATGACGCCCGACACCAATACACTCTTTTGAAGGAGCGATCCACATGCGATTCATGATGCTGATGATCCCGCGCGGCTACGAAAGCGCGCAACCGGGCACGATGCCGAGCGCGGACGCGGTCGCCGCCATGATGAAGTACAACGAGGAATTGCAGAAGGCCGGCGTGCTGCTCGCGCTCGACGGACTGCATCCGCCGTCGATGGGCGCGCGCGTCACGTTCGAAGGCGGCAAGCCGCGCGTCACCGACGGACCGTTCGCCGAAGCGAAGGAAGTGCTCGGCGGCTACTGGATGCTTCAGGTGAAGTCGCGCGAGGAAGCGATCGAATGGGCGAAGCGTTGTCCGGGATCGGACACGGAGATGATCGAAGTGCGCCAGGTGATGGAGATGGACGACTTCCCGCCGGACGTGCAGCAGGCCGCGGCGGGATTCGATGAGATGCAGAAGGCGGCGAAGCCCTGACCCACGTTACGCGATCGTCTCCAGCGCGAGCGCGATGCCCTGTCCGCCGCCGATGCACAGCGTGACGATCGCGCGCTTCACGCCGTCGCGGCGCATCGCGTGGGCGAGACGCGTCGTGAGCACCGCGCCGGTCGCGCCGATCGGATGCCCGTGCGCAATCGCGCCGCCCTCCACGTTGACGATGTCTTCCGGCACGCCGAGCGTCCTCGCCACCGCGATCGGCACCGCCGCGAAGGCTTCGTTGATCTCGAAGCGCTCGACATCGGCGAGGGTCCAGCCCGCGCGCTGCAATGCCTGCTGCACGGCGGGCACCGGCCCGAGTCCGAACATGCCCGGTTCGACTGCCGCCACGCCGAACGCCGCGAGCCGCACGAACGGTTCGATGCCGCGTGCCTCGGCTTCCTTGCGGCTCGTCACGATCATCGCGGATGCGCCGCTGTTCAGCCCCGGCGCATTGCCCGCCGTGATCGTGCCGTCGGGGCGAAACGCCGGGCGCAGCTTTGCAAGCGTCGCGAGCGTCGTGTCCGGGCGCGGCTGCTCGTCGCGCGCGAACGCGACCGTTTCGCGGCCCGCCTTCACATCGACGCCGACGATTTCCGCATCGAACAGGCCGTCCCGCTGCGCGGCCGCGAACGACTGTTGCGAACGCTCGGCCCAGCGATCCTGCGCTTCACGCGTGATATCCAGCTTCGTCACGAGATCTTCGGTGTGCCAGCCCGAATGCTCGCCCGAGAAGGCATCGACGAGACCGTCGCGCAGCATGCTGTCGTAAATCTGCGCATTGCCCATGCGATAGCCGCGCCGCCCGCCGTCGAGCAGATACGGCGCGCGATCCATGTTCTCCATGCCGCCCGCGATGGCGAGCGTGGCGACGCCCGCCGCGATTTCGGTCGCGGCTGTCGCGATGGCCTGCGCGCCCGAACCGCACACGCGATTCACGGCCAGCGCGGGCACCGAAACCGGCACGCCGCCGCCGACCGACGCCTGCCGCGCCGGATTCATGCGGTTGCCGGCCTGGATCACATTGCCGAACACGACCGAATCGATCGACGCGGGATCGAGCGCCTTGCCTGCGCGCCGCAGCGTTTCAGCGATGGCCGCCGCGCCGAGATCGACGGCGGGCGTGTCCTTCAACGCGCCGTTGAACGCGCCGATCGCCGTACGCACCGGATGACACAAAACGATGTCTTGCACGAACATGTCGTTGCCTCGCTTAGCGGGGAATGCCGGTGAGATAGATGGGCGTGTCGGTCGAGAGCGACTGCTTTACCGCGCGGCCGGTTTCATCGACGAGCACTTCTTCCTGGTTCTTTTCCAGCGCGGCGAGCACTTCGTTCACCACATGCTCCGGCGTGGACTTCGGCGCGGTGACCTGCGCGGTCATGTCGGTATCGATATAGCCGGGGTGCGCCGCCACGACGAGCGTGCCCTGCTCGCGCAGTTCCTCGCGCAATGCGTTCGTGGCTGCCCACGCCGCCGCCTTCGAGATGTGATACGCGCCGCCCGCCGGCAACGAGACCCAGCTCAGCACCGAAAGAACGTTGACGACCGCGCCGCCGCCGTTCTTCTTCAGCGCGGGCGCGAACGCCTGCGTGAGCGCGATCGGGCCGAACGTGTTGATCTCCAGCAGATCGCGGATGCCTTGCGTCGATGCCGGATCGACGAGCAGGCCGCGCGTCGTCACGCCCGCGTTGTTGACGATCACCTGCACGTCGGTATAGGTCGCGGCCGCTTCCGCGATATCGGCGGCGTTGGTTACGTCGAGGCGGATCGCCTGGACGCCGGGAATATCGACGCTCTTCGGATCGCGAGCGGCGGCATAGACCTTCGCCGCGCCCGCTTCGACGAGCGACTTCGCGAATTGCTTGCCGAGGCCGCGATTGGCGCCGGTGACGAGAACGACTTTTCCTTTGATCCGCATGGTGTGCTCCATCAAACTGTGCATATGCACTGATATCGATACGAAAAAGGCCCGCGCACGGCGAGCCTGCTCTATGCCACTCACTCCATCGTCGTCAGTTCGAACAGCGATTGGCGCAGCGCCTTTGCGCGCTTCTCGCCGAACTTCGCTTCGAATTCCGCCTGCGCGGCGCGCCATTGCGCCGACGCCTTCACGAGCGTGTCGCGCCCGGTTGCCGTCAGCCGCAAGCCGACCGCGCGCGAGCTGGCCGATTCCTGCGCCGCTTCGACCAGCCCGTCACGCTGCAACGGCTTGAGCGCGCGCACGAGCGTGGTACGGTCCATCACCATCGAGTCGGCGAGCTCGGCCATCTGCACGCCGGGCCTGCGCCCGATCGACGCCAGAATCGTGAACTGCGCCGCCGTGATGCCGACCGCGGTCAGATGCCGCTCGTACATCTGCGACACATAACGCGCCGCCTGACGGATCGCGAAGCAGTTGCAGTCGAGAGGAGAAGAGTTGGAAGTCATGTCCCGCAGAATATGAGTGCATATGCACTTTGTCAAGCGAGGGATTCTCAATCGGCGCGATAGACGCGGCTCGAAGATCGTCGGGAATCGTCGCGCGCGGCGCGGCGGCGAAACGCGCCAAGCCGCTCCGGGCGTGCGATCGGGGCGAATCGGGCCTGTGCCGAAATCCGCATCGGACGCGCGACTTAACACCAAGACGCGGCCAAATTGGTTTTCTACATTGCGCATGTCCGCTGCCTGTGCCGGGCCGCGCGCGAAGCGGCTGCTTTCATCGCCGGATTGCCGGCCTTTGAGGGCAAGTCCGTCTTGCCGGCACTGAACCGGTCGTGTTCCATTCGATTGCCAAATCAAAAAGGAGAGCAAAACCATGCGCATCCGTACCAAACCTCTGGCGTGGCTCGTGGCTTGCGCCACGGCTGCATTCGCCGCCGCGCCCTTCGCCGCGAGCGCAGACGAACTGACGGTGAAAGTGGGTTTTGCCGCGCCGCTGACCGGCGCGAACGCGGGTTACGGGAAGGACCTCCAGAACGGCGTGCAGCTCGCGCTCGACGAAGCCAACGCGAAGAAGATCACGATCGGCGGCAAGACGGCGAAGTTCGAGATCCGCGCGGAAGACGATCAGGCCGACCCGCGCGTCGGCGTGCAGGCGGCGCAGAAGCTCGTCGATGACGGCGTGGTGGTCGTCGTCGGACACTTCAATTCGGGCACGACGCTGCCCGCCTCGCCGATCTACAACAGCGCCGGCATCCCGACCATCGACCCAGCCGCGACCAATCCGACCATCACGACGCGCGGCCTCGAGAACATGTTCACGGTGATTTCGAGCGACGCGCAGAACGCGGGCAACGCCGGCGTCTACGCGGTGACGACGACGAAGGCGAAGCGCATCGCGATCATCGACGACCGCACGGCGTTCGGTCAGGGCGAGGCCGACGAGTTCGAGAAGGCGGTGAAGGCGAAGGGCGGCACGATCGTCACGCGCGAGTACAGCGACAACCAGACCGTCGACTTCAGCGCGCAGCTCACGCGCATCAAGGCGGCCAACGCGGATCTGATTTTCTTCGGCGGCCTCGACCGGCAGGCGGCGGCGGTCGTCAAGCGGATGAAGCAACTCGGCATGAACGCGCAGTTCGTGGGCGGCGGCGGCGTGATGGACGCCGATTTCCTCAAGCTCGCGGGCGATGCCGCCGAGGGCGCGCAGGCGTGGGAATACGGCAGTCCGCTCGACAAGCTGCCCGAAGGCAAGGCGTTCGCCGACAAGTTCCAGAAGCGCTTCGGCGTCGCGATTCTTTCGTATGCGCCGTTCGGCTACGACGCCGCGTGGGCCGCGATCAACGCGATGCAGAAGGCCAATTCCATCGATCCGAACGTGTACCGGCCGGTGCTGAAGTCGAACTCGTTCGAAGGCATCACCGGGCCGATCGCCTTCGACAGCAACGGCGCGCTGAAGAACGCTTCGTCGACGCTGTATCAGGTGAAGAACGGACAGTGGGCGTCGGTCGTCACCAAGCACGGCATGTAATGACGCTTCAGGCCTGGGCCGCGTGCGTCCGGGCCTCCAGCCTTTTGCGTGTGTGCGCCGCCTCGTCGCCCAGCCATTGCACGAATTGCTGCAAGGCGGGCGACGGCGCGGGCCGCTCCGGATACGCGAGGTAATAGGCCGCGCCGCTCGTCACGCATAGCGGGAACGGCGCGATCACGCGCTTCGCGCGCAAGTCTTCCTCGATCAGCGAGACATCGCCGATCGTCACGCCCAGACCCTGCATCGCCGAGGACATCGCCAGATCGAGCGTGTCGAAATGCTGCGCTTTCGTCGACGGCAGGCCCGTGTAGCCGTAAGCGCCGAGCCACAGAAGCCAGTCGCGGCGGTCGCGCGTGGGATGCAGCAGCGTCTTGCCGGCGAGATCGCCGGGCGTGGGCGCGGCGTGCTTCTTCGGCTTCCACAATTCGGGCGCGCAAACCGGCGTCAGCACTTCATCGAACAGATGATCCGCCGTCACGCCCTTGAGCGACGGCGCGGCGCCGAAGACGATCGCCGCATCGAACGGCTCCGCGCCGAACTCGACGCCGTGCGACACCGACGCCGTCACCTCCACCACCAGCTCCGGCCGCTCGTTCTGCAAGCGGATGACGCGCGGCAGGATCCAGCGCATCGCGCAGGTCGGGCACTTCACGCGCAGAATGCCGGATTGCGCGCCGCCTTTCGCCAGCGCATCGTCGATATGCGTGAACGCCTGTTGCAGCGGCGCGACGAGCAGCGCGCCGTGATGCGTCAACGCGAGCCCGCGCGCCTGCCGCGTGAAAAGCGCGTAACCGAGATGCGCCTCCAGTCCGGCGATCTGCCGGCTGACCGCGCCCTGCGTCACGTTCAGCACCTCGGCCGCGCGCGTGAAATTCAGCTTCTGGGCGACGACCAGAAAGGTTTTGAGCACGTCGAGCGAGGGCAGCGGTTTCATCGGAGGCATCGGGTTTTTGGCATGTAGCCATGATCTGCAAGCATGGCTAGTATGACAAAGTTTCGATTGTCCGCGCTTTATTGCTGCGGTTGAATCGACGGCAATCATCGCCGAACCGCAATTCCGGAGACACTTGCCGTGCATAGCGCCTGCATTCCCGAGTCGAAGCTGCCGAATGTCGGCACGACCATTTTCACCGTCATAGGCCAGTTGGCCGAGGAGCATCACGCGCTCAACCTGTCGCAGGGCGCGCCGAACTTCGCCTGCGATCCGAAGCTGATCGAAGGCGTCGAGCGAGCCATGCGGGCAGGACATAACCAGTACTCGCCGATGTCCGGCGTGCTCGCGCTGCGCGAAGCGATTGCCGTGAAGACACAGAAGCTGTACGGCGCGCATTACGATCCGGGCACGGAAGTCACCGTGGTGGCGAGCGCGAGCGAAGGCCTGTACGCGACGATCAGCGCGCTCGTGCATCCCGGCGACGAGGTCATCTACTTCGAGCCTTCCTTCGACAGCTATGCGCCGATCGTGCAGTTGCAGGGCGCCACGCCCGTCGCGATCAAGCTCTCGGCCGAGAATTTCCACATCGACTGGGACGAAGTTGCCGCTGCGATCACGCCGCGCACGCGCATGATTCTCGTCAATACGCCGCACAATCCGACGGGCAGCGCGTTCACGGACGCCGACATCGCACGGCTGACCGCACTCACGCGCGACACGAAGATCATCGTGCTGTCGGATGAGGTCTATGAACACGTCGTGTTCGATGGCGCGCCGCATCACGGCATGGCGCGCTATCCCGAGCTGGCTGAACGCAGCGTGATCGTGTCGTCGTTCGGCAAGTCGTATCACGTGACGGGCTGGCGCGTCGGCTACTGTCTCGCGCCCGCCGCGCTGACGTCCGAGATTCGCAAGATCCACCAGTTCATGACCTTTTCCGCCGATACGCCGATGCAGATGGCGTTCGCCGAAGCGCTCGCGGACGAATCGAGCTATCTGAATCTCGGGCCGTTCTACCAGCACAAGCGCGATCTGCTTGCCGAGTCGCTGAAGGGCTCGCGCCTCGAACTGTTGCCGAGCGCCGGCAGTTTCTTCATGCTGGCGCGGTACGACGCGATCTCGAACGAATCCGACAGCGACTTCGTGCTGCGCCTGATCCGCGAGGCGCGCGTCGCGACGATTCCGCTGTCCGCGTTCTACACCGACGGCACCGATAACCACCTGATCCGTCTTTCGTTCGCGAAGGACGACGACACGCTCGTCGAAGGCGCGCGCCGCCTTTGTTCGATCTGACGACTTTTCTGGAGACCAACACGATGAAACTCAAACACATCGCCAGCGCCTTGTTCTTCGCATGCACGTTCGCGAGCGGTGCAGCGCTCGCCGCCGATACGCTGCGCTTCGGACTGGAAGCGCAATATCCGCCGTTCGAATCGAAATCGTCGACGGGCGAGTTGCAAGGGCTCGACATCGACGTCGGCAACGCGGTCTGCGCCGCCGCGAAGATGCAGTGCAAGTGGGTCGAGACGTCGTTCGACGGCCTGATTCCCGCGCTGCAGGGCCGCAAGTTCGACGCGATCAACTCCGCGATGAACGCGACCGAGCAACGTCGCCAGGCGATCGATTTCACGACGGTCGTGTATCGCGTGCCGACGCAACTGATCGCGAAGAAGGGCAGCGGCCTGGAACCGACGTCGGCATCGCTGAAGGGCAAGAGCGTGGGCGTGTTGCAAGGCTCGATTCAGGAGACGTTCGCGAAGGCGCACTGGGAGAACGAAGGCGTGAAGGTCGTGCCGTATCAGGACCAGAATCAGGTGTATGCGGATCTGAAGTCCGGCCGTCTCGACGGGACGCTCGTGCTCGCGCCGGCGGGACAGAGCGGGTTCCTGTCGAAGCCGGATGGCGAAGGCTTTGCGTTCGTCGGCGCGCCGGTTCGCGACGACAAGATTCTCGGCAGCGGCATCGCTTACGGCGTGCGCAAGGGCGACGATGCGCTGAAGACGAAACTCAACGCGGCGATCGAAAAGGTCAAGGCGGACGGGACGATCGACAAGTACGCGAAGAAGTATCTGGGGAATATCGATATTTCGACGAAGTGAAGCGGCGGGCGCGCGTCGGCGTATTCGTCGCGCGCCTGCATTCATAGCTGCAGAAAGGCGCGAATTGCGTATTTCGCCGCATCGAGTTCTTCTTCGGTAACCGTCTCGCCACGGAACGCGAGTTCCCTGTGGAGATGGCTCCAACTGCGAAGCTGATCGACGAGCGCGACGCCCGGGCGCTTGAGGCTCGCGATGGGCACTTCGGTTTCCCAGCCGCGAATCGTCGACGTGATCGGCAGCCCCGTGAAGCGGCCTGTGATGTCGTTCATCACGATATCGGAGATCACGAGCACCGCGCGATAGCCATCCTGCTCATGGCCTCTCGCCGGGCCGACGTGCAATCTCACCACGTCGCCCGCATCTGGAATTCCATCTTTCATTCGAGACCCTCGCGCGTCGGGTCTCCCGGACCGCCCCACTCGTCGCCGACGGGATCGCCGAAGTCGATCTCCTCGTGCCGCTCGAGCGTGCCCTCGCGAAATTGCTGAATCAGCCGTTCGCGCGAAAAACGCCGGATCGCCCGATGCGGCCGCACCGAAACGTGTCCATCCTCAACGTCCACATGCACTTCCTGTCCCTCCTCCAATGAAAGTTCGCTGGCAATGTTGGCAGGAATGCGCACCGCAAGACTATTGCCCCAACGTTTTAGGATCTGCTTTGGCATGATGTCCTCAAGCGACGTAGATACGTGTAGATACAGAGATGCTATTCGTAGGATCCATAATGTGTCAACACGTCGATACCTGTTTCGGATCGATCCATTTGCCGGGCATCGGCCATTCGGATAAGCAGCCTTTTTGCAACGCAGGCACACTGGCGTCTCGAACCCATCGATCACGAGCTGCATGAGCACACCGCCGACGTCCACTGCGCCAGCACCGCCTCCGCCGCTCCAGGGCGGCAAGCTTGTCCTCGCCACCTTCGCGGTGGCGCTCGCCACCTTCATGAACGTGCTGGATTCGTCGATCGCCAATGTCGCGATCCCGACGATCTCCGGCAATCTCGGCGTGTCCGTCAACGAGGGCACGTGGGTCATCACCGTGTTCGCGGCGTCGAACGCCGTCTCCATTCCGCTGACCGGCTGGCTCACGCAGCGGCTCGGGCAGGTGCATCTGTTCGTCGGCGCGATTCTGATGTTCGTGCTGTCGTCGTGGCTGTGCGGTCTCGCGCCGAATCTGCCGGTGCTGCTGTTCGCGCGCGTGTTGCAGGGCGCGGTCGCCGGGCCGCTGATTCCGCTGTCGCAGGCGATCCTGCTCGGCTCGTATCCGAAAGAGAAGTCGTCGATGGCGCTCTCGCTCTGGGCGATGACCGCGACCGTCGGCCCGATCGCCGGTCCCGCGCTCGGCGGCTGGATCACCGACAGCTATTCGTGGTCGTGGATCTTCTACATCAACATTCCGGTGGGCATCTTCGCGGCGGGCGTGACGTGGCTCATCTACCGCGATCGCGAATCGCCGACGCGCAAGGCGCCGATCGACGTGATCGGTCTTTTGCTGCTCGTCTCGTGGGTCGCGTCGCTGCAGATCATGCTCGACAAGGGACGCGATCTCGACTGGTTCTCGTCGCCGCTGATCGTCGTACTGGCGATCGTCGCCGTTATCGCGTTCGCGTTCTTTGTCGTGTGGGAGCTGACGGACCCGAATCCGGTCGTCGATCTGCGGCTTTTCGCCGGGCGCAATTTCTTCGGCGGGACGGTGGCGATTTCCGTCGCGTACGGCGTGTTCTTCGGCAATCTCGTGCTGCTGCCGCAATGGATGCAGCAGTATCTGAACTATCGCTCCGTCGATGCGGGGCTGGTCACAGCGCCGCTCGGCATCTTCGCCGTGATCCTCGCGCCGGTGATGGGCAAGGTCTTGCCGCGCAGCGACGCGCGCATCATCGCGACGATGGCGTTCGTCGGCTTCGCATTCGTGTTCTGGCTGCGCTCGAAGTACGTGATCGAGATCGACACGTGGCACCTCGTCTTGCCGACGCTCCTGCAAGGCATCCCGATGGCGATGTTCTTCGTGCCGCTCACGGCGATCGTGCTGTCGGGATTGCCGCCGTCGAAGATTCCGGCGGCGGCGGGGCTATCGAATTTCGCGCGTGTGTTTTGCGGCGCGGTGGGCACGTCGCTCGCGGGCAACGAGTGGGATAACCGCATCGCGCTGCATCACGAGCGGCTCACCGAGCAGGCGAATGTCTACAATCCGGCGTTCCTGCAATCGCTCGGGTTATCGCGATCGACACTCGATGTCAGCGAGGCGCAAGCACGCGGCATGTTCAATTTCACCGTCAACACGCAAGCCGCGATGATGGGGCTCAACGATATCTTTCTGATCTCGGCGGTGATCTTCATTCTGATCATTCCGCTGATCTGGATTACGAAGGTGGCGAAGGGGGGTGGTGGCGGGGCGGCTTCGGGGGCGCATTGAGGATGGCGCGCGCCCGACCAGCGCGCGCGTCGCGTTTTACTCCGGCAAAAACCCCTCCTCCAGCACCGATGACATTGGCCAAGGACAGACCTCCGGAAACGTATCGAAGTCGATGCCCGTCTCCGCTTCGGCCTGCTTGCGCGCTTTCGACCAGACCAGATCGAGCCATTGGTCGTCATCGAAATGTCGACGCAAGCTCGGCGCTTCTTTCAACACGAACAGCGCCTCTCTTCGCTGCACGCGGATCGTGCTCGTCCAACTTCTGCTTCGGCGTTCCGGCTGAAACATCCATTTCAGCAGATGCGCCAGCAGAACGCCTAGCCTGCTTCGCAACTCGCGTGATTCAATTTTCGCCACGTCCTCGATTTCCTCAGCGATATGCTCGATATCGATGGACGCAAGCTTCCCTGCACGCAGCAGCGCGGCCTGTTCATAGGCCCACGCCACCACGTCCTTCTCATAAGGTGTTCCCATCGGCTGATTCCCGTTTTCATTCGAATTTTCGGTATCGCCCATGCTAGTTTGCATTCCTTTGTTCATCCAGATCGTCCAGACGGCTAACGCCGCTCACTTCAACCCGAGTTCCACGCGCGAACCCGCGCCTTTGTCCTTGATATCGTCCGCCGACATCTTCGGCGCGACGACGAATATCCGCTGGCTGTCGATCTTCCCGTCGAAATACTCTTGCACCGCCTGCGCGCGACGCTGCGCCAGATCGCGCAACGCGCCCTCGTCCACCGGCGCGTTCTTCGTCAGCGCCGCCTTCATGTCGCCATCGGGCACGGACTTCGTCATGCCGATGAAGTTGGTCGGCTTCTTGAAATCCGCCGACTTGTACACCTTCGTCAGATACTTGTCGTAGTCGGCATCGGATATCTTGATCGCGTTCCAGTCCACGTTCTCGCCGTTGCCCGACATGTCGCGCACCTTCGCACGCTTGACCTGGTTGTCGAGCCACGCGGCGCGCAACGCCGGCTCGTCCGTCTTCGGATCGACGCGGCCCGTCACATCCACCCGCACCGACGGCTTGTCCATCAGCGCCTTCGCAATCGTATCGAGCTTCTTCTGCGCGGCGTCGTTCAACGTGGCCGAACCCGCGTCGAACTCGATGTAGTTCAGATCCTCGCCGCTGCCGCCGCCGAACGCGTGCGCGAGCAGCGTGAACGGCGCGGTCACCGCCTTCTGCACGAGATTCACGATCGCCTGCCACACGAGCCCGCCGATCGAAAACTCCGGATTGTCCAGCGATCCCGAAATCGGAATGTTCACGTCGATCTCGCCGCGCGAGTTCTTCAACAGCGACACCGCGAGCCGCACCGGCAGCTTGGTCGCCGTCGGATTGTCGATGTGATCGCCGAACGTCAACTGATCGATGAACAAGTGGTTGTTCGCCGTGAGCTTGTTGTCGGCCAGCATGTAATGCAGATCGACGTTGAGCTTGCCCTTCGTGATCGGATAGCCCGCGTACTTCGACGAATACGGCGTGAGGTTCGTCAGTTCAACGCCGTGCGCGCTCGCCGTCAGATCCAGCGCGGGCTTGTCGATCAGCGGATTGATTTGCCCCTTGATCGAGACCGGTCCGTTCGCCGCCAGTTTCGCGGAGACATCGACGGGCGCGGGCGTCGTCGAATGCGTGCCGAACGCGCCGATCGTGCCGTTGATCGCGACGAGATTCGCCGTGTAGTTCGGCTTGATGAAGTTGTCGGTGTAGGTCACGCGGCCGTCCTGCAGCACCAGCTGGCCGAAGCGCATATTGACCGGCGGCCCGGAATTCGGCGTGGTTTTCACCGGCACCGTTGTGGCTGCGCTCGCCGCCGCCGGCGCGGACGCGCCCTGCTCCTTCGTGCTGCCACGCGTCACCGATTGCGGTCCGCCCTCGCCCGCCACCACGCTCTTCAGGTTCAGCTTGCCCTGCGCGTCGAGCAGCACGCGGCCGTAGAACTTCGCGAAGGTCACGCGCGCCGCGTCGACATCGGTGCCGCGCTCGCTGTAGTTCACCTTCACGTTGGTCAGGCCGAGCAGCTTCCAGCCCGCGAAACGATCGGACGTCGCCTTGTCGAGCATGCGCACGTCCGACAGCGACACATCGCCCTTGTACGACGCCGCGAGCGTCTTGCCGCTGCCGGACATCGCGACATCGCCGTTCGCGCTCAGATACGCGCTCGCCACTTCGATGTTGAGCTTGTCGCCGAAATACGGCTCGAACGCGGAAGCATCGACCTGATCACCCTTCACATGCAGCGCGAGCTTGAGCGGCGTGACCGTGACATTGCCGCCGATCGCGAGCGCGCCCTTTCCGTTCAGCGTGAGCTTGCCATCGACAGCGAGCGGTTTCGTCAGATCGTCGCTGAACTGCTTCACGTTCACCGCGAGCGGCGCGACGCGCAGCTTGACCGGCTGCGGCGTGGTTTCGTCGGTGATATTGGCGGATGTATCGGCGAGCGAGATTTCGCCGATGCGATAGTGCCACGCCGGACCGGCCGCCTGCGCCTTCTGGATCTTGTGCGTCGCCGTCTGCTCGGGCGCGGCCTCGTGCGGCCCCGCGAGCGCGGCGAGATCGATGGTGCCGTCCTTGCGGCGCGTCGCATCGAGCGCTAGCCCGCTCAGTTGCACGCTGTCGAGCGCGGCGTTGCGCGCGGATACGTCGACCTTAGCGATCTTCGCCACCGCCGACGCGAGCTTGATCGGCGCGCCGCCGCCCGCATTGGGCACGAGCGTGAGCGCGTCGAGCTTCACATCGCCCGCGCCGACCTGCACGCCGCCATCCGGCTTGCCCCAATCGACCGACACCGGCAGGTTCGCGCCGAGCGTCCCGCTCGTCACCCGCGCGGCCAGCACGTTCGCGAGATATGGCTGCAGCGGCGGCAGCGCGAACGCGTTCAGCGCGAGCTTCGCGTCCGCCGTCTTCGCGGCGAGCGTCACCTTGCCCGATGCATCGAGCGCCCCGCCGTGGTCGAACGCGGTCTTGAGCGTGTATTTCGCGGGCGTCTTCGCGAGCGTCGAGAAATCGTCGAGCGTCACGGCGAGGCCGGTCAGCGCGCCTTGCACGTGTTCCTTCAGCAACTGGTCGTCGAGCGCGATCTTGCCGCCGTCGATCGCGAGATGACGGATCGTCAGATCGAGCGGCGGCGCTTCCTTCTGCGCTTCCTTCTGCGCTTCTTTTTGCGCTTCCGTGCGCGCCGCTTCCGCGGATGCCTTCGGCGCGGGACCGGCCAGTTTCTGCACATTCAACTGCCCCGACGAATCGCGCGCGAGATGCACGTCGGGATTGCTCAGCGTCACTTCGTCGAGGCGATAGATATCGCGCAACGGCTCCGCGTTCGCGATCTTCACATGCAGCGCGCGGGCCGCGACGAGCGGCGCGTTCGATTTGTCGGTGACGGCGAGATCGGCGAGATCGGCGGTGCCTTCGATGCGGATCGTCGGGGTATCGCCCGAGATCGCGAAGTTCACGTTCAGGTCCGTCGAAAGCTTGCCGCTCTTCACGGCGACCGGCACCGAGGCCGGCGCGTAAGACGCCATCTGCGGCACGTCGAGGCCATCGAGCGTGAGCGCGATCTCCGATTCGCGCGACTCCGAGAACGGCTTGGTGCGCCCTTTCACGACCAGCGGCGAACCGTCGATGCGCGCCTGTAACAGCGGCGTCACGAAGATATCGGTGGCGGAGGGCAAGGTCGCGATGAACGGAATGCCGAGCGCGAAGCGGTCGATCACGTGCTTCGCCTTCAGCAGCCTGTCATCGAATGTGATCTGGCCGTTTTCGAGCCGGATGTTCGACACCGAGAAGCGCGCGGGCTTGTCCGAAGGCGGCGACGAAGGCTTCGAGAATTTCGCGATCAGATCGGAGAAATTGAAATGCTCGCCGTCGAAGCGCACGACATTGATGCGCGGCGAATCGATTTTCAGTTCGTTGACGACCGGCGCGAGCTTCAACACCGACGCCCACGAGGTGCGCACGACGAGCCGCGACACATCGACGAAATCGGGCGACGCGCCCGGCGTCTTCGCGAGATTCGCGGGCGCTTCGCCGATATGCACGCCATCGGCTTCGAAATCGAGCGTGTAGGGATTGAGCGAAATGCGCCGGATGCTGACCGGGCGATCGAGCTGCTTCGCGAGTTGCTGCTCGGCGATATGCCGGATGACCGGCGGCGCGACGAAGAAGCCGAGCGCGCCGATCACGAGTAGCGCGATCAGCAAGCCGATGAAAATGCGCCGCGTGCGCCGCGCGTGCACGACGCCGCGCAGGGTTTGGCCGGCGGAAGCAAGAGAAGACTTGGTGATGCTTGACATTCGATGCGCGGCGACGAGCTGCCCGTGTGAGCACCGCCCGAGCTTCGCCGTCCCGGAAAGATGATGTTCGAGTATACGACGAGGCGGCCCGCAAACGTTCGCCGATCCGTGCATCAAAAGATAAAGGCCGCGAAAAAATCGCGGCCTTTATGTTTCGGTCCCGTTGCTTTCGCGCGGCTGACTCACCGGCGCTCGACGCGCGGCGGCGCCCACGAGCCATCGCTCGCTTGCGGCCTCGGCGCATAGAGACGCATCGCGAGCTGGAACTCGCCATCGGGCGCGGGCAGCCAGTTCGCGTCGCGTGCGCGTCCCGGCGACTTCGCCGACACGATCACGTCGATGGAGCCATCGCGATTCTTCTTCAGCCGGTCGCGATCGGAGAGCGAGAGGCGCGGCAGCTTTTCGTCCGCGAGCGCGCCGTCCTTCGTATAGGCGGTGATCGTCCAGAAGCCGCGCACCGGCGGCAACTGGTCGGGCGTGAAGTGCAGCGTGTACGCGTTCGCGCCATTGAGCGCATGGCCCTCGCTGTCCACGCGCGTCACCGGCTTCACTTCGCCTTCCTTCGTGCTCGTCGCGGTCTGACGGCGTGCGAGATACGCGCGCAGCGTGTAGTCCGTGCCGTAGATGCCGACGCCATCGCCGAACCAGGTCCAGCCGTTCTTCGTGATCGCGTTCGGCGGCACCGTCGCGAGCCGCTCGCGCGCATCGGCGAGGCCGGAATCGAGCAGCGGCGCATCGGTCTTCTTGAACTGCACCGGCTCGCCAGGCTTCACGCCGAGATCGGCGAGCTGGCTCATCGCGTGGGCATCGTCGGTGGCGGCGGGGTTGTCGTCGAGCGAGCGGGCAAGGCGCGCGAAGAACGCATTCGCGTCGAGCGCCTCGGCCTGCGCGCCCGGCGCGACCGTCGCCAGCGCGGACGGCAGCGGCGGCACCGCAGGCTGCCGCGCGCCGTTCGCGGGCCACGCGCCCGCCACCGCCGGCGTCGGATCGGCCGCCGAACCTTTCGCGGGCGTCTGCGTGTCGATGCGCATCGCCGTCTGCAGCTTGCGCGCCTCGGGCACATCGCGCGGACCGTTCACGCGCACGCGCACCGAGAGCCACACGTAACGCGTGCGCGTCTCGACGCGCGTCGCGTTGGCAGGCAGCGTGCCGGTCCAGCCCGCGGGCACGAACGCGATCAGCTGCATCTTCGGATACGGCGTCGTGTCGGCGCTGGAGTAGAGCGCGTTGGTCCACGCATCGAATGCGCGGGCATCCAGATAGCGGCCGCGCGGCGCGGCGGGCAGCGAGACGATCACCGGATCGGCGGAGACATCGAGCCAGGCGGTCGATTCGAGCGTGTCGACGCTCGGCCAGCCAGCCGCGCCGGCGGACGGCAACGCGCTCGCATGACGGAACGTGTTGAGCGGCGTCTGGCCGGGCTGACCGGCGCGGCCGCTCGCACGTTCGCGGGCGATATCGGAGGCGACGAGCGGAAAGCCGAACGTATAGGAGTCGGCGACCTGATTCTTCACCCAGCCCGTGGTGGTCGGTTTCACCTCCGGCTGCCTGGTCGCGCAGCCAGCCAGGACCGCCATGCCGGCGAGACTCACGCTCATCCAGATCGCGGGGTTGAGCGGAAAAGTCCAGCGTCGGTTGTTCTTCATTCGAATGGAAATCCGGTTCTTCTTTCGATTTGGGTTCTCGCGCGACTCGATCCGGGATCGATTCACGGCACGCTCGCGAACGGCTCGACGCCGCTTCGAATCCCCGCGCGGCGCGCCGCGAGCATTATCTCGAAATTCGGGTTTTAACTTATCCGCTGACTATAGGCAAGACGAAGCGTATAAAAGCGCTCCGGCAAATCGAAGAATGCACTAGATGCTGCCTAAAAGCACTGAATGACGCGCGTTTCGTCCTTCGAATACGATTATTTCCGATGTGTTCCACGATCGCACAACGCCGTTCATTCCGCCCTTGACCTTCCAATCATTGGAAGGTCGATACTCGTCTCGTGAGGGATCTTCGCGATCCCAGCCAGACCGGAGCGTTTCACCATGTCCACAGCAACATCCGAGAAACCGAGAACCGCGGAATTGGCCGTCAGCGGCATGACGTGCGCGTCGTGCGTCGCGCGCGTCGAGAAAGTGCTCAGGCGCGTGCCGGGCGTCGAAAGCGTGGCGGTCAATCTCGCCACCGAGAAGGCGACCGTGCACGCGAACGGCGCCGTGACCGACGATCAGCTCGTCGCCGCCGTCGCGAAAGCCGGCTACGAAGCGGCGCCGATTTTGCCCGAAGCCGCACCCGCCGCCGCTGCGCCGCCCGCATTCGATCGCGAGCTCGCCGCGGTCTTCGCCGCAGCCGTGCTCACCGTGCCGCTGCTCGCGCCGATGTTCGGCCTCGCGCTGAACCCGTGGCTGCAACTCGCGCTCGCGAGCGTCGTGCAGTTCGGCTTCGGCGCGCGTTTCTATATCGGCGGCTATCGCGCGGTGCGCGCGTTCGCGGGCAACATGGATCTGCTCGTCGCGCTCGGCACGTCGGCGGCCTGGGGCTTGTCCGTCTATCAGATGTTCGCGCACGGCGGCATGACCGAGCATCTGTTCTTCGAGGCGTCGGCGGTGGTCATCACGCTGGTGCGCTTCGGCAAGTGGCTGGAGGCGCGCGCGAAGCGGCAGACCACCGACGCGATCCGCGCGCTCAATGCGCTGCGTCCCGACAAGGCGCGCGTGCGCGACCGCGACGACCCGGCGCGCGAACGGGAAGTCGCGCTCGCCGATGTGCGCGTCGGCGACATCGCCATCGTGCGGCCGGGCGAGCGTGTGCCGGTCGACGGCATCGTGCGCGAGGGCCGCACGCATATCGACGAATCGCTGATCACGGGCGAAAGCCTTCCCGTCGCGAAGGAACCGGGCGCACGCGCGACCGGCGGCTCGATCAACGGCGAAGGTGTGATTGCGATCGAAACCACGGCGATCGGCGCGGAAACGACGCTTGCGCGCATCATCCGGCTCGTCGAATCCGCGCAAGCGGAGAAGGCGCCGATCCAGCGGCTCGTCGATCGCGTGTCGGCGGTCTTCGTGCCGGCGATTCTGGCGATCGCGCTCGTCACGCTCGCCGGCTGGCTGCTGCACGGCGCGAGCGCGGAAACGGCGCTGCTCGACGCGGTCGCGGTGCTCGTGATCGCGTGCCCGTGCGCGCTCGGCCTCGCGACGCCGACCGCGATCATGGCCGGCACCGGCGTCGCGGCGCGCCAGGGCATTCTCATCAAGGACGCGCAGGCGCTCGAACAGGCGCATGCGATCCGCATCGTCGCGTTCGACAAGACGGGCACGCTGACCGCCGGCCGCCCGAGTCTCGTCGCGTTCGATGCTGCGCCCGGGCAGGATAGGACCGAAGCGCTCGGGCTCGCCGCCGCCGTGCAGCGCATGAGCGAGCATCCGCTGGCGAAGGCTGTCGTCGCCGCCGCTAACGACGCGCCGCGTTTCGATGCGAGCGCGGCGCGCGCGGTCGCCGGGCGCGGCGTGGAGGCGAATGTCGGGGCGCGGCGCATCGCGATCGGCAGCGCGCGTTGGGTCGCGGAACTGAAGCTCGACGTTCCGCCGACGCTCGCCGAACGCGCGCGCGAACTCGAAGCGCAGGGCAACACGATTTCCTGGCTCATCGACCTCGATGGCGGCGTGCTCGCATTGATGGCGTTCGGCGACACGATCAAGCCGACCGCGCGCGCCGCGATCGAACGCCTGGCGCGCATGGGCGTGCAAAGCGCGCTCGTCACCGGCGACAACGAAGGCAGCGCGCACAGCGTCGCGCGCGCGCTGGGCATTCCATCGGATCTCGTGTTCGCGCAAACGCTGCCCGAGGACAAGGCGCGCGTCGTCGCGCAACTGAAGGCGTCGGGCAAGGGCATCGTGGCGATGGCCGGCGACGGCATCAACGACGCGCCCGCGCTCGCCGCCGCCGACATCGGCATCGCGATGGCGAGCGGCACCGATGTGGCGATTGAAGCGGCCGGCCTCACGCTGATGCGCGGCGATCCGGCGCTCGTCGCCGATGCGATCGACATCTCGCGGCGCACCTATCGCAAGATTCAGCAGAACCTCTTCTGGGCGTTCGTCTACAACCTGATCGGCATTCCGCTCGCGGCATTCGGCTTGCTCGATCCGATGTTCGCGGGCGCGGCGATGGCGTTCTCCAGCGTGAGCGTGGTGACCAACGCGCTGTTGCTGAGAACGTGGCGCGCTCAGGCCGGCGCGGTGGCCGACGAAGCGCGCGCCGGCAAACCGATCACGCGGCCGGCGTAACGCGCGTCCTTCAGCGCGACGGCCGGCTCGGCGGCGATGCGCGCGGCGATGTCTTCATCGAACGATGCGGATTTCGGCGCGCCGCTCGAATCGATGTGCATCATCATCTGCTCGCACGCCGACACCGGCTCGGCGGCATCGCCCTCGAACATCTCCATATAGAGATGGACGCGCTTCCTGTCATGCGCGACGACCCGCGCTTCCACGCGCACCGCCGCGCCTTCCTTGATCTCGCGCAGATAGCTGATGTGCGCTTCGAGCGTGTACAGCGTGCGCTGCCTCGCGGTGCGGCCCGCGTCGTCGAGACCGATGCGGTCCATGAACGCATCGGTCGCGAGGCTGTAGATCAGCATGTAGAACGCGTCGCGCAGATGGCCGTTGTAGTCGACCCATTCGGGCTTGACCGTGTCGCGATAGATCATCGTGGTTCCTCTAGTCTTCGATGCCGTGACGCGCTTTCGCAGCCGCAATCGCCTCGATCACGCTCGCGATGCAGTCGTCGCGATAACGCTCCAGTTCCTTGATGCCGCGCCCGTTCGTCTGCCGCGACGTGCCGTCCACCACGCGGTCGATGAGCTCGTCGGTCAGCTGCGGTGCGACGAGCTTCGTCCACGGCAATTCGAGCGCGGGGCCGAACTGCTGCATGAAGTGTCGCATGCCGGCCTCGCCGCCCGCCAGCGTGTAGGTGAGGAACGTGCCCATGAACGACCAGCGGATGCCCGCGCCGTAGCGGATGGCGTCATCGATTTCGCCGGTCGTCGCGACGCCGTCGTTCACGAGATGCAGCGCTTCGCGCCAGAGCGCTTCGAGCAAGCGATCCGCGATGAAGCCCGGCACCTCTTTTCGCACGCGCAAGGGCCGCATGCCGATGGACGCGTAGAAGCTCATCGCCGCATCGATCGCCTCGCCCGAGGTCGCTTCGCCGCCGAGCACTTCGACGAGCGGCAGCAGATACACCGGATTGAACGGATGGCCGACCACGCACCGTTCCGGATTGACGGCGCGCGCGTAGAACTCGCTCGGCAGGAGCCCGGACGTCGACGACGCGATGATCGCATCGGGCTTGGCCGCGCGGCTCACGCGCTCGTGCAGCGCGAGCTTCAGTTCCTCGCGCTCGGGCGCGCTTTCCTGGATGAAGTCCGCATCGGCCACGCATTCCTCGACCGTCGATACGACACGCAGCCGCTCCGGCGACGCGCCCTTGGCCAAGCCGGCGCGTTCGAGTGCCGGCCACGCATTCGCGACGTTCGCGCGAAGCTGCGCCTCGGCGCCGGGCGCCGGGTCCCACGCGGTGACGTCGAGCCCTGCTCCGAGCGCGCGCGCTACCCAGCCGCTGCCGATCACACCCGCGCCGAGCGCGGCGAATTGCTTCACTTGCATGTCGATGTGTCCTTTGGGTTCTCTTGGATTCAGGCGAATTGTTCGGCGCTGCGCTTGTCCAGAGGACGTTCGCCGCGCGGGGGAAGTCCGAGCTTCCTGCGTCCTTCGGCGGGCGTGAGCACGCGTGCGCCCAGACGTTCGATGATTTCCACGGCGCGCTGCACGAGCGAGCCGTTGGTCGCGTGCACGCCGCGATCGAGCCACAGGTTGTCTTCGAGACCGACGCGCACGTGGCCGCCGAGCAGCATCGCCTGCGCGACCATCGGCATCTGCATGCGGCCGATGCCGAAGCCTGCCCAGTGCGCGCCGGGCGGCAGGTTATCGACCATCGCTTTCATCGTGCCGGTGTCGGGCGGCGCGCCCCACGGAATGCCCATGCACAGTTGAAAGAGCGGCGGGTCATCGAGCAGGCCTTCTTTCAGTAGCTGGTTCGCGAACCACAGATGACCCGTGTCGAAGATTTCCAGTTCGGGCTTCACGCCGAGTTCCTGAATGCGCTTTGCGCCGGCTCGCAATTGCGCGGGCGTCGATACGTAGATGTAGTCGCCGTCGCCGAAGTTGAGCGTGCCGCAGTCGAGCGTGCAGATTTCGGGCAGCAGCTCTTCGACATGCGCGAGGCGCGTCAGGCCGCCGACGAGATCCGTGCCCTTGCCGAAGCGCATCGGGTCTTCGCCCGGGCCGATTTCGAGGTCGCCGCCCATGCCTGCCGTCAGGTTGATGATGACGTCCGTGTCCGACGAACGGATGCGGTCTACTACTTCCCTGTATAGCGCGGGGTCGCGGCTGCCTCGGCCGGTTTTGGGGTCGCGGACGTGGCAGTGGGCGACGGTGGCGCCCGCGCGGGCCGCTTCGATTGCTGCCTCGGCGATTTGCTTCGGTGTTACCGGGACTGAGGGGTGTTTGGCCGTCGTGTCGCCGGCGCCGGTTACCGCGCATGTCACTATCACTTCGTAGTTCACGGTTTTTGCTCCTTTTCCACTTTTGTTAGGGTTCCTGTTCTTTCTTTGTGAAATCCTGATTTCGTGTCGGTCTATTAGCTCTGCCCCTGTGCGGGGCGGCAGTCACTTTCTTTGCTGCTGCAAAGAAAGTAACCAAAGAAACAGCTATCCCCAGCCTAAGCACTTCACACCGGCCGCGGCACAGGCGATTG
>Ga0160464_100207_pt1 | contig 59019 bp, 44 predicted proteins | sample HID1971I_E11MG_FD_108275 | JGI IMG/M metagenome (GOLD analysis project Ga0160464, IMG submission 108275) | Enriched millipede-associated microbial communities from UW Madison campus, WI, USA - HID1971I_E11 MG | ecosystem: Host-associated > Arthropoda: Insects > Digestive system > Unclassified ... | reverse complement strand
CCCCGTATTTGGGATTGCAAAGGTAGAAATCTTTTTGGTATCTGCAAAATTTATTTTCTAAATCTCTTGTTCTTTTTCTGAACCGCCTCAACCTTCTTTTTCTCTATCCCCAGCCTTTCAATCTATCTCTCTTCTCCTTCTCTTCCGCTCCTTCCGAAGCGGGTTGCAAAAGTAGAAAACTTATTTGAATCTGCAAACTTTATTTTAAAATATTTTGAAGTCTTTTAAAACCGCAGACCATTTGCATTTCCGTTCTACTTTCCGCATTTCAATATCCCTCTGCACCCTTTCTCTTTCCTACCACTCCTTCCGAAGCGGGATGCAAAAGTAGAAAAATTTAACAACCCGGCAAACACTTTAACCATTTATTCCCGCAAACCTCAACTAACCCACTGAAAGGCAACCAGAAAAAATTAAAACAATTTTAAACGACAGTTGTATAACGATCAAAACAGCCTCATAAACCAACCAAAAAAATCTCAACGATCAATTACACGAATGCGGATCCCCACGCTTTTCATGGGCGTATCCTCTTTATTGGTTTTAACAGCGCCCAACTTATCCAGCAGTTCCATTCCCTCTACAATCTCTCCAAAAACAGTGTAATCCTGATCCAAAAATGGCAATCCACCAAGATTTTTATAAGTTTCCCGTTGATAATCAGGGATTAATCGCCCGTTCATACGCTTTTTCTGCATTTCATCCAGTTGCGCATCCGTCCATTTCTTCCCCTGTACCAGGTAAAACTGCGTAGAAAATGATGCTTTATCCTTGTTATCATCTCTACCCATCGCCAAAACACCCTTTTTATGATATAATGAATCCCTAAACTCCGCCTTAATCCATTTTTGCTGCTTATTCAGTTTCGTCTTATCTATATATAACGAGTCGGCATCACCACCCTGGGCTACAAATCCTGAGATAATGCGATGGAAAGAAGTCGCATCAAAATACTTGCTTTTCACCAGTTTCAGGAAATTATCGCGGTGCAAAGGAGTTTCATTATATAGCCTCACTACGCAAGAGCCATACTCTGTTTCTATCTTTAGCCTGTAATCCGGTGCTTTCTGCGCTTTCACTGTACTTATATATATAAGCATCACCATCAAGAAAAGAAATTTATACTTACTCATATATCTGATATAATTCAATCAAATATATTCAATTCTGAGCGCAGGCAAAAAACAAGCATTTCAGAACAGCAGGTCATTTTCACCCCAACCCAGGTCGCAGGCATTTCACACCCCGCTATAAGTACACTTTAATATACCTTATCTACAAAAACACAATCCCGGGAAAACCAAATAAGCCCTACTCATTTAATCAACCTCCTTTTTTTAAAAAATACGTATACTTACTTCATGTTATTTGGACAGCATATCTTCAAAAAGAAAAAGGAACATCAGGTAGGGCTTGTATTATCTGGCGGAGGACTGAGAGGTATCGGCCATATCGGCGCACTTAAAGCCCTGGAAGAACATGGCTACAGGCCCACTATCCTTTCCGGATGTAGCGCAGGTGCTATCATTGGAGCCTTTTATGCGGCAGGATATACGCCGGACGAGCTTCGCAATATCGCATTTGAAAGCAGCTTCTTTCCCCGTTCCAGCTTCCGCCTGCGAATGTCGGGCTTTATCGACACCGGATTTTTAAGCAAACTCTTCCAGCAATACATCCCGGCAAATACTTTCGAAATGCTAAAAATGCCTCTGTATGTCGCAGTGACAGATATCGTGGCCGGAAAAACAGAGTACCTCCACTCCGGCCAGCTTGACCAAGCTCTCCTGGCTTCTTCCAGCCTTCCCCTATTGTTCCCGCCCTTTAAATCTGGCGAAAAAGTGTATTACGATGGTGGTATCCTCGACAACCTGCCCATTAAACCCATCATTACCCAATGCGAATTCCTGATCGGAGTTCATGTCAACGCGCTGGCGCCGGTCTCCGCACAAGCCCTGACCGTACGCAAAACAATGGACCAGATCGTACACCTCGCCATCGGCCAGTCGGTATACAGAAACGCCAGAAAATGCCATCTATTTATAGATCCCCCCGCCATGAATCAATTCAGCATGTTCAACAAACGGGATGCTCAAAAGATTTATGACCATGTATATGACCATACATCCAGACAACTTGATCAGCAAAAAACCAAATAGCTAAACAAAAATCATAAACTTACCGGACAAACGCCATATTAAGTATGAATGCACTAAAAACGATCTTATTGCTCCTTCTAATTCCCTTAACCGGATTCTTAGGCTTTATTTTTCTATTTGCGATTGGCATCAGCGGCGGCACAGCCATCGCATCTTACATGACAATCACCACAACCATCGCTATATGGATCTTTATCACAGCTCTTGTCCTCCAAAGATACCCGGCCAAAACACTATGGAAATACATGGGTGTTTATATCATGCTATGTTTGCTTATTACCGCAGGTTGCCAGGTAAAAACTTATTATACCAACCACATCCCTGTTGTGCGCTCAGAGCTGGACTTAAATCCTTATAAACCATTTGCAGAAAACACCAAAGCAGTCAGCCTCGACAGCACATCTACACTCAAATTAACAGAACGATTGCCTGTCATGGATGGTGCCACAGCATTATATCCGCTCTATTCTGCATTTACCAGAGCCACCTATCCTCAAAAAAACTACCGGATAGATAGTGGAGAGGTTGTTTGCACCAACACGCCAAACGCATATAGAAACCTGGTCGATGGCAAAGCAGACATCATATTTGTAGCCAGACCATCAAAAGAACAGCTGGAGTACGCTGATTCTAAAGATATTAAACTCACACTGACACCTATCGGAAAGGAAGCATTTGTTTTCTTTGTCAATTCAAATAACAAAATCAACGGGCTTACATTAAATCAAATCAAAAACATCTATTCCGGCAGCACCCGCAATTGGGCAGAAGTTGGAGGTGATAACAATGACATCAGGGCTTTCCAGCGGCCCGAAGGCAGCGGAAGCCAAACCATGCTCATCCATATTATGCAAGGCACCAAACTCAGCACTCCACAAACCAATGACCGGCCAGCAGGCATGGGCGGGATTATTAAAGAAACTGCAGACTATAAAAACTATGGAAATGCCATAGGCTTCTCCTTTTTATTTTATGCCACAGAGATGGTAAATAACAAAGAGATCAAAGTACTGGATATCGATGGGGTCAAAGCAATGAGAAAAACCATACAGGACGGCACCTACCCGCTCACAGCAGATTTCTATGCGGTAACCACCACCAAAGCAAAACCCAACACAAAAAAGCTAATAGAATGGATCATTGGCATCCAAGGACAGGCACTCGTAGAAAAAACAGGTTATACGCCTCTGCTCTGATCAGCTATTAAAAAGATATTTCCTTACCAAACAATTTAGCGTATTTACGCTTATCAAAACGATATAAGGTAGCCGCTCTGAAAGACACGCCCTTCTGTTTTTCATCCAGCCCCTTCAACACACCAAAGCTCAACATCTTTTTTCTGAAATTTCTCTTGTCCAGTTTCTTCCCAAGGATCAACTCATACACATTCTGCAATTGCGTCAGCGTAAACTTTTCCGGAAGCAATTCAAAGGCAATCGGCTGATGTTTGATTCGCCGCTTAATTTTTTCAAGACCTTTTTCAAAAATTTGCTGATGGTCAAAAGCCAGTTTCGGCAGCTCATTCACATTCACCCAATAGGCTTGTTTGGCATACGTACTGACTGGCTTGACTGCCTTATCCCCACCCAGTCTCAACAAGGCATAATAGGCTATACTCACTACCCGACCCTGCGGGTGACGGTTCACGTCTCCGAAGGTGTAATATTGTTCCATGTATATGTCTTTCAGACCGGTAAGTTCCTCAAGAATCCTCGAAGCAGACTGATCCAGGCTCTCTTCATCGGCCACAATATTGCCGGGCAAAGCCCACCAATCCTTGAATGGCTCTTCATTCCTTTCGATCAAAAGAATCTTGAGTTCGCCCTCGTCAAACCCGAACAACACACAGTCAATGGAAAACGTTGACTCAAACTTTGGTAAGTATTCTTTCAAGACATTAATTTTTAAATATTGGAGCAAATAAATATACTTGTTTCCGCATTACATAAAAAAAATAAAAATAAATTACTTAGTGTAACAAATACACACTATATTCGTAGTATAATCATGAGGAGACCAAATATCAAAAATATTGCCGTATTGACATCTGGAGGAGATGCACCTGGAATGAATGCCTGCATAAGAGCTGTTGTACGTACCGGTATTTACAATGGTATAAAAATGTTTGGAGTAATGCAAGGATACCAGGGTTTAATAAATAATAACATCAACCCTATGGATGCCAGATCGGTGAGCAACATCATCCATCTTGGCGGCACCATACTCAAAACAGCACGTTGCCTGGAGTTCAAAACCGATGAAGGACAGGAGATTGCATACCAAAATCTAAAAGCAAAAGAAATAGATGCCCTGGTGGTCATCGGAGGCGACGGCACTTTTACCGGCGCAAGGCGTTTTTCGCAGACCTATGGAATTCCGATCATCGGAGTTCCGGGTACCATCGACAACGATCTGTATGGTTCTGACTTTACTTTAGGTTATGATACCGCCATTAATACGGTGATCGATGCGATTGATAAGATCAGAGACACAGCAGATTCACACGATCGATTATTTTTCGTTGAAGTGATGGGACGTGATTCTGGCTGTATCGCCTTAAGAAGTTCCATCGCCAGCGGTGCCGAAGCGGTATTGCTTCCTGAGAAAGAAACAAGCCTCGATGAACTGATCGTCCAGCTCGAAGCCGGTGCCTCCACTAAAAAATCTTCCAGTATCGTAATCGTGTCTGAGGGCTCAAAATGCGGGGGTGCATACGATATTGCAAAAAAAGTTAAGGAAAGGTTTAATCACTATGACACGAAAGTAACTATATTAGGCCACTTGCAACGCGGAGGCAGTCCGAGTAGTTTTGACAGGATACTTGGAAGCCGCCTTGGATTTGCAGCAGTAAATGAACTATTAAAAGGAAATACCGAGAGCATGGTGGGCCTGAGAGGCAATGACATTCATACAACTAGTTTAGATGAAGCACTCACTAAACATACATTTAAGCTGGAAAGTGATTTATTGGAAATGACTAAAGTTTTGTCCATATAATGATAGCAGTAGTATACAGCGGTTCAAAAACAGCAGTTTGGAAAATAGCCAAAGATGGGAAGACAATTGCTGAATGCAAAATGCCGGGTATCAACCCATGCTTTAACGATCAGAAAGCTATTCTCCAATTTCTGAACAAGAAAGCTACCCTGATCAACCATGCAGAACGCATCAAAAAAATTTATGTGTTTGCCGCAGGTGCCTCATCTGAAGAACGAAAAACGGAACTTGCCGAATCCCTGGGTTTATTTTTCAAGCACAGTAAGATCACTGTAAAGGATGACCTTCATGGAGCCGCTATCGCCGCATGCTACAATCACGACGGCATCGTGGGGATACTGGGCAGCGGTGCACATTGCGCCTACTTTGACGGTAAAAAACCCGAAGAGACTAATTTCGGGCTGGGATTCATCCTGGGCGACGAAGGCTCTTCAAATTATCTGGGGAAAATGCTTTTAAAAAACTATATGGAACAAAAGCTTCCCGAAGAGCTCAACAAATCCTTTGAACAAAAATACAATACAGACCGTCCACAAATTTTGGAACGGATCTACAGAAAGCCCCTGGCTCAACAATACCTGAGCTCTTTCCTTGATTTTTTCATAGAACACCGGGAGCACCCTTTTATACAGAATATAATTGACCGTGCTTTTGACGTTTATTTAAAGACATATATACTACCGACTACCAAACAACATCCAGGCAAAGAAATTCACTTTGTAGGGATTGTGGCAGGAAACTTTCAGGACCGTCTGCGGACTGTAGCGAAAAAGCATGCCATTGACATTACTTCGATTACCAAAGAACCTATTTATAATTTATTAAATTACTATTCAAATTAATTACATGAGCAAAATTGGAATAAACGGCTTCGGCCGAATCGGCAGACTGGTTTTTAGAGCTGCTTTAAAGAGAGGTTTAGATGTTGTGGCTATCAATGATTTGGTTGAACCAGATTACATGGCTTATATGTTGCGTTATGATTCTACACATGGCAGATTTGATGGCACAATAGAGGTTGTAGGTGGAAACCTTGTCGTAAATGGCAAAACTATCCGCATCACTGCAGAGAGAGATCCATCAAACTTGAAATGGAATGAAGTAGGTGTAGAAACAGTAATTGAGTCTACAGGTCTTTTCTTAACCCAGGCTGACGGACAGAAACACATTGACGCAGGCGCAAAAAGAGTAGTATTCTCTGCTCCGGCAAAAGACGATACCCCTACTTATGTAATGGGTGTAAACCACCACAAATTGACTGCTGATCAAACCATCGTTTCAAACGCATCTTGTACCACAAACTGCTTAGCACCTATCGCTAAAGTATTGAATGATAACTTTGGCATCGTAGAAGGTTTAATGAGTACTATTCACGCGGTAACTGCAACACAAAAAACAGTTGACGGTCCTTCAGCAAAAGACTGGAGAGGTGGACGTGGTGGTTTCTCAAACATCATCCCTTCATCAACTGGTGCTGCAAAAGCAGTAGGTTTGGTTCTTCCTGAACTGAAAGGAAAATTAACTGGTATGTCTTTCCGCGTTCCTGTGGCCGACGTATCTGTAGTTGATTTAACTGTACGTTTGGAAAAACCAGCTACTTATGAGCAAATTAAAGCCGTCATGAAAGCTGCCTCTGAAGGCGAGCTGAAAGGCGTATTGGCATATACTGAAGACGAGGTTGTATCCTCTGACTTTATCGGCGATGCACATGCATCTATTTTTGATGCTAAAGCCGGTATCTCACTGAGCGACAACTTCGTTAAAGTGGTTTCCTGGTATGATAACGAATGGGGCTATTCTAACGCATTAGCTAAATTCGTAGAGTACTACGGAACTTTAAAGTAAAACCCGTTCATACAGGTTTATATTTGGTTAGAAAAAGGATGTGCGTGGATGCGGCATCCTTTTCTTTTTTCCAAGCGGCTTAAACGCTGTCTTCAACCTATCAGAACAAACCTATCCATCCTTCATCGCCAAACAACACCCAGCTACAGTTGAATAATTAATATTATTCTGTTGTAGCGTATCGCTTTCTCCATACGTTTCATAAATGAAAGTACCCATACAAACAACATGAAACCAATTTTCTATTTTACAACTCTCCTTATCCTGCTCAGTCTTTTTTCCTGCAAAAAAAACCCGGAACACCTTGATCTTGAACAAAATTTAATTGGGATATGGAAGTATACTGGCAGTGGCGGTGGCTTTACCGGTAAATATGAACCTGCAGACCCGGCGGTAGAAATCATTCTTGAACTCAAGAAAGATCACACCTATATAAGGACTAGGAATGATGAAGTAATCCAATCCGGGAAATTTGATATTACCAGGGTCAGGAGCATATATTCGGCCCATGACGAAGATGCCCTCAGATTTGATGTAGACAAATCTTCGGAGGTTGCTCCTTATATTATAACGATAAACGGCAATAAACTATCTCTCGATCACAATGCATACGATGGCATCAGTAGTGGCTATACCCGCATTGGAGCATAGTAACTATACATCCAACATTAAGCTCCAAGCCAAAAAATATTAATAAATTGCAGCCATGAATATCGAAGTACATCAGAAAGGAGACGTTAAAATAGTTGAGGTGACATCTGAAAATATACTCATCAACAATACCGAAGAAGGCCTTCAACTCCTCGCAGATCTGTATTATCAGGATTCCGACAGGATCATTATCCACGAAAAAAACCTCACACCAGAATTCTTCGACCTCCAAAATGGGATTGCGGGAGAGATTCTCCAAAAATTCTCCAATTATCGTGTCCGCCTGGCCATCATCGGCGATTTCAGTAAATACACCAGAAAAAGTATGACGGACTTCATACGTGAAAGCAACAGAGGCAGACAAATCAACTTCTTAGAGTCTGTGGACCAGGCAATAGAAAAGCTAAGCGCTTAAACTATTTACCGCTAAACAACCCCCTTACATATTTCCCGGCCTTCCCTATCGCGCCAATCTGTTCCGTAATCGACTCAATCAGATTACTATCCGCCTGCTCAATATCGCCCATATTAATGCCGGACTCCAATTGCATGGGATATAAAATAATCAAGCTTTGATTCACAAAATAATTGCTCAGATAATAAGGCAACTTATTCAATTGAGGCAGATAAGAATTATGCCCCTTACGCGAGGATACGATCACGAATAAATCATTATTCTTCAACTCTCTGCTGAAAACAAGGAAATCATCCCAGTTGCTAAACTCGCTGAAATTTACTTTCAGCACTTCCGGACTTCTTTCTAAAATCTTCTCAATAGAGGCATTCGTTTCCTTCGCCCCGTAAAAATGTACAGGTATCGCAGCCACCTTCGCCATATTTAAGAGCTTATTCAGCCAGTGCAGGAAGCCAGGCTCTGTCTCCGCCTGCGGAGGCATAGCGATCACCATTCTTTTAAAAGTATTGAAAGGCTGATTGGGCTTGTAGATATAAATCGTTTCGCTAACCCTTTTAATAATATTTTCAGTCTTGGCACCCAGAAAAGTATGCTGATCGGCCTGTCTGTGCAGCCCGATGACCACATCACTCGCCTGATGCTCTTTGATCGTATAGACAATCCCATTACTGATACTTGAATCATATCGTGTCAGCGGCACAATACTATTTTCTGAAGCTGCCGCATGCAAAACGGCCTTTTCCAGTATCTTCTTAGAAGCCACGGGGCCATTGGTAATGGATAGCTCATCATCTATTACATTCAACCCATATATTGTAGTCACCGCCTTTTTTGTCTTCAGCATCAGGCCGAAATCCACCAGCTGCGTCACCATATCGGGATAAGCCAGCGACACCAGGATCCTTTCCTCATCACGGCGCTCACCTTCGGCAGCCGAATCCTCCTGATCCTGCTCCAGGGCCATCTTTTTAGAAGCACTCTCCACCACAAACGAGCCCACCCCACAGCTCACCAGGATCAGCAGGATCGTCCCATTTAAAACATCTTCATTCAACAATCTTATCGGCTCGCCCGTAGCGGTCTCCCCTGTGATAATATTATAGCCAACCAAAATGATCGCCAGCGTAGCGGCCGCATGCGAAGTACTCAACCCAAAGATCATCTTCCCCTCCGTGGGCGTCAATTTAAAGATTTTCTGGGTCAGCAGCGCGGCAAGATACTTCGTAGCCAGCCCCACAAAGATGATCACCCCAGCCACTTTCAAAGCACCCCATCCTTTGACCAGCACCGCCACATCGACCAGCATACCCACACTGATCAGGAAAAACGGAATAAACAAAGCATTGCCCACAAAATCAATCCTGTTCATCAACGGAGAGGTATGGGGCACAAACTTATTCAAGACCAATCCGGAGAAAAAAGCGCCAATAATCGCTTCAATGCCTGCCGCTTCCGCAAGAAAAGAAGCCAGGAAAACCATAGCCAATACAAATATATACTGCGATACGCTATCCTCAAACCGCTTAAAAAACCACCTGATGATCACTGGAAATACCGTAAAGACAATGACTACAAATACCAGCGTTGATACGCCCAACCGTATCCAAAAAACCGGAGTTACACTTTCCTTGGTCATTCCCGCAATACCGGCCAGGATAAGTAAAGCCAGAATATCCGTGATCATCGTACCGCCTACAGTCATGCTCACCGCCTGATTTCTAATCACGCCATATTTACTGGCTATCGGATAAGAAACCAACGTATGCGTGGAAAACATACTGGCCAATAGCAAAGAAGACAAGAAACCAAAACCCAATAGATAATAACTGGCCAGCGTACCGAATATCAGCGGAAACAAGAAAGTCAACAGACCAAAGACCACAATACGCTTCCTGTTTTTCTTGAACTCAGCCAAGTCGATCTCCAGTCCGGCCAAAAACATGATATACAATAGCCCTACCGTACCAAACAACACAATACTGCTGTCCCGGTTCAACAGGTTTAAACCATAAGGACCGACGATAACCCCAGCGATAATTAACCCTATAATATGTGGAACCTTTATTTTATTGAAGAGTATCGGTGCAAAAAGAATGATAAACAAGACCAGAGAAAAGATAATCACCGGGTTGCGCAATGGCAAAGAGAAATCTAAGGAGGATAATAAAATTATGATATTCATTTTTACTTCGCCCTTTCCACCATCAGTGCATAAACAATTTTACAACCTTTCTGAACAATCTCCCTTTTCCCATCTATTCGTTTTTCATTTACAAAGTTGAGTAAAGCTGTGATCGACACGTCTGCATTGACCTTTTCGTCTGTTATTTTTAGTACATTGTTGGAATATCCACCCTCATATACCCTCACCAGCACCTTTCCTGAATATGCATTGACCACCACCTTATTTCCCTGGTAACTGATGTCCCACAGTTCTGTTTTAGTATCACCCAATGCCGAGCCGTCACATGTCGTTTCTGTACAAGTCATTTTCACCGTCCATCTGCCAACGATAGCCGGATTAACAACACCCGCAGAATCGATTCCATTTTTGGTACTGTCCAGAACTTGCTGGGTATGATCCAATTCCTGCTCTTTCATTTTCAGCTTTTGTTCCCATTCCAGCAATTGCTGTTCTTTCTCAGCACTGGCCAGTTCCCGCTTCTTTAAGCGTTCTTCACGTTCATTAGGCCCGCAACCTTGCAGTAGAAATATTAAAACAAATAGTAAAATTGAAGTATGCTTCATAAATAATCAACTTAAGTCTGAATCTCAATCTTGCTAACTTACGAAATATGACCTTAAAAGAGGAGCATTAATGCAACAACTGTGATTCGTTTGTCCTTCGTCAAAACCGAAATCTTGATTTTATTGACGAGCGCTAATTCAATAACAACTTGATTTTGAAATGCAAAAAGGAAGTCTGAATTGGCAAAAAGACTCAATGAGAGTTTAGTCCGCCCTATGTATCGCTGAGGTCAATCTTCAGTAACCGTTAATCTGATTTAGTTTTAGATATGATTTAGACAGGCCTTACATTGTTGGTAAAGTGATCACCATTGCAAACTCAAACTAGAAGAAAGGCTATAAATCGTCTAAGAAATCATTTAGCTTTACGTTATTACTTTTTGAATTTTCATAATCATTTATTTCACTTCTAGCACCCAGTAATTTATTTGAGAGAAGCTTTTCAGCGCCTGGATTTCCTACAAAGGAAAGTTTATTTAAAAATGATAAATAAAGAGCATTTTCGATTCTATCGTCTACATTTCCAATCATATCATCAACAAATTGAAAACACTTTCTAATAGTTAACAAATCATCATTGTCAACTGCATTTTGTGCAAATTTCCTAAAAAAACTTATTTGTAAGGTAATTAATCCATCATTATCTTCATCTAGAACATCATCTTTAATTTCAGGAAAAACTTTTATCAAAGCGTTTATAAATTCTTTGTTATTCATTTGCTGCTTTTTTGCTTTTAATGCGACTGGTGTTATTGGACAATCTAAAACGATTGATCCATTTCCACCAATTTCGAATCCAAGATAACAATTTGAACTCTATTAGCAAAAAAGGGCATGTCTACGCTTAGTGATGAGTATTACCTTAGTAATAGCCTATCCGTTATATAATCCCTTTTCGGAGCAACTGACTCTAAAGTGAAGTCAAACTGTGTGGCACAATCCTCTATACTTTCGCCGATCGCACTTAAAATCTCAAAGCTTACTCGTAAGTGCGAACAACCAGACACCAATAACCATGGATATAGGTAAAATAAGGAAAATCAGCCATGTTGGGATTATTTTGTCATAATTGGAACCTCTATATTTTTAAATAATCCTTTTTAGTCTGTTTTCTCCATAATACCTATAAATAACGCCTACAGCTACCAACAGTATATATATTACAACACCCGTTTTTCGTTGTGACGTTTCTAGATTAAGAAAGATATCCAATAGGCCAAATGCAGGCATTAACAAAAACATACTAATAATAGTACAATACATAATAGCCCCAAAATGCCCGGGGTCTTTTTTTCTCGTAAGCCATATACGCCCTGTAAAAGACATAATCCATTTAAAACATAATTTTTATACCATTTAGTAATAAGCTTTTTCTAATTCGGTTATTATCATACCCGGATCTTTAACAGCATATTTAAATAAAATTGAATCTCCTACTCTAAGATTCTTAGGATTATTATCCCACCCTAGGATCTGTTCATATACTTTATTGCCAATTTGATATCTGAGTTTTATACTATGGCCTTTATAAGAGTGTTTTTCAACAATTAGGCCTTTTGAATATTTAAATCCAGTTTCTACAGTCTCCATTCGCGTTACTTTTTTCTCGTCGGCTGTTATCGAAACCCAATGTAGTCCACCTAAGATGCATCCAATTAGAATTATAAATGTTAGTATTAATTTTAGTTTATCCATTTTAATTACCGTTGTTTATGGTCTATGTGGTCATGTATAATTGTATTGTGTGAATACAAAGCTTCTGTAACATGTTTTATCATGATTTAGGGTCAGGACAAAAGGAGGTCAATGACACTATAATGAAACAGCTATAGAAAACAAGTAAGAATTTCATAATTTTATTTAATATTTAGCGGGGCTTTAGCATCTCCATAAAGCACTTGTTAAAGGATCTATAAGTTTTCAAACTAGCTATGGCCAAGCGGGAACCAAATCCCTCTTATGTTCGGCAATCCGATATTTCGTAAAATATGACTAGCATCTAATGTAGATATATCATATTTTCTACTAAGTGTCCAATTGGAGCCATCGGTCTGTTTCGAAACAACTTATAGCTGATCGTATTTAATGCGTCCTCAGAATTGAACGTTGTTATCCCACATCCCATTCTTGTTCCAGATAGTATTGAGGCATAATCCTTAAAGTTAAATTTAATCCAATATCTAATCACAACTTAATTTGCTTTAACTACTATTATTGGTTTTGCTTCAGGTTCAAATCTATTTGTGTTTACCTCATTTATCCGGTTTATTATTTGCAGAAAACAGCCTCTCTACTTTTCACTATTCTCCACAATCATCAAAGACAGTTCACTGCACAATACCTCTATTTCTTCTTCCGTATTGTAGTAGTGAACCGATGCGCGTACCACTGTGGTAAGTCCACTATTTTCCATATAGATTGGGGTGGCCTGCTGCCCTCCAACGGAAACGTTAATATCACGTGCGGCCAGCTTTGTTTTGACATCAACACTATCCATGGCATTGATCGAGAAGGTAACGATGCCACTCAAATTATTTCCATGATCATGAACCGTTATTCCGTCAATTTCAGAGAGTTTTTTTCTCAATATCCCTGACAAATACTCAATCCGCTCCCATATCCGTTCCAGACCAATACCAAGCGCATAGGCTACCGCTCTTCCAAGTCCGAGGCTGAGTGCCCGGCTTTTCTCATAAAGTTCAAACCTGCGCGCATCTTCTCTCAGCGTATATCCGGATAAGGATACATTACCTGCACCCAAAAAGTCCAGTAATACTGGCTTCAACTTATTCTGACTGGTTTTCTTCACATATAAAAAACCTGTACCACGGGGTGCCCTAAGATATTTACGCCCCGTAGCCGACAACATATCACACTTTATTTTCCTGACATCCAGAGGCATCTGCCCTGCACTCTGACAGGCATCAACCAGATACAATATCTGATGCCGCTCAGCGATCTCACCTATTTCTTCTATGGGCAGAATACTTCCTCCGGAAGAAGAAACATGAGTCACCGCAATCAGTTTTGTCCTGCTCGTAACAGCGTTTTCGAACTTTTCGATAGAAAAATTCCCCTGTTCGTCATTTGGAATCACAATTACTTTCACACCGTCTTCTTTCTGCATATCCACCAGACCGATCAGATTGGTCACGTACTCCATTTCGGTCGTGATGATCTCATCCCCATTTTCAAAAACCAAACCTTTAAAAGCAGTGCCCCAGGCTGCGCTGGCATTCTCAAATATGGCGACTTCCTCTTTCTCCGCATTGATCAATAGCGCTATTTGATCATAAACATCGTTTATCCGATCGATATACTTCGCTTCAGTTTCATAGCCGCCCTCAATTGCTTCCTCTCTCAAATAATCCACTACCGTATCCACTACCACATCTGCCGGCAGTGACGCACCCGCATTATTGAAATGAATTTTATTGGCGCAGCCTTTCGTGTCCTGCCTTATTTGATCGATCTCCGGTTTAGTCATAGTATTCATAAGTCCGCGTTACAGTAGTAAAAGTAATTATTTTATCTTTAACTCTTTTGCGGCCCCAACAACATCACTTCTAAAAACGACTTTAGTAAACCAATTGGCCAGGGTAATCAAAATTAGGAATCACTTTCCTCGCCTTCTTCTAACTCCACTACATTAAAATTCAATGCTGAATGTTCCTGCCACTTAGGTGCCACGGATTTATAGGGCGTACTCAGAGAGGGAGGCAATACAAATGTACCTGGGGTGATGATGGCGGAAAGCAACCTCGCCGGACTCATTTCCTTACTGTTCAGCGAATTCTTTACATCATTATACTGGTAAAAATACTCCAGTCCCATACCGGTCACACAAAAGCAGCCTTCCGCAATCTCAAATGTAAATACCTGCTCTGGCACCATACCCTGAGCCTCGTCTATATTCACCTCTTCATAGTACTCATCTCTCTTCAGGCGCTGATCAAAATTATACAACCCTACAGTGAGCTTTATTTTGCAGGTATTCGCATCGCCAGGAAACTTCAGTTGCTTACCGGTCTCAAACGCCGGTATCTTGATCGTCAGCTGTGTGCCATCCACGTTAACCTCAGGATCGACGCGGAAATAATTGGCCAGAAGCGATTTGTTATCAAATTCAAATCCTTCCAAACGGTCAAAGCTATTTTCTTCAAACACGTAAGTTTTGGTCGCCTTGTCATAGCAATAGTCTAAAATAGCCCGGTTGACTGTCGTAAACCGGTTGATCATCCCACCATCATAAAAACCACTCATGATTGGGTTAAAATCTTGACGGAGCAATTTTGCCAGACTGCTCGCCTTTGCAAAAATCCCCGCGGTCACCTTAGAAGCTTTAGTTTGTTTGACTCTTGTCGGTTTTATTTGTATAATTGTATCCTTCTTATCCCGCCCGCGCTTAAAGACCAGATTGCCCACCATACCGGTGATTTGTTTTCCATCGAATTTCCCCATAGTTAATTTCAGTTTTTTTAATTTTTTCTTTTTCAGACCGCTGGAGATGATCCTGACAACGATAGAGGAACCACTCGGGATCCGCTTTAGATGACTTCGTAATGAGGCCATCCTTAGAGAACAATCACCCCACGGTGAGTCCACCTTTTTCCAGTAAAAACGTGGGCTCACTGTGGACTCACTCTGGCCTCACTGTGGGGTCAGTACGAGTGCATATTGGCTGCATCTAAACTACATCTTAGCCGCATCCAAAAATCAGTAAAATCACATTATTGCTGGTCGTTATTTTGAACAGGACGGCAGTTCCCGTCTGGTCTGCAAAAGCTGATTACAATAAATTAGTTAATTATAACGTAAATATACGGAAAATTCACCAAATAAGTATGTCGTAAGTAAAAATATTAGGCCTGTATCAGCTAAACAGCAGGAACGCGATAATCAGGGTAATCACAACATTGAAACCCTGTGCGATCAGAAAAGCATAGAACGGCTTTTTACTATTCCTACCAAACAGATCTTTGAAATTGGTTTCCAAGCCGATACTTGTAAAAGCCAGGGCAAACCAAAGCCCCTGCAGGTTTTTCAGACTTCCTTTCACCGAAGCTGTTGCTTCAGGGGAAATCAAAAAAGAAAACAACAAAGAAGCCCCTACAAATCCGATTACAAACTTAGGAAAACGCTCCCAGATGACTTTTAAGGTGGGTTTCTCCGCAGCATCTTTTCCCGCTGGGTGATTGGTATAGGTCCAGTAGACTGAGATGGCGAAAGCCGCGATGCCCAGCAATACATTTTGAGAAAACTTGACAATCGTACTGATCTTTAAAGCTTCCTCCCCCACCAGAGATCCTGAGGCCACCACTGCACCTGTGGTATCTATACTGCCGCCCAGCCAGGCACCCGTAACCGCCTGAGGAAAATTAAAGTAACTGGCGATATAGGGCATGAAGATCATCATCGGGATGGCCGTGATCAATACCATAGAGATCACGTAAGATAGCTTTTTGGAGTCGCCTTTGATGGCGCCTGAAGTAGCGATAGCGGCTGAAACCCCACAAATAGATACTGCACTGGAGATCATCATGGTCAGTTCGCTGTCTATCTTCATCTTCTTGCAGAGCCAAAAAGCGAAATACCAGACGGAAAGTACCACCACCAGCGCCTGAACGAGCCCCAGCGAACCAGCCTTTAACACGTCCGAGAAAATCACACCGGTACCGAGCAACACCAAACCGATTTTCACAAACAGCTCGGTAGACAGCGCCGATTTGAACCATTCCGGCAGGGTGAAAAAATTGCTGATGGCCAGACCGATCGCCAGGCTAAAGATCACAGCTTCCAGGTTCAGGGCCTTGACCTGGCTGTTGCCTGCCAGGATGAGTGCGATGATGGTCAGGATGTATACCGCAGGAAAAGTTAACAAAGCATCTTTCAGCGGTTTGCCGGTCAGAAAAGCACCAAGCGCAGCAATGACAATGACGAACAGAAACTGCAAGGCCATATGACCCAGATTGGCAGAAGACAAGACAACGGTGGAAAGTTCCTCAAAGGTTTTCCAGCCAAAAGCGGGCACTGGTAAGATCAATCCAAAAAGGGATAGGGCAATGGTTAAACCACCAAGGATCACAACGACCCAGTCTTCATGTAGCGTTAGTTTTGTGTTTGTTGACATGTATTATTCAATTTGATTGTAAATAGATATGAACCATGGTCCCTGCGGGGCTATGATCTTCATTGAAGAGGTCTTCGATCACGATATGGCTGTCGTTGCTCAGCATCTTTAAGCGGCTGGAGGTGATCTCCACGCCATACGATTTGTGCTTAAACTGCTTGTTTTGGAAGGCCGCGGTGACGCTCCTACCCGCTCCGTTGTCCTTGATGCGGATGTGTAAGGTATTTTCATTTTCCCGGTCGATCAGGATTTCCAGGGTGCCTTTGCCTTCTTTATTGCGCAGTCCGTGCCAGATGGCATTTTCAGCGAAGGGCTGTAAGATGAGCGGTGGAACTTTAAGTACATCTGCGGCGATGCCCTCTGCAATCACGATCCGGTATTCAAATGCATCATCGAGCCGGCTGGCTTCGAGATTAAGATACAGTTCCAGCGTTTGGAGTTCTTTGTCGAGCGGGATGCTGCTGGATTTGGAGTTTTCCAGGATGTTGCGCATCAGCTTGGCAAAGGTGGTGAGGTAGCCGCTGGCCTCCCTGGTTTTGTGCTCCACGATAAAGCTGTTGATCGAATTGAGGGTATTGAACATGAAATGCGGATTCATCTGGGAGCGCAAGGCCTGCATTTCGGCTTCTTTTATTTTGCGGTCAAACTGCAGTTTGAGTTCTTTTTGATGAAATAGATAGCGGTACACGAGGATACCGAGGGTGATGAACAGGGCGATCATCAAGAAGATAAACCAGGTGCTCATATAAAAAGGATAAGGCACGTTTATATTTACCATCAGGCTCTTTTTCTGCCAGTTGCTGAAGTTATCGCCCGCCTCGATGAGGATCTGGTAATTACCGGGTGCCAGGTGGCTCAAAGGCAGCTCGGGCTTGTGGCCCAGGTAGTTCCAGCCCTTTTCCCCTACAAATTTATAGCGGTAGATGATCTTACGCTTGTCCATATAGCTCAGGGAGGAGAAAAAGAGTTCAAGCTCTGTCTCTCCCTTCTGCAGCCGGATCTCGCTGGTATTGATGTTGCGCATCTGTCCGTTGATCTTGACTGCGCAGAGCTCTAATTTATTGGCCAGCTGGGCGCTCATCAGCTCCCTGATATCGACCAGGGAGAAACCATTTTCTATGCCAATGGCCAGCTTGCCATTGCGGAGCTTGCGGAAGCCATAGATGAGGTCGTCGCTCCGGAGGCCGTCGACCTGCGAAATGCGGATCACCTTGTCCGTACTGCGGCTGTGCATATGGAGCCCCTCTTCGGTGGCAAACCAGATCCTGCCGGCATCGTCTTCTGTGATCCCTTCTACCCTATCGTTGGCTACCTCGTAGCGCTCGGTATTCATCTTGCGGATGATTTTTCCCTCGGGGTTCAGCAGGTTCCATCCTCCATAGGCGGAAACGAGGATATTGCCATTTTTGGTCAGGGTGATCCTATTGTAATAATCCCCCACAAATACCGAATGGTCTGCATTGGCCTTAAGATTGCCGACTTCCACAAAGGCTTTCGCAGTGTCCTGGTAAAAGGCAATGCCGAAACCCTTAGGTGTCCAGCCGACCATCCATATGCGGCCACCGGGATCGGCCAGCATGTCGTTCCAGAGATTATCGTCCCAAAAGTCGGGACGGTTGACCAGCAAGCCGTTCAGTGGCTTTAGTTCTGGCCAGGTATATATCTTTAGCGGTTTGCCTTGCGGCAGCACCCACAGCTGCTTATTTTTATAGATTAAAGCTTTTCTGATGGCCGTGCCGGTTTCGAGGCCAGGCAGGTTTAGTTTGCTGATCGCCTTGCCTGCTGTACTGTACAGCCCCTGACTGGTGGATACCAGCACCTGATTTTCATGGATCAGGAGGCTTTGACATTGTGTACTTGCGGGGAGAGCAGTTTTAGTCCAGCTTGCGCTGGTGCTGAACTTCCATAAGATATTGTCCCTGCTGCAAAGGTAGAGGTCTCCGTCGCGGTCTTCCGCCAGGTCAATAATCATATTGCCGGGCCTGTGGGCCTCTGAAGGGAGCAGGTTGTGGTGTATAGTGGTATGAGGGTCCTGCAGTTTGACCAGTCCTTTGGTGGTGGCCAGCCAAATGACCTTAGCTTTTGCATTGACGATGAGATCATTGATCTTCCGGTCCCTGGTTTGATACAATAGCTTTGGCTGTGCATCATTCTCGTTTGTCAGGTAGATTTCATGTGCGGAGTACAGGAGCTTTTGGGCTTTGCCTTCCAGTTTTACATCCAGGATTCCCTGTATGCGTTCCTTGTTTGGAAAGGCATGCAGGAGCTGGAGCCGGCCATTGTGACGGGTATAATTCATCAGGCGTCCATCAGTAGTGGCCAGGAATATACCGTTTCGCTCCGCAGCTACCGCCGTGATGTCCAGTTTGTGGAGTACCGGGTCTTTATGGCGCTGTAATTTGTTGGATTGTTTCGTCCAGACAAACACACCTTTAGCGGTGAATACCCATATTTCTCCTTTAACGGGCTCCAGGAAGAAAATAGACGGTACGTTTTTCTCCTCATTCTTATCGATGAAGAAGGTTTGGTGGGTTTTGCGGTCTTTGTTGAAATACTTGACATTATTGAAGTCGCTACACCAGATCCTGTGGTCTGAATCTACGAAGATATTTTCAAAATGGTCGTTGTTGGGATCAGCGTCGTAGAATTGATTTGGACTGACGACCTCTAAAGTATCGTAAAAACTCCGCATCATAGACAGGCCGTTGCGGACATCGTGAAAGTATATGGTGTTGTCTTTGATCGCCATTGCCGTGATCTTGGAGGTGACGCCCGGTTTGTCGAGGAATCGGTATCCATCGTATTGCGACAAGCCCCTTCGGGTAGAAAGGTAGAGGAAGCCTTTATCATTGACGGCCAGCTTTCCGACGAAATCAGATGGCAAGCCCTCATTGAATCGGATCACCTCTTCTTTTAGCTGTTTTTGTGCAGCAACGATGCAGGGGAACAGAAGGGAGGCGATTAAAACGGCGGTATATATTATCTTTCGGGACATACTCGATTAAACATATCCATTTTAGGGGTATAATGCAAGTATTCTATGATATATCTGTGAAATTAAAGCAGCTGAAAGCAATTGGCCCGCATCGATTGTTATACTTACAAATACCAGTCTTATGCCTTCTACCGTGGTCAAAACATATGAATATAACCCGGACAGCAAAACGCTGAGGGTGACTTACCTCTCCGGGAATGTGTACGACTACCTGGAAGTACCTGAAAAAGTGTACAAGCTGATGAAAGCTTCGGTGTCAAAGGGCCGGTATCTCAATAAGCACATCAAAGGACATTACGACTTTGTGCAGATCGATTAGCGTTTTAGTCATGTAAAATTGTTTGATTCAGAGCTCTCTCGTCGTCATCCCGAGGAACCGAGGGATCTCTTGGTTTAGTTCAGCTTTTTCTTTAGCTCCTGCGCAGCATCATAATGGTTGTTGCCAGAAGGTATTTTATTCAGCCAATCTACTGCTTCTTTTTTCTGGTCTTGTTTTACATGACTTAGCGCGATGTAAAAAGCAGCGTCATATTTAAATACAGACTCTCCATTATAGATATCGGTAAGAATGGCCCGGCCTTTATCTTCTTCTTTGGTTTCGATCAATGTGATGGCATAGTAGTAACCTGTCAGGGCATCTTCAGGTGCGGCCTGATAAGCCTCGGCAAATAAAGGTTTGGCAGCGGCATAGTCTTTCTTGTTGTAATACTCAGCCGCACGGCTCATGGTATTGGCATCTGCCTGCCCTCTTTCTGCTACGGAAAGGGTCTGGCTGATGGCGTAATCCTCGTACAGGCTGGTATTCCATGGCGCCCAGATAAAGAGCCCCACCATCAGTACGGCGGCCACGCCAGTCGCCCATTTCAGATAAGACTGCAGGGAAACGACTTTGGCTTCTTTGATTGGAGTGCTTTCCTGAGGAAACTCCGCAGCCGCCTGCCCTGCGGCAAAATAGGCCGAGCGCATCTCTTTTAGAGAAGACTCAAAGGCTTTGTCCTGCGCATCAGGCGCCAGTTTATATTTGAGATTGGAATAGATTTCCCTGTTTACTTCTTCGTCATTGATCATCACCGTTTTAATTAAAAGTTTTTTCCTGGACCATTTTCATTAAAGAGGCCATACATTCAGATTTCTTCTTGCGAAGGTATCCGTAGGTCACGCCCAGAGCCTCGGCCACTTTTTCCTGTGCCTCGCCTTTCATGCTCCAGGTGATGATCTCTTTGCAACGCTCGCCCAGCTTTTCAAACATTTCTAAAAACAAGGTACTCTTGTTGTTTTCGTCTTCCAGCTGTTCTGCCATCGCAAATGTATCTTCTCCGACATCATATACATCGTCATCGGATTTTGTTACCGGTATAACTGATCTTTTTTTCAGTTCGTTGAGCCATTTGCGTTTACAGATCAATAATAAGAAAGGCTCGAAGGGACAGGTGAGTTCCAGAGATTTGTATTTGGCCTGGTTGTACACATCGACCAGGGCTTCCTGAAAGATATCCGCAGCATCGTCTTCTGTGCCATTATTAAAAACAATGTAAGACTTGATCTTGCCGGCGCAACGTTTATAGATCTCATTGATCACCCTGGAGTCGTTGTTCAACAACCCAATGATATAAGACTGATCAGCATGTATGTTTTTAGCCATTATGGTAGGATAATTAGACGGATCTGCTACGAATTTAAAACTTCTTTCGGGTTCGCAAAAAAAAATCGCCGATTGGGGGGGTAACAAATTTTGAGTGCGGCGGATATAGTTACAAATAAACAAATGGCGAACGCTGAAAAGCCAGAAAAAGAGTAAGCTTATTTTTAAACATACAGATCATGAAAAAGTTAAACCTAACCCTAACCGCACTCACCATTATTTTAGCATTGACTACTTCCTGCAAAAAACACCCGATGGGTGGTGGTGTCGGCCAAACCAACAACGCTAAAGAATTTGCTGCCACGTTTGGCGCACAAAAACAGTCCATCCAGATCGATGCATCGGCATTGCCAAAAACGATCAACCTGGCAGGTGGCACCAAAATCACTTTCCCTGTGGGCTCCCTGACTAAAGGCGGTGTGGCCGTGACCGGAACGGTAACCGTGGAAGCCTACGAAATGCTAAAAAGAAGTTCGGTGATCCTGAGCGGAAGCAATACCAACCACATCTCTGGTGCCCCATTGGTCTCAGACGGCTTTATATTTGTAGATGTTAAATCAGGCGGGGTAAGTGTAGACCGCAACCTGGCTGTGCCGATCGACATCTCCATACCTGCCAAACGCAATGGCGTGACCAACCTGTGGGAAGGTGTAGCGGCCAATAATGGCGCGCCACTGGTAGCGGGCGATAATGCACAGATGGCCTGGCAGGCACCAAAACCGGCCAACGGACAAGGTGGCGGTGTGCGGGAAGTCAACTCAGTGAACAACAACTTCACTTTCAACTTTGGAACGCTGGGCTGGATCAACTGTGACGTATTTTACAACAATCCAAACCCTAAAACGACAGTGACTGTTCAGATCACGAACAACCCGGGTACTTTCGCCAGCTTCATGGGATTCAATGGAGAAACATTTGTATTCTTCTGCGCCAAAGGAAGTAACGTAGCCGCTCAATTGTATACGCTCAACGGCACCATCGGTGTAAAAAGTTACGACAATATGATGCCGATCGGTTCTGAAGGTAAAATGATCGCATTCTCGATCAAAGACGGAAAATACTACTATGCAGAACAGGAAATCACGATTGCAGCTGCGCATTCTGTAACCCTGACCTTTATCGAAACTACTGAAGCCGCGGTACAAACGGCCATCACCAACCTGGACGGCTACTAAACCGCCAATCCAGATGAATACCAAGCATATATATAAAATAACCCTATGATTGACAAAGATGAAGTCTGCAATTGCAGACTTTGTCTTTGTTTTATTAAATTTGTGTAGTACCGTATTTGTCGGTATCAAAAACCTGCCTGTATGATGAAAACCTTTACTATTGTTCTAATCTCGTGTTTCTGTATTCCTGTCTTTGCACAGGTGGTACCAGCTGATACCGTGCCGGCGATCATAAAACATACAGACACTCCCCAGGGAATCCAGTTTAAATCTGAACTCAGGCCATTAAGACAAATTGCCGGTGCGCCGGAACCTTTCTATACTTACTTTTGGGAATTTGGGGACGGGAAGTTTTCTTTTGATAAGGAACCTGTACACCGCTACCTGGATTCGGCCTTGTATCAGGTGCGTTTGTTTGCCACCAACAGCTACGACGATGGCAAGCGCCCGCCTACACGGCCGAAAGCACTAAAACCTGGCAGCAGCAGACCTATTTTGGCTTCTAATGGGACTTCCTCAGGTGCGCAGGGTTCTTCTTCTGGTAGTTCCTTCTTTAAATCAGGCGGTTCGATAGAAATGAAAACGAACTGCATGCCTAAACCGGGCGACGATATGGTACTGGTGATGGGTTATAAAAATAAGCTGGAAAATGGACTGGCCAGTCTGGGCGGCACCGTGACCATCCTCTATAACGACAAAGAATTTAACAAAGATAATTTCAACCTGGAGGAGACCAGGGTATACCATAAAGAGCAGAAAACTGCTTTCGATAAGCAAGGCAACCTGGCGGTACTCAAGCCGGTGTCTGCTTCTCCTGGTCCCTACTATGCTTCGCTCTCCGGACCGAGCCTGTCCGAAATGATCGGTTCGGCGGCTGTAGATGCGGAAGCCACGGCATTGATTAAGGAGAAAATGGCTGGGTTCAGAACTGGGGAGAGCTGGAAATTTTCAGACCTTAAAGCGGGCGATGAGCGCTTTATGTTTATGCAGTTTAAGACCACTCCGGAGATGATCAAGGACACCAATGCGGTGGTCAGGCTCACTGGTCTGTTTGTGCCGGACAGTCCGTTGGCTTCCGCCGAGTTTTTCACGATGGAGCTGCAGATCGTCGCCTCACACGACCCCAACAAGATGATGCTGAAAAACAGCAGGATGAATTTCCGTTTTACGGGGAAGAATAAAAAGCTGACCTATAAAGTGCGCTTTCAGAACACCGGGAAAGGCCCTGCGAAGAAAGTGGATGTAGGCGTTGCTGTGGCAGAGGTGCTGGATATGGGCTCTATTGAGATATTGGATTCCAAGCCCAAGGTGATCCTGTGTGATTCGGCCTATGCCAATCAGAGTTGCCTGGATACCCTTAGGGGCTTGGATAGCGTCCACTTTGTGTTTAAGAACATCTATCTGCCCGGTTTAAAGCAAAAAGGTGTGAAAGACGCAGATTCTACGATGGGCTATATAGAATACAAGATTGGCTTTAAAGAGCGGCCGAAGAAGCTTCCCTTTAAAAGCGGGGCGGCCATTGTCTTTGACAAAAACGAACCGATCTATACCAACAGGGCTACCGGGAAATATAAGATGGGTTTATCACCGGGCATCATAGCGGGTTATGGATTTCCGTTTAGCAGCAGCGGCAACACGCCGTTTTCAGAGCAAAAGAGCATCACCTTTGGGGTTTCGCTCGCGCCTTATGCACCGCATAAATATTACTGGCAGGTGGAACTGTATGGAAATTCCTTTGCGGAGAAAGAATACCTGGTGCAACGGACGCCGGGCAATGACCAGCTTGTAACTGTAGAAGTAGACGGAAAACGGCAGGAAGGCCGGCTCCGATATGCCGATAGCCTGGTGCGCACGAAAGTAGTAACGATGAACGTGGTACCGCTGCAAATGCGCTACAACATCAATAAATTCTTTGGTGTGGGGATAGGCACGCTGGTGTCTTTTAACCTGAGCGAGCAGAGCACTCCTTTGAAAGAAGGCCTGTATACTTTGGCCAATGCGGCGGGCACTACACAGGAGGTGACACTGAAAAAGGAATTTGAGAAGATCAGCAATAGCTTTAACGATTTTCAGAATACGATGTTTGCGGATGTGCAGATCGGCAAAGTACATGTTGGCCCTTCTGTCGGATTTAGGTATCTTTATACGCTCCAGGGTTCAGGCAACCGGCTGATCAGCTACCTGACCTGGAAGTTTTAACCCTGAAAACCCCGTATGAGGAATGTAGCCAGAGCTTGGATATACATTTTTATAGTCTTCATTTCTTTGGCCAGCACCTCCGCCCGGCAGGGGCCGCCTGATGCAGCGACTGTCGCCCACCTGGATTCGCTTAAAAAGGCGGACGACCTCAGCAATTGGCTCTATGCGCGGATCGATTACAGCTATGAAAACCCAAAGGAAAGCCTTGGTTTTTTGATGGGCACGGAAAAAGAACGCTGGCGCAAGCCTAAGTCGGTTGACGAGAAAGAAGCCTGGCTGATGTTGCTCAGCAATCAGGGTTACAACCAGTTGTATTCCGGCTATATTCTGGAATCCATAGATTGCTATGAGAAAGCGTATAACTATTCAGTCGACAACAAGCTCAATGTAGAGGGGATCGCCGATTATGTGCTGAAGCCCTGGGCCAACAATTACACCCGGCTGGGCGATTATGAAAAGGCGCTGTTTATCCAGTTGAAAACGCTCGACTACGCCAAAAAAGAACGCAATGATGCTTTGGCAGTGGCGGTGTACAACAATATGGCCATCTCCTATCGCTCTATGGGTGATCTTCAAAAGGCAGAGCAATATATCATGCTGGGCCTGGCGAAAACCGGTCAGTCATCTCAGGCCGCCATCCTGCTCAACAATACACTGGCCGATATTTACAAACAAAAGAACGAGCTGGACCGTGCAGAGCAGGTGGTTTTTAAGAACATTGAAAGACAGGGTAAGATCACTCAAAACTTTGAAACCGCTTACTGGTTGCTCAGCAGCTACATCAGTGCGGGAGATATCCAGCTGGCGCGGCAACGCTACACCGCAGCCGAGAAATACTATAAACTTGGATTGGCGCTGAACGACAAATACTACCAGGGCGAGCGACTGAGGGAAAAAGCAAACATCATTACCCAGCTGGGGAAGGTGAAACTTAAGCAGGGGAATCCGGCGGAGGCCCTGAGATTATTCGATCAGACCCTGCAAAACCTGGGCCTGCTGAAAGCCGATGGGTCGGTCGATGCCGCGCGCATGTTTGGCGACAACCGTATCATTGAAGTATTTTATCAAAACGCACTGGCCTATGAATCGCTGGGGCAGCGACAACAGGCACTGGAAAGTATCCGCTATGCGCTTTTTGCTTCAGATAAGATCCGTTTTGAGCTGGCCGATGTAAAGACCAGGCAGCGCTTTCAGTCGGAAACCAAGATGATGGCCGAGAAAGCGATTTCCATTGCATTTGGCTTATTGGAAAGCAGCAGACAGCACCGATATGCCTTATCCATCCTCCAGATATTGGAACAGACCAAGGCGCGTACCCTGCTGGACGACATCAGAAGAAATCAACAGCAGCTCACCCTGCAGACCAAAGACACTTTGTTTGTACAAAAGCAGATCCTGGAGAAAGCCATTGCCTACCATGAAAAGCAACTGCTGCAGGATGGTGCGGGCGGGGAATCTGCATCCATCAGGAAACAAAACAATGCCCTGCAGTTTAAACTGGACTATATAGAAAAACAACTGAAGGAAAAATATCCATCTTTAAGACAGGCGGATGAGACAGCGATGCCAGGTACGGGGGCTTTGTTGGGCAAGTTGCCTGCAGGCCTGCACCTGATCGAGTTTTTTGCAGGTGCAAAGGATTTTTATGCGGTCGAAATAAAGGGGAGGAAGATCATCCACGTAAAACGGATCCGCAACGCGGCTCTATTGAAGCAAAAGATTAAGGATTTTGTGCAGGTGTATTACCACGATGGGCCTGCGGCGATGACCAACAAGCCCAAAGAATTTTTCAATACGTCATATTCTATCTATCAAACGCTGCTGAGCGGATTTGAACTGGGTGATAAAAAGAAGGTCGTCCTGGTTCCGGACGACGTACTGGGCTACCTGTCGTTCGACGGCCTGATCACAGACGGAGCGTACAATCATTCTATCGCAAAATGGCCGTTCCTGATCCACAAAGCGACGCTCTCCTATGCCTTTTCTATTCAGACCTGGATCAACCAGAGCCAAAAGAAAAGTCCAGGTTCTGCCGGGTTTTCCGGGCTTTTTATCACCCATCAGAATGGCAGTCAACAGGTCATTCCGGCGGTAGCCAAGGAGGCGGAGTCTATTGAGAAAATCGTGTCGGGAGATTTCATCAGGGATGAGCGGGCTACGGCAAAGCGGTTTTTTACAGCTTTTGATGAATCCTCCGTACTGCACATCAGCTCGCATGCTTATCTTTCGGGTGAACAAAAGGAGCCGACCCTGGCTTTCGAAGACGATCAGGTATTTTTATTCGAGCTATCTGCCAGAAAACGCGCGCCTGCATTGGTGGTGTTGAGCGCTTGCCGGACCGCCGACGGCATGATGGCGGCCGGGGAAGGGATCATCAGTCTGAGCAGGGGATTTGCGGCGATTGGCACACAGGGCACCATAGCGGGATTGTGGAATGTCAATGACGATGCCGCTGCAGCCATTACGGCCGACAGCTACAAAAATTTACTCCGTGGTAAAGAGGTCAGCCTGGCGCTCCATCAGGCCAAGTTAAACTGGCTGGGCAGTAAAAGAAATACCGAATTGGAATACCTCCCCTATTACTGGGATGCCCTGATTTTCATGGGCTATGACCAGCAAATTTCTTTGGAGCCTGCCGGTCTCTTTCTGAACAATTATGTACTGCTGGCTGTATTGGTGTTGTTATTTACCGCAGCTATTTTGATTGCTTTAATACGCTTGCGCCTAAAGGCGGCACGTTTACCACAATAGAGTATTCCCGTCCGTTGCAGCTTTCTTTTTCAGGCGATAGTACTTTACTGTTCAGTTTGCCGCTGCCATAAAACTCCTCTGCATCGGTACTGAAGATCTCTTTCCATTTGTTTTTGATGGGCAGGCCTACACGGTAGCCTTCCCTATATTCCGGCGTCAGGTTTAAGATGACAATCAGCGTATCTTTGGCTTTCTTGCCCTTCCTCGCATAGATATAAATGGACTGATCGGCATCATCTGCATTGATCCATTCGAATCCCTCATAGGAAAAGCTATGCTCATACAAGGCGGGCTCAGAGCGGTACAAATGGTTGATCGCCCTAACGGTTTTCTGCATGCCCAGATGCGGCGGATGTTGCAGGAGGTGCCAGTCCAGCGAATTCTTAAAATCCCACTCATGTGTCTGTGCGAATTCATTGCCCATAAATAAGAGTTTGGTGCCGGGCTGGGTAAACATATAGGTATACAATACGCGCAGGTTGGCAAACTTCTGCCATTCATCACCAGGCATTTTATAGATCATGGACGATTTGCCATGTACGACTTCGTCATGCGAGAAAGGCAGCATAAAGTTTTCACTAAACGCATATGTGATGCTGAACGTCAACTGATGGTGGTGGTATTTGCGGTTGATGGGGTCGTTCTTGAAATACTTCAGGGTATCGTTCATCCAGCCCATCATCCACTTCATACCAAAGCCTAAGCCACCGGCATATACCGGATGCGTGACACCGGGATAGGTACTGCTTTCTTCGGCGATGGTCTGCACTCCTTCAAAACTGCCATATACGGCCTCGTTCAGGTCTTTTAAGAACAACGTAGCACCGAGATTTTCACTACCGCCATATTCATTAGTGGCCGCTTCCTCAGCTTTTCTGGAAAAATCAAAATACAGCATAGAAGCCACTGCATCTACCCTCAATCCGTCGGCATGAAATTGATCCAGCCAATACATCGCATTGCTGATCAGGAAAGAACGGACTTCATTGCGGTCATAATTAAAGATATAGGATTTCCAGTCGGGATGAAAGCCCTTGCGCATATCGGCATGTTCATACAAATGTGTGCCGTCAAAATTATACAGGCCATGGGCATCGCCAGGAAAATGCGAAGGGACCCAATCCAGGATCACAGCGATATCGTTTTTATGCAGTTCTTCGATCAGGAACATGAGTTCCTGCGGGGTACCGTGTCTCGAGCTCGCTGCAAAATATCCGGTGATCTGATAACCCCAGGACGGATAATAGGGGTATTCCATGATAGGCATGAGCTCCACATGGGTAAAGCCCATATCCAGGATATAGGGCACCAGACTTTTGGCTATCTCTGTGTAGGTCAACACCCTTTTGGGCTCTGAGGGGTCGCGCTGCCAGGAGCCGAGATGCAGTTCGTAGACAGACATGGGCTTGTTCAGGGCATTCAGTTTCGGGCGCTTCTTCAGCCAGGCCTTATCCTGCCATTTGTATTCCGTATCCCAGACGATAGAAGCCGTTCTGGGCGGATGTTCCCAACGCGTGGCATAAGGATCGCCCTTTTCGATGTCTATGCCGTCAAATCCCCTGAGCGCATATTTATATACGGTGCCCTTCTCGACGCCAGGGATAAAGCCTTCCCAGATGCCTGAAGAATCCAGTCGCCTGTTGAGGTGATGGGCATTTTTGTCCCATCGGTTGAAATCGCCGATGACTGATACCGTCTGGGCATTGGGTGCCCAGACGGCAAAGTAGGTGCCTGCGGTCTTTTCGACCTCGATGAGGTGTGCACCAAATTTCTCATACAACCTGAAATGCTTGCCTGAAATAAATAATGAGATGTCAAAATCGCTGAATAAGCTATAGGCAAGCACTTCCATTTAGTTGTATATTTTGATGACGGTAAAATTCTTATTGGACTTGAAACGCAAACAGTTGCGTTCATCCAGGCTGTAGTCGGCAACTTCTATATCGTCAACAGTGATTTTAGATACGGAGAAAGGAAGTCCTACAATGTTGTAATTGTACAATTCGTAATTCGGCGTATACAATCCTTCCCTGCCTTGTTCTATTATGAGGCTATTTTCTGTACCCTTCACAATGAACTTTTTCTCTGAATAAATGTCCTGCTCGTAAGCAAAAGTATCTCCATGGTCTTCAAAGAGGAAGGAGTTGACTTCATAATCGGCAAAGTACACATTTAATAAGACTTCGGTCACCTCTTTCTCTCCGACATACTGCATCACCGGGTATTCCGGGATGACAGATCCGGCCCTGACAAACAGGGGCATGTGGTCTAACGGCGTGGCGATGGTATGCTCACTCGCGCCCTCGAGCACCTCATGGGTCCAGAAATTGAACCATCTTCCCTTTGGCAGGTAGACCTGACGGGATTCGGCCCCTTGTTCGAGTACCGGGCAGACCAGGATCTTATCACCGAAAGTAAATTCATCCTGGCGGTAGCTGGTGCTGTCGTTTTCCTGTTCCAGCATGACCAGTGGTCTGAGGATCGGGAAGCCATAGCGGTGGTGCTCCCAGAACACAGAATACAGGTAAGGCATGAGCCTGTACCTCAATTCGATATACGTCCGGTTAATGCTGGTGTAGGGTTCTCCAAAGCTCCATGGCTCTCTTTCTGAGGTATCACCGGCAGAGTGCGCGCGCATGAAGGGGGAGAAAGTGCCCAACTGGATCCAGCGGGTGAACAATTCCGGATCAGGCTCTCCACTGAAACCACCGATATCCGTACCTACGAAAGGTACACCGGAAACCGACATCCGCTGACATTGGATATTGCCGATCTTCAGGTGTTCCCAGGTGGCTACGTTATCGCCTGTCCATACACATCCATAGCGCTGCATGCCGGAATAGCCTGCGCGGGTGATGGTGAACGGACGCTTATTGCGCATTAATTTTTTCAACCCGTCATAGGTAGAACGTACCATCTGCATGCCGTACACATTGTGTGCTTTGCGGTGCGAACCACGGTAGCCATCGTAGTTGTGTCTTACATCGTTAGGGAATGTTCCGGAACCAAACACCGCCGGTTCGTTCATATCGTTCCAGACTCCGGCTACGCCGATATCCACCAATTCTTTATACAGACCGCCCCACCATTCCCTTACTGCAGGATTGGTGAAATCCGGAAACTGGCAACGGCCCGGCCATACATGGCCTTCCATAAAATAATCATCACTGCGGCGGCAGAAAAAGTTCTTTTCCTTGCCTTCTTTAAATACCCAGTAGTTGTCGTCGACCTTAATCCCCGGATCAATCATGACCACGGTTTTCATGCCGATGTCTGCAAGTTCCTTGATCATCCTTTTAGGGTCAGGGAAATGGGTTTTGTTCCAGGTAAAGCAACGGTAGCCATCCATATAATCGATGTCGAGGTAAATGGCGTCGCAAGGGATATTCCGTGAACGGAAACCTTCTGCGATTTCTTTGACTTTCTTTTCCGGGTAATAGCTCCAGCGACACTGGTGATACCCTAAAGCCCATTTGGGTGGCATCGGGTGGGTACCGGTCAGTGTCTGATATCTTTTGACCACATCCATCAGGTGCGGCCCATGAATATAATAGTATTGCAATTCGCCCCCATCGGCCCAAAAGCTGGTCTTGGTATCGTTTTCATGTCCGAAATCGAAATACGAACGGAAGGTATTGTCGAAGAAAATACCATAAGCGGCTTTTTCATTTACACCAATATAAAAAGGGATGGTGCGGTACAGCGGGTCCTGGTCCCATCCAAAGGAATAGGCATCGGTGTTCCAGTTCTGAAATTTACGTCCCCTCAGGTTCATATTGCCTGATTTATCACCCAGCCCGAAGAAGTTCTCCCCCTGCCCGCATTTCTTGGTGGCATATACATAGTACCCGCCGAATTCCACATTTTCCTCCCAGTGCATTGGCGAGGCATCCTCGCTCATGACCATCTGGTTCTGATTGTCCACAAAAGAGATTAGGAAATCGTTCTTTCCGACTTTGCAGGTCACGGTATTGGTGGAGATGGCATAATGGTCGTCGTACTCCTGCAACCTGAACGTGGTGACCTTCTGATCTACTACTGGTACTGCATAAGAGAAATCTTCGAGAAAGACCCCATGTGGCGCCAGACGTACCCGAATGATTTCATCGCTGACAATCCTGACTTCTACCCTGGCGTCGCCATCAGCAAAGAAAAATTTATTGCCTTCTGCATTGACCCTGATGACAGGGCTGAGGTATTTTTTTACAATAGGCTTAAGACCTGTGACCGGATTATTAAGATGCTGAACTGTTTCGTCAGCCTCGGCTTCTAAAATGATCTCTTTCGCGATTTCTTCTTTATTGTTGTTTTCTTCCGGATGTAGTTCTTCCATTTAATTCCCTTCTATATGAGTGTATTACAAAACGTGATCTCCCGATAAAAAGCGTCTTGCTTTACTTCGTGTACTTTATACAACTAAGGTGTTAAAAAAAAGTTTAATAATAAAGGATTATTATTCATTTCGACATCTATCATCGAATACCAGGGAAAATTTTAAGCAACAGCAAGTCTATTAAATGACATTGCGGGAAGGAACGGCGAAGCAATCCCAAATTGATTATGTTGATGAGATTGCTTCGTCGCTGCGCTTCCCGCAATGACGGTAATGAATGCGTATTGTTATTTAATGCTTTATGGATTATAGGTCAGCGACACATAATATAATCCGCCTGCTTCAGGGTTACCAAAAGAAGTGCGGTAATAACTGTTGAGCAAGTTGGACCCACCCACTTTGATCACCGATTTATAAGCTGGGATCTTGAAGTTCACCTGCGCATCGACGGTAGAAAATGCCGGGATTGGTCCTGCAGCAAAGGAAGAGAACCAATTGTATCCATCCTGCCAGCGGTACTGAACATTGAAACCGAAGTTTTTCACGATTTCCCTGTTGCTCAATCCAAGGTTATACCTTACGGTCGGTGTATTGAAATCATTTTCGTAATCGGCCGGAAGGTCTCCAATCTGGTTGTACGACACGTTACCGGTTACAGTATATTTACCGATCAGATAATCCAGGCCCAATGCGGCACCATAGGTATTGACGTCACCGCGTGCATTGACCGGCATGCTGTAACTGCCTGTTCCCGTAGACGGTCTGAACAGAGTAATGGCGGTGATAAAATCAGAGTAGGTGTTGTAGTAGCCATACGCGTCGATCAGCAATTTGCCGTTGACCAAGCCTTTGTATCCCAATTCAAACGACTGCACGCTTTCAGGGCGCAATCCTTCGGGATCGAAGGTATAAGGCACCAACAGGGCTGGATTGGGTGTACCGGCAGCGGCTGAGGCCAGATAGGCATTGTAATCTTTTCTTAAGACACCTTTATTGTTGTATAGGTCATACTTTTCGAGGCTCTTCGGAATACCGCCGATCAGCCTGGACTGTCCACCCAATACAGATAAGTCGATATACTGATTTTGTGTGGTCGGGTTACGGTAACCTGTTTGGTAAGAAGCACGGATGTTGTTATTTTCAGCCACGGTAAATACTGCAGCAATTCTTGGGGTAAAACGTCCTTCAAAGTTGGTGCTCTTATCAAAACGACCGGCCAGTGTAAGCTTCAATTTGTCGTTTAGCACCTTTTTGCCCAGCTGTGCAAATGCACCGTATTCATTGATATCAATTTTCTCATTTTGATCGTCGAAGATGGTACCGTTGGATCTCAACTGATATAATCTGGAAGAGGCGCCTACCTGTAATTCAACTGCATTTTTAAGGAGATTGGTAAAATTGTACATTCCTTCATAGTGGTACAAATTGGTTTTATCATCAAAGCGGGCACCATAGACACTCTTGGTAGGATCTACATCATTGATGCTGGTGGAGCTGATATTGGTATTCATGATCTGTTCTTTGGCGGCATTGAACTGTGGCGATCCGACAGCAAACCGGCCTTGCCCGCTGGCCGTGGCTGCAGTTCGGCCTGCCACGTGCGCAGCCTCATTGGTTGCGCCCTGTACTCTTGCGCCTACATAGTTGCCTATATACGCCGGAAACCAGGCAGAATTGGGACTCGACACTTCATTGATGGAAAGACCCAATACGGCAGCGATGTAAGAATCACCTGAACGTTCCTGTGTGGTATAACCTCTGAGGAAGAAATCTTTACCTTTTAGCTCTAATTTATATTGTCCAATGCTGAAATTGCGCAGTGAGTAGCGCTCCGTACCGGTATATACAGAGGTACCGGTACCCCAGTTTACTTGTGCAATTGCTTCGAGATTGTCGTTGAATTTGTAATGCGCCGCGCCGGATAATTTAAGAGAGCTTGCATTATAATCCACCAGGTCGGCTTCATTGTAACCATCCCTGGATATAAACTGATCTGGTAATGCGGATGGATTGCGAATGCCATAGAAAAATGGAAGGTATTGACCCGCTGCTGCTTGCAGGGGGGCAGGTACATTCTGCGCAATAAACGCTAGATAAGTAGGATATGTAGCATTGGCCGGCACATTCCCCAGAGCTGCCCTGGGATCAAACTGTCCGCCGGAAGCAGTTAAAATGCGCTGACGGATGGCAGGCTCGATACTTCCCTGTGTGATATTTCTCATGTTCTGGCTCACCTCATCACCATAAACATTGATTCCGTCATAATTCGGGTCAGAAGCACGATCTCCGGATTTAACTACATTATTTTTGCGGTCAAAGTTTCTGGTATCACTGGCATACCAATCTTCTGCTTTTAAATAAGAGAAACTGGCTTTGATGCCGAATTTATTGTTCCATGATTTGGCCAGTCGGGCGTCGAATTGATTGTAAGGCTGAACACCGGTACTATTGTCATTGACATGGTTCAGTCCGGTCTTATATTGGAAACTGACGCCCTGGTAGTCAAATGGATTTTTAGAGGTCATCAGCATAGTACCGTTGATACCGCCTGCGCCATATAAGGCGGAAGAGGCGCCTGGCAACAATTCAACATTGTCTACATCCAGATCTGAAAGGCCGATGATGTTGCCCACCGAGAAGTTTAATCCCGGCGCCTGGTTGTCCATGCCGTCTACATACTGATTAAAGCGCACGTTGCCGTTGGAATTGAAACCTCTGGTATTGATGGACTTGAAGGTTAAACTCTGGGTACTGATCTCTACCCCTTTCATATTGGTCAGTGCGTCATAAAAGGACGGTGCCGCCTGTTCCCTGATGGCTGCTTGTCCCATCCGTTCTATGGATACGGGCGATTCCAGGATACGCTCTGGTGTTCTGGATGCAGAGATCACCACTTCCTGTCCAAGTATCGAAGTGGATTCAAGAGAAAATTTTAGATTAGATGTGTTTCCTGAGACCTGTTGTTCTATAGAGGTATATCCGATATAGGAAACAACAATGGTGAATGGCGCTTTTTGTGATGTGGTTAAAGAGAAGGCCCCACTTTCATTGGTTGCGGTGCCAATGGCTTTTCCTTTTACGATGATACTCACACCGGGTAAGGGTTCCTGAGTTAGTTTATCCGTTACAGAACCACTAACTGTTATGCTTTGTGCCTGCACAGCTCCCGCCGTTACGATCAACACCAATAGCATAAATGCTGCTTTAGTAAAAATCTTACTCATACGTCAATTTATATTTAGTTAATTAATCATAAACTTAATACATTTTTCGATTAGTATGTAATTTATTTTTTACAATTGTGAGGTATATTTCTTTTAACTTCGTTTCGCCTATTTTCATCTTTACGAAACCGATCATCATGAACTTAAAATCCCTGTGCAACTTATCTGTCTTTCTGCTTTTATCTTTCGCTACCGGAACATCTTTCGCACAAAAAAATTATCTGCAAAACAGCTATGCGGCTAAAGGCGGCGCCTCCCTCCTCTCCAATATAGACAGCTGGAAGTCCAGCGAAAAGCAATATATCCTGCAGCAGATCAAGGATCTTCCTGAGCCGGTAAAGAAGGATTTTATAGCAATAGCCGATCAATCTCTGACCACAGCCTGGTCTCAGATCCGCCTATCAGATTATCAGGAATTCAAGAATAATGGCAACCGGGTAAATTATGAAGCGCTCAACTTTAGCCGGAGGTCAAAATTATCTGCACTGTGTATTGGTGAACTTATTGAAGGCAAAGGACGCTACCTCACCGAAATCGCCAACGGACTTTGGTTGATCATGGAGGAAAGCACCTGGGTATTGCCTGCGCATTTATACGGCACTAACCCCGAAGGGCCAGATCCGGCAGCGCCGATAATCGATCTTTTTGCCGCAGAAACCGCTGCTCACATGACCTGGATCCGATTGTTGCTCCAGGAACAACTGGATGGCTTTTCACCCGTTTTGATACAACGCATAGACCGTGAACTGGAAACCCGCATCATCAAGCCATATATGGCAACTGATGGTTTTTGGTGGATGGGCTTTGACGGTAAGAAAAAACAGAACAACTGGAACATCTGGATCAACTCCAATCTACTTAAAGTAGCCGCACTGGCGGATAAGGATCCGGAGAGAAGGACTGCCATGATCGAAAAAGTCATCCGTAGTGCGGACAAGTTTATCGACAAATATCCTGCTGACGGAGGATGTGATGAAGGTCCCGCGTATTGGGATGCCGCAGGTGGTTGCCTCGGCGATTTCATCACCATCCTCACGCGTATCTCGGGAGGGAAACTGGACTGGAAAGACAGCGAACTGATCCATAACATAGGAAGCTACATCTATAAAGCACATATAGACGGGCGTCGATTTATGAATTTTGCCGATGCCCCGGGACTTATATCAGCCAATCCGGCAAGGGTCTTTAATTTTGGTGAACTTTATAACGACGACAAACTCAAATCGTTTGCGGCCTACATGGCAAAGATCAGCGGTCCTACGGGCAGGTTTATGAACCCAGGTTCAATCAATGCTTTTGCCAACAATGTCCGGGTATTTCGTGAATTAACAACACTTCCGGCTACAGCACCGATGCCTAAACAGAATTGGCTGCCCGATTTGCAGATCCTCAATCTACGGGAAACGGAAGGCAGCAGCAAAGGACTCTCATTTATGGCCAAAGCAGGCCATAATGGTGAAAGCCACAATCACAATGACGTCGGCAACTTCATGCTTTACATGGACGGAGAGCCGGTAATCATCGACCTGGGAAAAGGGACATACACCAAGCAGACCTTCAGCGCCGACCGCTACAAGCTTTGGTATATCCAGTCGCAATGGCACAACTGCCCTGCTGTGAATGGCATCGACCAACAAGCGGGTGAGAAGTTTGCCGCCAGAAATGTGAGATATAAGGCGGGCAATGCAACGGATGTTTTTTCCATGGACCTGGCGGGTGTTTATCCAAAAAATGCGGGCGTGAAATCATGGAACCGTGAGTTTGTTTATAATCGAAAAGATGGTGAACTGCTGTTGAAAGAAAAATATGAGCTGTTGAAATATATTGCGCCATCGACACTGAATTTCGTTGCCTGTAAACAACCCGTAAAAGAGCGCGAGGGGCTGATAAGATTGCCTTCTTTTTCAGGAAAATCCGCCATAACCATGGAATATAATCCTGATCATTTTGCTGCACATATTGTAGAGCAACCGGTTGACGATGGGTCCCTCGCAGCAGTTTGGGGCAAGACGGTCTACAGGGTAACCCTTACTTATAAAAACGAAAGCCTTAGAGGCGGGCAAAGTATACGGTTCAAAAAAACAGCGCCTGCTTCTGCGAAAAAGTAAATATTGTACAGCGGTATTACCGAACTTTATTCATCTGTCATTGTTTTATGTTAAAAACATATGCCAGAAGGACCTTCTATTGTGATATTGAAAGAAAAGATCAGCTACCTGAAACATAAAATTGTTCAGGAAGCCAGCGGCTATGCTGACCTTGACATGAGTTTAATCGAGCATAAGAAGATATTGGATTTTAAATCCTGGGGCAAGTATTTTTTTATTTGTTTTAACGATTTCACCATACAGATCCATTTCGGACTATTCGGCAGCTATCAGTTCCACGAACCCAAAAAGGTAAATCCAAAAATTGCACTACACTTTAACGATGATTCCGTATACTTCTATGTTTGCACCGTGAAAAGGATTGATGAACCGTTGGATGAACTTTATGACTGGTCTGCCGATGTGATGAACGATAAATGGGATAGCGGAAAAACACTTGTGAAACTTAAGGCCGCAAAAGATAAAAACATAGGTGACGTATTGCTTGATCAACAGATTTTTAGCGGGGTTGGCAATATCATTAAGAACGAAGTGCTTTATCGTTGTAAGGTCCATCCGGAAAGCATCGTTGGTAAAATCCCCGTAGCGAAGCTAAAAGAAATTGTGGAGGAAAGCCGGCTTTACAGCTTCGACTTTCTTAAATGGAGAAAAAACAATGAGCTTTCGCGGCATTATGAAGTATATAAACAAGACAAGTCCAGGCATACAAATATATCCGTAACCAGGAAGGATACTGGTAAGACAAAGCGCAGTAGTTATTTTGTGGTCCCGGAACAAAAACTTTATAGGTGAAATTAAAACTCTTCAGCTGTGGAACGCAAAGGTGGTGGAAGGAAGGAAAGTGACAAATGGCTTTTGTCCACTTTGAAATCTACTCTTTCTCTTTTAACAAGATCCATTCTGGTCCCCGCGCAAGTATTGTTATATCCCAGAATATACTTAAAACCTACCTTACCCCGACGGGCAGCAGGATCATATTGCGATTCTTCGATTTCCAGCGTTACAATTTCAGGATACTCTCCTTCAAAAGTATGATAAGCAAGGAGCGTTTCCTTCAGTCTCACCTGTTCTTCAGAATGAAGGTCGTTTTCAAGCAACACTTTCTTTAAAAATACAGTACTATTTATGGAGCCATTAAGGAAGACTCCATATGATTCTTTCTGAAAACTAAATTTCAATTCTGTCATGTTAAACGTTGAGCAAGAGCACCTAAATATTTAAGAGATCGGATTTCAAGACTACTTAAGCTTTTTCTTAAAGAAATCAGTTGTACGCTTCCAGGCCAGTTCCGCAGCTTCTTTGTCATAGCGCGGGGTGGTATCGTTATGAAAGCCATGGTTTGCATTCGGATAGATATAAGCGGTATATTCCTTTTTATTTTGTTTTAGCGCCGCCTCGTATGCCGGCCAACCTTTGTTGACATTGGTATCCAATTCGCCAAAGTGCAACAGCAAAGGCGCCTTTATTTTTGGAACATCTCCCGTTGCGGGCTGTCCACCATAAAATGGCACAGCCGCTGCCAGCTCCGGAATCCGTACAGCCATCAGATTGGAGATCAATCCTCCAAAGCAAAACCCTACGACCCCAACTTTCCCATTACAATCTTTATGATTTTTTAGATAATCATAAGCGGCAATAAAATCTTCCAGCATCTCATCTTTACTGCGTTTGCTTTGCAGGTTACGGCCTTCGTCGTCGTTACCGGGATAACCACCCAATGGAGTCAGGGCATCCGGAGCGATAGAAATAAATCCTGCCAAAGCGGCACGCCTGCCCACATCCTCGATATAGGGATTTAGTCCGCGGTTCTCATGAACCACTACAATCCCTCCAAGTTTCTGCCTGGCATCAACTGGCTTGGACAACAGTGCTTTGATCTTTCCTCCGCCCTTGCTGGACTGATAATCAATATACCCGGATGCCAATCGTGGATCATCTGGCTGAATTTGAATCCCTCCTTTATAGTCGGGCATCAGAAAACTCATTAATGAAGTGACAGTAACACCCCCTACGGCGTATAAGCTCAGCTTTTGCATAAAATCACGGCGGTCCAGCCTGTTGTGGGCATAGTCGTCATAAAGATCAAATACTTCTTGCTTGATGTCTTCTTTTTTAATTTCTTTCATAAATTATTTTTTGAACAAGTATGTGACTGAATAACTGCTTATTCAGCAATTTAGTTTTTTATTTATATATATATCCGAAAGATTGTATTAAAAGATGAAGACGTATATACATCAGCCTTTATAAGTTATTTATGCACTTCAATAACCTGACTGGTAGCGCTGACGATGAGCTTGAGTCGGCCACTTGTTTCCAATCCGGCAGCAGAGATGGGCATTCCTGCTTGTTTTTGTGCAATAAATGAAATATTTTGACCATCTGGCATCTTTAGTTTGGCTCCAATTCCGCCGTTGACCTGTATGGCTTTTACAGATGGTGCACCGCTGGAATTATGCTTTTGAGTAAGGATGAAATAGGCCTGGACGGTATTGCCACTGGCTTTATGCGCGACTACACCGGTTGCCAGAGCCTCGTTTTGCGTTTTTTCTACGTGATAGATCCATCCCCTTTTAATCGGTGCTTCCTGTGCCGTTGCAACACTCGATTTAAGTGGTTCCCCTCCCGCTCTAAAGGGAAGAATATAAAGACTGGACTGCTTTCCCTTGACAACAAGATCTTCACCTGAACCAGACACGGGATACTGACTTTGAAAGAGCGCCTCATACTGATGTTCGTTGGCATCTGCCGGCGACATCCAGTCTAGAATTAACCATACCCCAGGTTTAATAAATAAGATATCTCTTTGATGTGCGATCATCAGCAGATCCTTAGCTGGTTTATCTTCGTGTAACTGTTGATAAGGCGCGTAGCCATTCAAATAAGACGCACTTAAAAAATCGTAAGATCCATTGCTAATCCATAAGGCGTCATTGGGCTTAATATTTTCGTAAAGGCTCCGCTGTCCGTATCTGTACTGGGTAAGGCCGTCAGGTACTAATGTATTGTGCGCTAAGGAGGACTGATAATATTTTCTCCAGGCACTGGCTCTGTTGTACAAATAAAAACCAGGATCTACGAAAAACAGTTCACCATTGGCAAATAGTTCGAAACTTAATTTGTCTTCCTGCTGATGGGCGAGTCCGTATGGCCCGGCTTTGACGACCATATAGTTGTCGTTTTTAGCCCAGCCCGACCGCATCGCATAGTATCCGGCCCATTCCAGCGCCACCGATTCATAACCGGGCTTAATACCGATTTTTCCGTCGCTACCAAACCAGCTAAGTACGCCTTTATCATTCGTAAGCGAGGCAATTCCCCGCACTTTCTTACGCACCTCTTTACCATCATCCTGGCTTTGCACCATTTCATTGAATGCTGGAATTGTGCCATCCGGTCTGGAAATTTTAACAAGGAATTCGGCCATTCCTTTCAATCTATTGGTATATTCTGAAGGTACTGCTGCGCCTGAATTTGAGGCGACCGTCATAAAAGAAGCAAAATTGCCCATCACGCCCTGATGATACCTCGGGCAAAGTTCTTTTTCAACCCCATCTTCATAGACGACATTTTTCATCTGGTCCAATCCTCTGCTTAGAGCCCAACCTACCCAATGCGCTGATTTTTTAAATTCAGGTAATGCCACTGCTATTTTCTGAAGTACCTGGGCATCGACAACCCCCATATTGTGGTAAGTCAGGTAAGGATACTTTTCCATTCGAAGCAAGTGATTATAAATACTTTGGAGTATAACCACAAAATCCGAACTCTTCAGATTTGGCGATTCCAAAACAGAAAACAATGCCTGAGTCATCACACCTACCCGACTCGAGACAGACAACTTGCTGTACATCAGCCAGTCGATCTCTTTAGGAATATTTGCGGGTTGCTTCTCTAAAAGTGGAACAGGATATTTGCTTATAAAGTCTTTCATCAGATAAATTAACTCCAGGGCAAACCTTTCATCTTTAGTTGATCTATAGGCATTAGCAAGGGTGGGCATCCCTCTGAAACGAACAGTATTCACTACCCATTCCGGATTCAGGTCACTTCCACCTCTTCCCGTTGGGTTATATAACCAATCAATTCCATTTTTAAAGGTATGTGTAGCCCCCTGGTAAGAATAGGTTCTTTTGAGTAATGTTTCAGCGGAGGTTTGCTTTATCTGACTCACAGAGAACTCAGCTACATTTAATACTTTTTGCGCAAACGCTCGTTTTTTGAGAAAATAATTTTGAAGGGCTTTGCCTGCTTTTTCATAATCTTTATCGTCTACTGCTTTTTTTACACTTTTCAAATCCGGCAGATCATAATTAAAATAGCTGTAAAAATCAGCCATATCCATTGAAAAGATAGGATAATCGTAGACAGGATTTTGTTTATTCATAGCCCTGGTCATTTTTTTATAATGATTATCCGTACTCATTGCGGAACTAACACCAATAAAATATATTACGCTAATCAAAATAGTGTTTATGGAAATTTTTCTTGCTTTTTTCATACCATTATATTAAAGGCCTTAGAAATAATTAAATTTAATACCCAATAGCAACAGATTATCATTCTACGAAATTGTCATTTCACAGGCTGTAGACCATGTTATTTATAACTCACTTAGGCAAAATCGTGACATCTATCTGCCTGATCACTTGCTTTGTATTGTGTATATTGACGTTCTTAGCGACAAAAGTGGCTTTATACGTACCCTCTTTTGTATAGGTATGTTTAAAATCCTTAACACCTGGATTTCCATAACCTTTAACAGCCACACTAAATTCATTGCCCAAATTAATTTCATCAGCAGAGAAAGGCATACTTACCGCCCATTCTTCGACAGATTCCTGAGCATTAGCTGCTCTTGGGGCAAAAAGTACAATCGAACTAGCCAGTTGACTTAATGTAGCTCTTGGCTCATCTCTACTGATAAGTGAAAAATTTGTTGGAGAATAAGTACCCAAAGATTGTACAGTTCCTAAAGATGTCAGGCTATTCAATCTGAACTGCTGCATTCTCCATCTTCTGGTTTGATTGGCAGTCCCTGAATACGTTGGGACTTCATATTTATAAGCGATGTAAAAGGGTTTTCCTGATGCCCTCAGATCGCTAATGTCCACAGTACCGGATTCAAACCATCCTAAGTTACTTCCCCAGGCTCTTGGCGAAGCGATCGTAAATCTGCTGCTGATGTCTGTCCAGGTAGCAGCGGAAACACCCGCATAATCATATGTGCCACTAAAATCTGTAGAAAACATGACTTTTAGGCTGGCCAACGATGTATTTGGCAAAGGATTTCCTTCTTGATTATGTGTTTGAAATGAAAGCGTAATTTGTTCAATTTGATCGATTCGGGGCTCATCTTTATAAGCATAGTCATTACCTTGTTCACCGGAATAGAAAGATATGCTACCTGGATTGCCACTAAAATTAAATTGAACCTCCTCTCCTGCTTTAGCAGTTGCAGCCTCCATAGCAACATCAAAATCGGGTTCTGCAACATCTTTTTCTCTGTCGCATGCGCTCAATGTAATCACTAAGATTAGAGCAAAGAATACATTTAGTTTCATATAAAATAGTTTACGATTAAAAATTACCATCCTGTATTTTGTACCAAAGCCGGATTCAGACCAATTTCTCTTGCAGGTATCGGCCAAACTTCATCCCGCGGCTTCACATTTGTAAAATATCTGCTATGCGGCTGAAAGGTGCTTGGGCCTGCGGTTTGCATTTCACTGGCCTCAGCTTGCATAGTCGTTAAAAAAATCCCCCATCTTACCAGATCGCCCTTACGCAAATTTTCGTAAGCCAATTCTCTGGTGCGTTCGTCTTGAATGACAAGCTGAAAACTTGCTTTTGAAGAAGTTTGTGCTGAGGTAAGCTCTGGGGTCGATTGAGCAATTTGACTTATGGCTGCTGTAGCCACAGCACCTGTGCCACCACCGCCACTAAAACTAATGACCGGGACCGATGTGTATCCTGATCCTTCATTGACGATCGTAATTGCTGTTACCCTTCCACTGGCCACCGTAGCCGTTGCCGTTGCGCCACTGCCACCACCGCCAGTAATGTTTACAGAAGGAGCTGAAGTATAGTTTGCGCCACCATTAGTAACTACAGCAGACTTTACCATTTCATACGCAAGATATTTGCCATAAGCTCTTCTCCTTACATAATTCACTGCTTCTATAGCTTCAGCGCCAGGACCGTTATTTACCTGATTATCTGCTTCAGCAAACATGAGTAACACATCAGAGAATCTTAATATTGGATAATTCTGAGGCGTATCATTTTTAGATTTTGGTTTTATGAGCTCATATTCTCTTCTCCATTTACCGCCCCCTCTGCGATACAACTCAGATGTCACTGTATTGGGCCAAAAAACTTTAGCAGCATTATGAGAACTTCCATAATAAAATGGCGCAATGGTCCAATCTCTCCTGGTATCTGGAGAATACTCCTGCTCCACTGTCCCAACCGTTCTTGTGGCTGTCCCATACAACTTAAAATGATTAGAAGTGGTTTGCAGATAGCCATACGCATATCCTATAAGATCGTTTGTTGCATCATCTGCATGATGAGCCCTTAAACCGTTATTACTCCCCACGCGTCTGGATTCTGTATAAGTACCATCTGCAAACCCCCAAAACTCAACTTCCCATATACTTTCCTTTATATTATATAAATCCTGAGCATAATTTATAAATACTTGCTTAAAATCTGGGATTAATTCATGTTTAAACCCATCCTCCGGGTCGGGATCTATGGCTTTTTTAGCCCATGCTCTTGCCTCTGCATATTTAGAGACGTCATTTACCGGATGTCCTGCCATATGCAAACAAACTCTTGCCAATATGCCCCTTACCGCAGATTTATTTACCCTTCCTGCGGAAACTACTTTAGCTGCAGAGTTCACCACTGCCTCAGCTTCCGTCATTTCCTTCAGGATAAACTCATAAACTTGCTTTTTTGGGGTCCTGACAAATGTGGTTTCATTTGGAGACTTACTAGTCTCTGTTTTTAAAGGTACATCTCCAAAATTCGTTACCAATAAAAAATGATAATAAGCCCTTAAGAACCTTGCTTCCCCTTTGATTATAGCTCTTCTTTCTTCAGACATGCTGGGTTTGTCTATATTTTCTAACAAGACATTTGCTCTGTTTATACCATCATATAAGGTTTGCCAGAAGCCCGAAACTAAAATATCAGTGGCAGCAACGTCATATACGGCTACACCTGTCAGTTCATTCCTGGTATAAAAACTCTGATCGGCATCGAGCCCCATTCGCCCGAGCATATTACCTCCATACGTGTTGCTACTTCCAAGCACGTCATAAACAGATATCAAAGCCCGGTTTAAGTGATCTTCTGTTGTGTAATAATTTACCGGAGAAAGAAAGTCTACCGGTTCAGTATTTAAAAAACTTTTACAACTTCCCAAAAGAAACAGGGAAGATAAGATAATCATTTTAAATAAGTGTTTCATATTCTTTATTTTTAAAGATTAAAAGCTTGCTTTCAGTCCAAATACGATGGTTCTCATGCGGGGATAAGAAGACCAGTCGAGTCCTGGTGTTAATATTGAGTTGCGAACAGAAACTTCAGGATCCATTCCGGAATAGTTGGTCCAGGTGATCAGATTTTGCGCTGAAGCATTTAAACTTATCGTGTTTGCACTAAGTTTCCTTGACAACTGTTTAGGGACAGTATAACTTAAAGCTACGGTCTTAAGCCTAAGAAATGATCCGTCTTCAATTAGCCTGGAAGAATAAACTCCATTTGTAGACCCGCCACCCGCTCTAAATAAAGTGCTATTGGGGTTTTCTGGCGACCAACGGTCTACATAAGAAGCAAATTGATTTAAAAGAGTCATGTTTCGGTGATTGCCTTCAAAAAATGCTTTATTGGCATTCAAAATATCATTACCAAAGGACCATTGAAAAAACACATTCAAGTCAAATCCCATATACTGAAAGTTATTACCAAAACCACCTGTATGTATAGGCAGTGCCCGTCCTATGTTGACACGATCATAATCGTTAATGATTCCATCCCCATTGATATCGCGATATTTGATATCACCAGGCTGAGGTTTTCTGTTTGCATCGGGATTATTGGTTGGCAGGTGTCCCTTTAATATATATCCTCCTCCAGGGGTTGTATCAAAGTCATCGTAGTTGTAAACACCCTCCCATATCATACCAAAGTAGTTAGCCGCCGCTTGCCCTACTCTAGCAATATAAGGAAAATTAGTAAACTGATTATCCCAGCTAACTGACGACAACATAAATTCCTCATCATCTGCAAGTGCCAATATTTTGTTCTGATTGAAACTTATATTAAAATTACTGGTCCATGTAAATTTCCTGGAATTCACGTTAGATGTTTGTAAGCTAATTTCTAAACCTTGATTCTGTAGTTTACCAATATTTTTAAAGGCAGAAGAAAATCCGGTAACGAAGGGCAAATTCGCATTTAACAACAGATCTGACGTCGTTTTTCTATACACGTCGACGGTGACTTGTATACGGTTTTTTAGAAAAGCTAAGTCTAGGCCGAAATCTGTCTGAGCGGTAGATTCCCATTTTAGGGCTTCATTACCCATACTAGTTTGACGTACGCCTAACATAGGAGTTGCATTATTAAAAGAATAAGCACCATCAAGTGGTAAACCCAATGAAGACAAATAGCTGAAATCTCCAACTCTATTGTTACCGGTGATGCCAAAACTGGCCCTTAATTTAGCATCTGAAATAAACACGACCTTTTTCATAAAAGGCTCATTACTCATGCGCCATGATACAGCGCCAGAAGGGAAATAGCCCCAATGATCAACAAATTTTGAGGACCCGTCTGCCCTAGCTGTTAATGTAGCATAATATTTCTCATTATAATTATAATTTACACGGGCGAAATATGACATCAATGTTGAGTTGGTAAAACTGGAAGATACAGGTCTTGGAATTCCTTCGTTTAAACCCCAAACACCTAAACTCTCATTTGGAAGATTCTGTGCGCTAAGGCCAAATCCTTCGCCACTTATAGACTGCAAGCTAAATCCGCCTACTGCATCGATCTTATTACGCTTATTTAATGTCTTCTTCCATGTTAAGGTATTCTCGTTCGACCAGATATCTCTTTCAGCATAACTTACACCGCCGTTTACTCCAGCTGTGTTATTTGGTCTGGATTCGCTTCCCCTATGCGTCAAAGAGTTATAAAATGATTTGTTTTTAACCAATCTGCTATCAATACCGCCCTGAACTTTTAGTGACAGAGTTTTGGAAAAATTATAAGTGAACCATCCGTTTGCCTGTAGATTCGTAGTATATCTTTCTCTCAGTTCATTTTGTACCGACAGAAAAGGATTAATTCTGTAATCTGTGGTTTGGTCAATATCAGGATCAAAGAGATCGTCCTCAAAATCAAGATCAAGTCCTGCAGAGACCGGTCGATATCCCCATGCTGAGAAAAAAAGTGAGCTACTTCCTGCTCCTGTAGAGCCAAATGAAGAAAGCTGACCGTAAACGGGGTTGTAGCTATAATTAAGATTAGCCCCTGCCCTTAATTTAGAATTTACAGTCTGAGTTAACGATGCATTTCCTGAATAACGACTTGAACCTGAATTAATGATACTTCCCTGCTGATCGAAGACGGAACCTGAAATAGAATAGCGTGTTTGTTTTGTCCCCCCTCTTAATGATAAACTGTGGATGTTTGTAAGTCCGTTTTGTAATATTTTATCTTGCCAGTCTATTGAAGGTGCATTTCTGTACCTTTCAGCATCTGCGAGGGTAGGTACAATATTCTGAGCAAAAAGTTCAGGAAATAGACGTTCAGATGCTTGAGAAGGTGATCTTTCCAGCTCATATTTTACAAACTCATAAGGACTCATCATTTCCATTCTCTTGTTTGACTGTGCGATCCCGTACTGTCCGCTATAAGAAATAACAGGAAGACCTTCTTGACCTTGCTTGGTTTCGACAATGATAACTCCGTTGGCACCTCTCGCTCCATAAATGGCCGTCGCGGATGCATCCTTTAAAACACTAATGGATTCTATATCTTCTGGATTAAGTGACGACGCATCAAAATCTTCTATAGGAAACCCATTGACAACATACAATGGCGCAGCACTTTGTGTCAGGGATCCGGCACCACGTATGACGATGTTCATACCTGAACCGGGCTGATCTTCACTGGAGGTTACGGCTACGCCTGCTATCCTGCCAGCGAGTGCCTGTTCAAATGACGCTACAGGAGCCTTGGTTAATTCATTCATATTCACTACGCCAACAGAGCCAGTGAGATCTGCGCGACTAACAGTTCCATAACCGATCACCAATACCTCGTTTAATGATATAAGATTAGATTTTAAGGCTACATTAATGGTGGTGCTGGTTAGCACTTTTAATTGTTGACCTACGTACCCGACAAACGAAAAAACCAAAACATCATCAGGATTTGCCTTAATGGTATAACGCCCGTTGCCGGCACTAACTACCGTTACATTAGTCGTAAGATTTTTTACGCTAACTCCTGAAAGCAATTGTTTGCTATCGGCATCAATGACAACGCCGGTAATCGTCTTGATAAGCGATGTGCCTGATGATAACTGATTAATTTCTCTGACCATGATTACTTTATCCTCCACTTTATAGGTGAGCAACTGGCCCTTAAGGCATAAGTTGAGTACCTCTCCTATAGAAGCACCTTTGACCTCGATGGTCACAGGTTTGGCTTTCCTGATAAGTTTGAGATCATAAAAAAAATCATAGTTACTTTGATTCCTGATCTCACTGAATACATTTTCAAGTGACTCATTATGAGTTTTTAAGGTGATTTTCTGGGCGTAACTTACCGCATTTACCTGTAATATGGTGACAGTTAAAAGGAATACTATTAATTTCATAACCAGGAGTAGTTTGGACATGGCATGGCTATAAGCACCATGCTCAGTTTCTTGGTAAAATTTCATACATTTGAATTGATTGGTTTAGTTAAATATTGATTGCTTGGTGTTTTCTCTATTTAAGAATGATTAAATCCGTCATTAAGCCAGGGGTGGGTTCAGCACTTCTGGCTTTAACGGTTCAATGTCCAGATAGATTTTATTTGGTTACTGTAACCCTCCTTTCTTCAATTTTAAAGTGAACTTTTCCGGTGTATTCTATTATTTTGAGCACCGCAGATAGATTTCTGGTTCTTGATATCTTCCCGCCAAATACCAAATCAGCATCAGGATCAATCTCGTAAGAAATGTCCACCCCATACCATCTGGATATTTTGTTCATTACACTTCTCAGATCTTCATTAAACTTGAAATAGCCATTTTTCCATGCGATGGCTTCTTCGATATCCGCCTGATCAGCTACTGTCAACCTGCCATTAATTAGCCTGGATTGTTGACCGGGAATTAAGATTTTGGATTTTTTATTACCAATGACCTTAACTGAACCCTCTACCAAAGTGGTTTTAGCGACAGTTTCATCCGGATAGTCCATAAAATTGAAGTGTGTACCTAAAACTTCGACAGTTTGATTAGTGCCAGAGACATAGAAAGGTCTTTCCTGATCATGAAAAACCTCAAAATAACCCTCACCTATGAGTTTTACAGAACGGCTATTTTTTGAAAACTGTACAGGATATTTTAATGTCGTAGCAGCATTAAGCCATACCTTAGTGCCGTCCGGAAGATTAACCATATATTGTCCTCCGACAGGTGTCTCAATCGTATTGAATTGTTCTTCATCATCTGCGCTAAGATGTTTGCCTGGATCAGTAACGGTGTACACCAACTGTCCATCAGATGCTTTGGTAATTTTAATTCCTGATTGTTCGGCCAGTAGTCCGCTCGCTTTCCCGGACAAGTTAATCTTAGTACCATCAGCCAAAGTGAGTATGGCCTTATTTTCACCTGGTCTAATATCTTTTACTGCGTATCTGTTTTCGGATTCATGTATGTCTTTCTGAGTATAAAGAATTCCGGCTATACCAATGGTGATTAGAACAATAGCCGAAACTGCTATTTTCCGCCAAAGCATATTAATTTTCCTCTCTTTAGCGTGAATTGGTAAATTTAACCAGATTTCATTGAGTTGTTTTTCTTTCTCCAGTACAGATATTTCAGGCAAATCCTCTCCGTGTTGCTTAAGATACCAGGTTTCCAGTAAAGCCTTTTCCATTTCTGTACAGGTTCCACTGAGGTATTTATTTAATAATTGTCTGGCATTTGTGTTTTTCATAATCACCGCGAAATATTACCCATTTAATAACAAGACAGTTATAGAGGATAGAACAGGTAGATAGAAAAACATTTTTTTTCACAAAACACCAGTAATCAGGAAAAATAGGTGATAATCAGCAATACAAAAAAACTACTCAGTCTTACCTTCAAAATTTTCAGCGCGTTGGTAATCTGCTTGGAGACTGTCTGTTCAGAAATCTCCAATTCCCTTGCTATTTCTTTATGGGAAAGATACATTTTGCGGCTTAACCTAAATACCTTTTGCATTTTTGGAGGAAGTGCATCGATCTCTCTTTCAATCATATCTGAAAACTCCTTTTCTCTCAATTGCAGATCGGTGACGTAATTATCTTCTTCGATAAACTCTTGAATTGACTGAATATATTTGGAAGTGACTGAACGATGGGCCAATATATTAAACACTTTGTTTCTGATGGCCACATAAAGGTACCCAGATAGATTAATGGTATCCGGAAGTTCTTCCCTCTTCGTCCAAAGCTGCGTGAACAGATCCTGTAATACATCTTTGACTTCTTCAAAATTACCCAGTTTCTTGTAAGCATGATTCTGCAGCATCTGATTATATCGCACGTAAATTTCAGTAAACGCATGCTTATCTCCTCCTTTCAAAAGCAAGGTCAAATCAGAGTTGCTAAGTATGCTGTAGTCTAACATAAATTACCAGGTCAAAAACAAATATATAAAATTATTTAAATAAGCAATATCTTACTTCTGCTGGTGAATTAACTTGCATTCTTTTGTTTTTTGGTTTATATTGTTAGGAGATAAACAAAGTAAAATAACAATTTGGTACAAGGGAAGAAAAGATCATTAAAAACATAAGTTTGTCTATCTTTAGGTTTAGATTTGTGGTAAATTGCAGAAAATCGAATATGATGAATAAAATCAAAGCAATCACCTGCATCGTTATACCGCTGCTTTTGGTGTTTGTATTTCATACAAAGTTTGGCGATGCCCCGCCCATTCTTAAATTTCTGGATCCTTTTCGCGGCTTTTGGCAAAATGCTGAACAAACCAAGGTAAAGACCCGCAAGAAAGTAATCCTGAAAGGAGCCAAAGATAAGGTAGACATTCTGTTTGACGACCGCCTGGTACCACACATATTTGCTAAAAATGACTACGACGTATATTTTGCACAGGGATACATTACTGCCCGATACCGCCTATGGCAAATGGATTTCCAGACACGCTTTGCAGCTGGCAGGCTTTCAGAAGTAGTCGGCAAAAAAGCGATTGAGCTGGACAAATATCAAAGGCGTATGGGCATGGTATATGGTGCTGAAAACTCATTAAAACAAATGATGGACGATCCAAAATCTAAAGAAATGATTTTGGCCTATACTGCGGGCATCAATGAATACATCGCTTCTTTAAGAAAGGGAAAATATCCCATAGAATATAAAATACTGGACTTTAAGCCTGAAGATTGGACCCCGCTTAAATGTGCATTGCTCATGAAACAAATGTCGGCTATCCTGGCCATGGGATCAGATGAATTTTATATGAGCAATATCTTCAAAAAATACGGCCCGGAGGTTACGACCAACTTGTTTCCAGACTACCCTTTTAGAGAAGATCCAATCATCCCCATGGGTACTAAATGGGATTTTAGCCCTTCTAAAATTCCAGTTGCGCCTGCATTAAATGCCGATCTGAGCAACAATCAGGTTAAAACCAAACAAAAGGAAGAAGGCATCGGCAGCAACAATTGGGCCTTATCCGGCAGCAAAACAGCCTCTGGTTATCCAATATTAGCCAATGACCCGCATTTGGACCTAACGTTACCTTCGATCTGGTACGAAGTTCAGTTGAATGCGCCCGGACTAAATAGTTATGGCGTTTCGCTTCCCGGCGCACCGGGCATTGTAGTGGGTTTTAATCAGGATATTGCCTGGGGTGTCACCAATGTAGCGGCCGATGTGCTGGACTTTTATAAGATTAAATTTAAAGATAGCTCACATGATGAGTACTGGCACGACAATCGGTGGAAGAAAACAGTTAAGCGCGTGGAGCAAATCATGATAAAAGGTGAAAAAACTGTCTTGGATACGGTGTTCTACACCCATCACGGGCCGGTAGTATATCTTCAAAAACCAGAGAAATTCTCCAGATCAAATAATGTCCCTGCTGGCAATGCGCTGCGCTGGATCGCTCATGACGGTTCTAACGAGTTGATGACTTTCTACTTATTGAACCGGGGAAAAAACTACAATGATTACCGAAAAGCCCTTACTTATTTTACTGCCCCAGCTCAGAATTTTGTATTTGCATCGGCAGAAAATGATATAGCCATTACAGCAAATGGAAAGTTCCCTTTAAAACGGAAAGATCAGGGCAAGTTTATACTGGACGGCACCAATGCAGGCGATGACTGGCAGGGCTGGATTCCAGCTGAACAAAATCCTACTGTAAAAAATCCCCAGAGAGGTTTTGTGAGTTCGGCCAATCAATCTTCCACAGATCAAAGCTACCCATACTATGTCAACTGGGAATTTGCACCTTATGAAAGGGCCAAACGAATAAACGACAGGCTCACGGTTATGAACAACGCAACTGCGGATAGTGTACGACTGATGCAAACTGACAATTATAGCATTTTGGCACAAAACCTCCTGCCGGCCATATTGCCGCTGGTAGAAAGGGATAAGCTCAACGCTACGCAGAAAGAATCACTGATCCTGACGTACAAATGGAACAAAAGATACGATGCAAACGAAATAGCAGCCAGCGTGTTTGAACTCTGGACGAAGCGCTTATCGTATAACATATGGGATGACGATTTCACCATAGCCTCCGTTCCAATGCGCTATCCTTCCAGGGACCGCACTGTAGAGATGATCCTGAATGAGCCTTCGGCAAAATGGTTCGACAATGTCAATACCCCTCAAAAAGAAACCCTGAAAGAACTGGTGAATGAAGCTTTCAAATATGCCTGTGACAGCCTGGAAAGAAAATACGGTTCGATCGGAGAGAAATGGGCATGGGGTAACCTTAAACATACCAATGTTCCTCACCTGGCCAAAATCCCTGGTTTTGGATCTAAAATATTGAATATAGGGGGCAACAAGACAACCATAAATGCTTTGAGCGAAAGCAACGGACCTTCCTGGAGGATGGTTGTCGAACTGGGCAAGACACCAAAAGGGCACGGTATATATCCAGGCGGACAATCGGGCAATCCCGGCAGCCGCTTTTATGACAATATGATCGACACCTGGGCAAAGGGCGAACTCTATGATCTGTTCTTCATGCAATCGGTCAATGACCGCTCCGGCAAGCTCATCTCACATTTACAAATCTCTAAAAAATAAAGAAATGGTATTCATCGTCATACTGATCCTCTCTTTTTTACTACAGCTGATCTTACCCTGGTGGGTAATCATCCTGATCTCTTTTGTTATTTGCGGGCTCATTGGAAAAACCGGTAAGATCGCACTATGGTCACCATTCTTTGCAGTTTCCTTACTCTGGACAGGCATGGCACTTTTAAAGAGCCTGCCGAACAACAATATCCTGGCTACACGTGTGGCAGGAATGTTTTCATTACCCTATTGGTGGTTGGTTTTACTGGTCACGGCGTTATTGGCTGGTTTCGCCGCAGGGATCAGCGGATATTGTGGTTATCAGTTCCGAAAAGCAGTATTGGTTAAAAAGACTCAGGATTAATTGACTGCTGTATGGGGCATGTTGCTATAAATGGCTTATTTTCAATTAAAAATGAGATTGATTTTGAGGACAAGGCACTGGATATTTTCAGGCACCAGGCGCTGAACTGTGAGGTGTACAACCAGTATATTGGTCATCTAAAAGTCGATCCCATGGCAGTCAGCCGGATAGAAGATATTCCTTTTTTGCCAATTTCTTTTTTTAAGACACACAAGGTATTGTCTGGGCCAAAAATCCCTGAAGTAACATTTAGTAGTTCGGGAACCACAGGGATGACAACAAGCAGGCATCTGGTAACGGATGTTCGTATTTACGAGGAGAGTTTCAACACTGCCTTTAGAGAAGCTTATGGCCAGGCTCAGGATATATGTATCCTGGCATTGCTGCCTTCCTATCTGGAGCGCGAAGGTTCGTCCCTGATTTATATGGTGGATGCGTTGCTAAAGCAAAGTAAAGACCCCTTAAGTGGATACTTCCTGCACAATCATGAAGAGTTGTTCCAGATTTTACTGGAACTAAAAAAGGCAGGAAGAAAGACCATTCTTTTTGGTGTTACCTATGCCCTTCTGGATTTTATCGAGCAGTATATGGTCGAATTTCCCGAACTCATCGTGATGGAAACAGGTGGCATGAAAGGTAAAAGAAAAGAGATGATTCGCGAGGAGCTTCACGACCTCCTTTGTGCAGGGTTTGGTGTAGAGAAAATCCATAGTGAATATGGTATGACAGAGCTTTTGTCGCAAGCTTATTCGCCGGGTGATGGTCTTTTTTATTGTCCCGCATGGATGAAAATCCTTCTGAGAGATACCAATGACCCGCTAAGTTTGATCCATAAAAACCAGACCGGGGGCATCAATGTAATCGATCTGGCCAACATAAACTCCTGCGCATTTATTGCAACACAGGATTTGGGCCGTTTACACGGAGATGGCTCCTTTGAAGTACTTGGACGCTTTGACAATTCAGATATTCGGGGCTGCAACCTTTTGATCGGATAATTACTGCAGTCGTTTATCAAATAAGAAAGGTTTCGTTAATTCGATTTTCACCTGGCTAGCCATAGGATGGTTAACATTCAACAAATAGTTGTATTCGTCTTCTACAATAGCTGAAGGTACCTTCAGCAAGAGAAAATCGTTCTTCTTCACAAAAGCATCTCCAATGTCCTTCAATCTGGATGGGGCTGGATAGCTGCTCCAGTTTTGTGGCAAATAATCTTTATCAACGACATCGATAGCGTCTTCCGGAACATCAAAAACAGTTATACAGAAACTTTCAGGATCCTGTAATGCAGCTACATTTGCCAATACTTCCAATGCTGCGAGCGCTCGGCTGCTGGCCATATAAACCATCGGAATACCCATGCTGTTCCAGCGGCCGCCAAATAACTTGGCCCCTGTGCCGTTGAGGTCTGTTGCGAACTTACACAGAGAAATCCGATACAATAACATTAACTAAAAACACCGTACTCTATACGGCCCAATGTCTGTAAAATAAGGTTAAAGCCCAGTGAGGAATCTAAAAGATCTATGGGGGCCTCCCCATTTAGCGTGTAGTTTGGGGTCTTCATCCATTCATTGAAGTTATCGAGTGTACCAAAAACTTCTATCCCTCTTTCATATAACCTGGCCAATTCTATTGCCTTCTCTGCATGCTCTGTCTTAATGATAGTAGATGGCGTATAGCGCTGAAGGGTACGTTCAGAAATGTGCATGATCCCGGCCACCTGCTGAATCGTTAAAGAAATCCTTTTGGCAAGGACAATCAGGGATTTTTTGGAAATCCCTTTACGAGCCAGCGTCAGTAGATCAAAATCATTGATGGTGGCATAATTGTTTCCTAATACGCCCAGCAGAGAAGAGGGCATTATTGTACCATAGGCCATGCTTGGCTCATTAACAGTAGACAATTCGGTAGGTTTCTTTTTCATATCAATCAGACATTACACACAAATATAATACATTTTGTCTGTATTTAAAACTTCCCCTACCAATTTATCCTACACTTAAAAGAAAATAGTTCTTTTTACCTTTTTGAACGATAATGAATTTATCATTCAGAAGGCTGGATAAGTCCAGGCGGTCTGCAGGATCTTTCAGCTTTTCTTTGTTTACTGAAACCCCGCCACCCTGAATAAGTTTTTTGGCTTCTCCTTTAGAACCGAAAACGGCAGATTTTTCAGCCAACAGCGTAGCGGCATCTATACCTTCTTCCAACTCTTTCCTCGAAATCGTAAACTGTGGAATACCTTCAAATATCTCCAGTACCTGTTCTTCATTCAATGTTTTAAAGAAATCCAATGAGCCATTTCCAAACAGGAACTCTGAGGTTTTAATGGCGGTAGACAACGCCTCATCGGAATGTGTACGAACAGTAATATCTTCTGCTAATGCTTTCTGAAGGATACGCAAATGGGGCACAGCATCATGCTGAACTTCAAGCGCTTCAATATCTTCCCTGCCTTTCAGGGTGAAGATCCTGATCCACTTCTTAGTGTCGTCGTCGGAAGCGTTCAACCAGAACTGATAAAACTTATATGGGGATGTTTTCTCCGGGTTGAGCCAGACTGCACCGCTCTCGGTTTTACCAAATTTGGTGCCATCTGATTTCTTGATCAACTGTGTAGTCAAAGCAAAAGCCTGCCCGGCATCTTTCCTGCGGATCAGTTCCGTCCCCGTCACAATATTACCCCATTGGTCTGAGCCGCCCATCTGGATCAGACAGTTGCGGTGCTTCCACAAATAATAGAAGTCATACCCCTGGATCAACTGGTAGCAAAATTCAGTAAATGAAAGACCTGAATCCCCCTCCAAACGGCGTTTTACACTGTCTTTGGCCATCATATAATTGACTGTAATATGCTTACCCACATCCCTGATAAAAGTAAACAGGTTCATCTCTTTAAACCAGTCGTTGTTATTGACCATCACTGCTCCATTGCCTGCATCTTCAAAGGTCAGGAACTTAGAAAGTTGCTTTTTCATACCTGCAAGGTTATGCTCTACCATCTCTTCGGTCTGCAGGTTCCGTTCGTCCGATTTGCCGGAAGGGTCACCAACCATTCCTGTCGCACCGCCAACCAAAGCATATGGCTTATGTCCGGCGCGCTGAAAATGGATCAGTGTCATGATCTGGGTCAGATGGCCTACGTGAAGGGAATCGGCAGTAGGATCAAAACCGATATATCCTGAAGTCATTCCTTCATTCAGTTTTTCCTCAGTACCAGGCATAATATCCTGCAACATGCCTCTCCAGCGTAGTTCTTCAACAAAATTGGTCATTCTTTTAAATATTTGAAGGGCAAATATAGGAAAAGCTGTAAAATAACTACATTTAAGGCGATGAACTTCCTGTCCCATTATTATCTTGAAAAAGCAACAGACAATCCGTATCTGATCATGGGGGTCGTCTTGCCCGACCTGATCAAGAATGCCCACAAAGACTGGAACCTCTATCCTCAAAAGGAAGAACCGCTTTTTGAAGGCCATCCAGATCAGATTGCCTTGCTCAATGGATGGAAAAGACATTTGGAAGTAGACCGGCTGTTTCACTCTTCTCCCTTTTTTAGCAACCAGACTTCCGTGCTTAAACAGATGATCCTGCCACTGCTGCAAAGCGGTCCGGTCAAACCATTTTTCCTGGCACATATCGGACTGGAACTACTGATGGACCATCTGTTGGTGGTCAACCAGCTGATCGACATCAACTCTTTTTATGAAAATCTGAAGAAGGCCAATTCTCTTTCACTTAGCTTGTTTCTGGACAAAGCCGGACTGGAAGATCCTGTAAGGTTTTTTAAATTCCTCGACAGCTTTATATCCAGCAGGTACCTCCTCAGCTATCAGAAAATAGAGAACATTACTTATGCACTCAACAGGATCTGCATGAGGATTTGGGCCGATCCCTTCACGGAAATGCAATTACAGGGACTAACGGAGCAACTCACATTATTCTCAAAAACGCTTGAGCAGGATTATTTAACAATTTTCAGGGAGATTGAAAGCGGTTTGACCACCTAATTTGTATCTTCGCTACATGTCAATGTTTGCGATAAAAGACAAAATGGATGCACTGGTTGAAGAACTCAACCAGCACAATTACAATTACTATGTATTGGCTATGCCCACCATTGCCGATTATGAGTTTGACCAAAAACTGCGAGAGCTGATTGCCCTGGAACAGGCACATCCTGAATTTGCGGACCCAAACTCTCCAAGTCAGAAAGTAGGTGGTGACATCACCAAGACCTTCATCACCGTACCCCATAAATGGCCAATGCTCTCACTAGGCAATACCTATAACGAGCAGGACTTGCGGGACTTTGATGAACGCGTTAGGAAAGCACTGGGTGACCAGTTTGAATATGTCTGTGAACTGAAGTTCGATGGCTTGTCCATCAGCCTCACTTACGAAAATGCACACCTGGTCCGGGCAGTAACGCGGGGGGATGGCAGCAAGGGCGATGATGTAACGACCAATATAAAAACCATACAGACCATCCCCCACCGACTGAAAACAAAAGAAGCACCTGAGGTATTTGAGATCAGAGGAGAAATATTTATGCACCGTGCTGCATTTGAACGGCTCAACAAAGAACGGGAAGAACTTGGTGAGGTTGCCTATGCCAACCCCAGAAACTTTGCAGCAGGGACCGTTAAAATGCAGGATTCAAAGGAAGTGGCCAAAAGACCACTCGACTGTTTCTTATATTCTCTAAACACAGATAAAAATATTTTCCGTACCCATTGGGAAAGCCTGGAGACAGTAAAAAGCTGGGGCTTCCATGTTTGCACACACAATCGCCTGGCTACGACTATAGAAGAGGTACTGGACTTTATTCATCATTGGGAAAATGAACGCTTTAAACTCAGTTATGACATCGATGGAATCGTCATTAAAGTAAACAGCTATGCCCAGCAACAGGAACTTGGCTTTACGGCCAAATCGCCAAGATGGGCCATCTCGTATAAATACAAAGCACAGGAAGTAGAGACAGTATTGGAAAAAGTAACCTACCAAGTCGGGCGCACCGGAGCAGTTACACCGGTGGCCAATCTGCATCCCGTCGCACTGGCCGGCACCACAGTAAAGAGAGCGACCCTGCACAATGCCAATGAAATATTGCGGTTAGACCTGCATGAAGGCGATACTGTACTCGTGGAAAAAGGAGGGGAGATCATACCTAAGATTATTGGGGTCAACCTTGACAACAGAAAGTCAGGAGCAGCCAAAGTTATTTATCCCCTCACCTGTCCGGAATGCGACACCCCCCTGATCAGAAAAGAAGGGGAAGTTGCCTTTTACTGCCCTAACGATGAAGCTTGTCCACCACAAATCGTCGGTAAGATCCAGCATTTTATCGGGCGGAAGGCCATGAATATTGATGGATTGGGCGACGAAACGATTGAAACGTTTTATCGGATGGGACTGATCAGGCATATCAGTGACCTCTATACTCTTCACGAAAAGGCCGATCAACTCAAGACCATAGAAAGGTTTGGTGAAAAGTCGATCGACAACATGCTGAAAGGCATCGAACTCTCCAAGCAAATGCCCTTTGAAAAGGTGCTTTTTGGTCTGGGTATAAGATATGTTGGAGAAACTGTAGCAAAAAAACTAGCGTTCGGCATCAAGAATATCGACAATCTGATTGCTGCTCCTCTGGAAGAACTGGTCCTGATTGATGAAATCGGGCAAAGGATCGCAGAAAGTGTCATGGAAT
>Ga0160464_100205_pt1 | contig 59464 bp, 53 predicted proteins | sample HID1971I_E11MG_FD_108275 | JGI IMG/M metagenome (GOLD analysis project Ga0160464, IMG submission 108275) | Enriched millipede-associated microbial communities from UW Madison campus, WI, USA - HID1971I_E11 MG | ecosystem: Host-associated > Arthropoda: Insects > Digestive system > Unclassified ... | reverse complement strand
GAGAGTGTGTTGATTCAACCGGTAACCGGGTACTTTGTCGACGACGATATCTACTACGACCTGCTCGACCCGGCCGATATCGACATGATCTGCCGCCCGGTGGCCAACGCCACCTACGTGGTGCCCTGGGCCATCGAACCCACTGCCATCGTGATCCACGACACCTTCGACAAACAGGGCAACCCCATCGAACTGTCGCCGCGCAACGTGCTCAAGAAAGTCTTGCAGCTCTACACCGACCAGGGCTGGCAGCCGATTGTCGCGCCGGAAATGGAGTTCTACCTGACCCAGCGCTGCGAAGACCCGGACCTGCCGTTGAAGACCCCTATCGGCCGCTCCGGGCGTGCCGAAACCGGGCGCCAATCGTTTTCCATCGACGCCGCCAACGAATTCGACCCGCTGTTCGAAGACGTCTACGACTGGTGCGAAGCCCAAGGCCTGGACCTCGACACGCTGATCCACGAAGACGGCCCGGCGCAGATGGAAATCAACTTTCGCCACGGCGATGCCCTGGACCTCGCCGACCAGATCACCGTGTTCAAGCGCACCCTGCGTGAGGCCGCGCTCAAGCATAACGTCGCCGCGACCTTCATGGCCAAGCCGGTGGCCGATGAACCGGGCAGTGCCATGCACCTGCACCAGAGCGTGGTGGAGATCGCCACCGGCAAACCGGTGTTCGTCGATGCCGATGGCCGCATGACCCCCTTGTTTTTGCATCACATCGGCGGCTTGCAGAAGTACATCCCCAAGCTGCTGCCGATGTTTGCGCCCAACGTCAATTCGTTCCGCCGCTTCCTGCCGGACACTTCGGCGCCGGTCAACGTCGAGTGGGGCGAAGAGAACCGCACCGTTGGCCTGCGTGTGCCCACCTCCAGCCCGGAAGCGATGCGCGTGGAAAACCGCTTGCCGGGCGCCGATGCCAACCCGTACCTGGCGATTGCCGCCAGCCTGCTGTGTGGCTACCTGGGCATGATCGAGCAGATCGAACCCAGTGCGCCGGTGGAAGGCCGCGCCTATGAACGGCGCAACCTGCGCTTGCCGTTCACCCTTGAGGATGCGCTGGCACGCATGGAGGACTGCGACACGGTCAAGCAGTACCTGGGGGAGAAATTCGTGCGCGGCTACGTCGCGGTCAAGCGCGCCGAGCACGAGAATTTCAAGCGGGTGATCAGTTCCTGGGAGCGTGAGTTCCTGCTATTGAGCGTCTAAAAACAATCATAAAAGGGGTGTCGATATGCGTCTTGTGAACAAGCTTCTCCCGCTGGCCCTGGTGGCGGCATTCAGCAGTGCCGGTCAGGCCGCGCCGACGGTCAGCGTCTATAACTGGACTGATTACATTGGCGAGACCACCTTGGCGGATTTCCAGGCGAAAACCTCGATCAAGGTGATCTACGATGTGTTCGACTCCAATGAAACCCTGGAGGGCAAGTTGCTTGCCGGGCGTACCGGCTATGACGTGGTGGTGCCGTCCAACCATTTCCTGGCGCGCCAGGTGAAGGCCGGCGCGTTCCTCAAGCTCGACCGTGCGCAGTTGCCCAACTTCAAGAACCTCGACCCCAAGCTGCTCAAGTTGCTGGAGCAGAACGACCCGGGTAACGCCCACTCGGTGCCTTACCTCTGGGGCACCAATGGCATCGGCTACAACGTCGACAAGGTCAAGCAGGTGCTGGGCATCGACCATATCGATTCGTGGGCGGTGCTGTTCGAGCCCGAGAACATCAAGAAACTCAACCAGTGTGGCGTGGCCTTCCTCGACTCGGCGGACGAACTGTTCCCGGCGATCCTTAACTACATGGGCAAGGACCCACGCAGCGAGAACCCCGAGGACTACAAGCAAGCCGAGGCCAAGTTGCTGACGTTGCGGCCCTACGTTACCTATTTCCATTCCTCCAAATACATTTCGGACCTGGCCAACGGCGATATTTGCGTCGCGTTCGGCTATTCCGGCGATGTATTCCAGGCCGCCAACCGCGCCAAGGAAGCCAAGAATGGGGTGAACATTGCCTACTCGATTCCCAAGGAAGGCTCCAACCTGTGGTTCGACCTGCTGGCGATCCCGGCAGACGCCACCAACCCCAAGCAGGCCCACGCCTTTATCAACTACCTGCTCGACCCCGAAGTGATCGCCAAGGTCAGCGCCTCGGTGGGCTACGCCAACGCCAACCCGGCGGCGAAGCCGTTCATGGCCCCGGAACTGGTGGACAACCCCGAGGTGTATCCGCCCCAGGCAGTGCTCGACAAACTCTATATTTCCACCACGCCGACCCCGGCAACCATGCGCCTGATGACCCGCGCCTGGAGCAAAGTGAAGACCAACAAATGATGCTGTCCCATGACCACGCCCAGTCCTATTATCGCGCCTCGGCCCACGCATTGCCTGAGCGTGCCGCCCTGGGTACAGACCTGAGCGCCGATGTGTGTGTGATCGGCGGCGGTTTTACCGGCGTCAACACCGCCATCGAACTGGCCCAGCGCGGGCTCTCGGTGATCCTGCTGGAGGCTCGGCGCATTGGCTGGGGTGCCAGTGGGCGCAACGGCGGGCAGTTGATCCGTGGCATCGGCCATGATGTCTCGGGGTTTGCCAAATACGTGGGTGAGGAGGGCGTGCGTTACCTGGAGCGGGCCGGCATCGACTCGGTGGCGTTGGTGGGCCAGCGCATTGTCGAGCATGGCATCGATTGCGACCTGCGCTGGGGCTTCTGTGAGCTGGCCAACACCCCGGCGCAGTTTGCGGCGTTCAAGGGCGAACAGGCACATTTGGCGGCCATGGGGTACGCCCATGAAACGCGACTGGTCGGCCCCCAGGACATGGCGCAGGTGGTGGGCTCGACGGTGTATGCCGGCGGCCTGGTCGACATGGGCTCAGGACATCTGCACCCGCTCAACCTGGTGCTGGGCGAGGCCCAGGTGGCCGAGGCCCTTGGCGTGAAAATCTTCGAGCACACGCAAGTGCTGGAACTGATCCATGGCGACACCGTGCAGGTGCGCTGCGCCGCGGGCACTGTGCGCGCCGCCCAACTGGTGCTGGCGTGTAATGCGCATTTGGAAGACCTGGAGCCGCGTTTGAGCGGCAAGGTGCTGCCGGCCGGCAGTTACATCATTGCTACCGAGCCGCTGCCTGAACGCGTGGCGCAACAGTTGATCCCACAGAACCTGGCGCTGTGCGACCAGAAAGTCGGCCTGGATTACTACCGGCTTTGCGCTGACCGACGCCTGTTGTTCGGTGGCGCCTGCCATTACTCGGGGCGCGATCCCCAAGACATCGCCGCGTATATGCGCCCGAAAATGCTCAAGGTGTTCCCGCAACTGGCCAACACCGCCATCGAGTTCCAGTGGGGCGGCAAGATCGGCATCACCGCCAACCGCTTTCCCCAGGTCGGACGGTTGCAGCAGTACCCGAATGTGTTCTATGCCCAGGGCTATTCCGGCCATGGCCTCAACGTCACGCACTGGTGCGCACGGCTTCTGGCCGAAGCGATTCACGCCGGCAGCAGCCGCGGCCTGGATATATTCAGCCAGGTGCCGCACATGACCTTCCCGGGCGGCAAGGCACTGCGCTCGCCGCTGCTGGCGCTGGGCATGTTGTGGTATCGCTTGCGCGAGATGCTCTGACCCCAGGCGGTGTTTAAAGGGGCGGGGCATTGTGGCGAAAAGCGGAAGGGCTTTTTTCAAGACACTTTTTCCGTCCCTTGCCTACTGACCGTACGGTTAGTTACCCGCGTGCAGATCTTTGCGTAAATTTCGCCCCGCACAAGCTGCGGTCCAGGGAGGAGCTTATAGACAGCCCCCGTGCCGCCCAAGACGCTGGCATAACGGGGGGGAAGGGCCATGCGCCTGAGTAAATCCGATTTAATCGCAGGGCTGGCGGTAACGATAATCTGGGGCGCCAACTTCTCGGTCATTGGCCTGGGCCTCGAGGATTTGGACCCGTTTGTGCTGACCCTGCTGCGGTTCACCTTCTGTGCGTTACCCATGGTGATGTTCATTCCTAAGCCACAGGGCGCTTCCTACTTCCTGCTGGCCGCCTATGGCGTGTTGTTCGGCGCCGGGCTGTGGGGCGTGGTCAACGTGGCGATGCACAACGGGCTGTCGGCGGGGATGTCTTCGGTGTTCCTGCAGTTCAGTGCGTTCTTCACCCTCATCATGAGCCGGTTGTTTCTCAAGGAACCCATAAGCAGGGTCCACGGGGCGGGAATGCTGCTGTCTGCGCTGGGGCTGTTCATGATCCTGCACCTGTCGGCACACGCCTCGACCACGCTGGGCATTTTGCTGGTGTTGCTGGCGGCGTTGTCGTGGTCGTTGTGCAACTTGATCGTCAAGGTCAACCAGCCTGAGGACATGGTGGCCTTTATCGTCTGGTCCAGCCTGTTTTCGATCCCCGTCCTGTTGTTGATGACCTTGTGGTTCGAGGGTGCCGAGCCGCTGACCCACCTGGTCACCGACCTGACCTGGGGAGCGGGGTTCTCGATTGTGTTCCAGTGCTATATCACTACCATCGTCGGGTACCGGGTATGGAACAACCTGATGAAGAAATACCCGGCTTCGCGGGTGGCGCCGTTGTTGTTGATGGTACCGGTGTCGGGGCTGTTCACGTCCTATGTATTCTTCGGTGAACAGCTGAGCCTGGGGCAGGGGGTTGCGATTGGGCTGGTGTTTGTGGGGATTACGATTTTCGTCAACTCGGCGGGGATCATGGCGAGGTTGGCGCGCTAGAAATGTGGGGCTGGTGTGATGATTCGATGGTGGTGGGTCAGTCACGGATATGCTTGCTGACACTCCCTCATCGGGGGCAAGCCCCCTCCCACAGTTGATCGCATTTATTCAGGCAAAACGCGGTTGAAATGTGGGAGGGGGCTTGCTCCCGATAGCGGTGGTTCAGTCAGCACCTTGCGAAACGTTTCCACCAATGGTCGCAGGTTGACCCGGTGCCATGCCGCCCACAGCGGTGTGGTGTAGCTCAGCCATGGCAGCTCGCGCAACACCACGCCGGGCGGTGCGTTGCGGCTCAGGCCCTTCTGCACCATCGCCACTCCAAGCCCCGAGGCCACCAGGCCCAATGCGGTAAAGGGCTCGCTGGCTTCCATGGGAATCTGCGGGGTGAACCCGGCACGGATGCAGGCGGCGACGAAATCATCTGCGGGGTTGGCGCCGGGTTTGCGCTGCACGCCGATCCATTGTTGTTCGGCCAGGTGTTCAGGCAACAATTCGCTTTGCCTGGTCAGCGGATGCTGTTCGGGCAGGGCCAGCAGCATCGGGTCGTCGAGCACTTGCAAGGCGGTCAGGTCCGGGTCGTCGGCGGCAGGCGGTTCGCCCACCAGGGCGATGTCCAGGCTGCGTTGGCGCAAGCCCTCCAATTGCTCAAGGGAGGGCAGGTTGTACAGCTTGATGTGCACGGTGGGCCGGTCATCGCGCAGGATGCGCAGGGCATTGGGCAGTACGCCGGCATGCATGGCATTTTCGATATAGCCGATGCACAAGCCGCCTTCTTCCCCACGGCCCAGGCGCTTGCCCAGGGACTCCAGGCGATTGGCGTGGGTCAGCAGCGCCTTGGTTTCGGCCAGGAAGGTCTGGCCGTCGCGGGTCAGGCGGATGCGCTGCTGGCTGCGTTCGAACAGGGTCAGGCCCAGCCGCTCTTCGAGCTGGGCGATCTGGCGGCTCAGGGGTGATTGAGAGATGTGCAGGCGTTCGGCGGCGCGGCCGACGTGTTCTTCTTCGGCGACCACTTCGAAGTAGCGCAGTTGGCGTAGATCGATCATGTAAGACCTCTGGGGACTCAAGTTGGTCGCAGTATGTCTTGGACGGTCTGATCAGCGCAATCTAGGATCTGCTCAACGGTCACCCCCTTGAACCGATTGAGGATCCCACCATGAGCTTGAAAGACAAACTGCCCGGCGTACTGGGCTTTGGCACCGCCCCCCTTGGCAATATGTTCCGCGCCATTCCTGAAGATGAAGCCCAGGCCACTGTCGAGGCCGCCTGGAACCACGGCGTGCGTTACTTCGACACTGCACCCTTCTACGGCTCGGGCCTGTCGGAAATCCGCCTGGGCCAGGCCCTGTCTAACTACAATCGCGATGACTACGTGCTCAGCACCAAGGTCGGCCGGGTGATTCTGGATGAAGTCGAAGCCGGCTCCCGCGACCTCGGCGAAAAAAGCGGCGTGTTCGAACACGGCCGGCCGAACAAGATGCTCAATGACTACAGCGCCGACGCCACTCTGCGCTCTGTTGAAGACAGCCTCGAACGCCTGCAGACCGATCGCCTGGACATCGTGTGGGTTCACGACATCGCCCAGGACTTCTACGGCGACCAATGGCTGGAGTACTTCAACCAGGCCCGTACCGGCGCGTTCAAAGTATTGACCCGCTTGCGTGAAGAGGGCGTGATCAAAGCCTGGGGCCTGGGCGTCAATCGCGTCGAGCCTTGCGAACTGACCCTGGACCTGGCTGAGGCCCAGCCCGACGGTTTCCTTTTGGCCGGCCGCTACACCCTGCTGGACCACGAGCGCGCCCTGCAACGCTTGATGGATTCGGCCTTGGCCCAGCACGTCGAAATTGTCGTTGGTGGCCCCTACAGTTCCGGCATTCTTGCCGGCGGCACGCACTTCGAATACCAACCAGCCAGCCCGGCGATCATCAGCAAGGTCGAGCAGATCAAGGCGATCGCCCAGGTGTTTGGGGTGAGCGTGAAAGCCGCGGCGCTGCAGTTCTCCCTGGCGCACCCGGCAGTGGCGGCGGTGATTCCCGGTGCCAGTCGTCCGGGGCGGATTGCCGAAGACGTCGCGGCGTTGTCAGAGAAGATTCCAGCAGCCTTCTGGCAAGCGTTGCGCGAGGCCCGATTGATATCTGACCGTGCGCCTTTGCCTCTCTAATTCCCAAGGAGTTTAAGTATGAACATCGATGTGAGCGGCAAAGTGGCCATCGTCAGCGGCAGCACCGCTGGTATCGGCCTGGGCATCAGCCAGGCCCTGGCGCAATCCGGGGCCACGGTAGTGGTGATCGGTCGGGACCCGGGCAAGGTCGAAGACGCCTTGGCCAGCATCCGCCAAGTGGTGCCCGGCGCCGAACTGCGCGGATTGGTGGCCGACCTCGGCACCCTTGAGGGCGCCCAGAAACTGTTCGCCGCCGAACCTCGCGCCGATATCCTGGTCAACAACCTCGGCATCTTTAACGATGTTGATTTCTTCGAGGCGCCGGACAGCGAGTGGGCGCGCTTCTATGAGGTCAATGTGATCTCCGGCGTGCGCCTGGCGCGCCATTATGCGCCGGGCATGGTCGAGCAGGGCTGGGGCCGGGTGATCTTTGTGTCGTCGGAGTCCGGCGTGGCTACGCCGGCCGACATGATCAACTACGGCGTGACCAAAAGCGCCAACCTTGCGGTGTCCCACGGTTTGGCCAAGCGCCTGGCGGGCACCGGCGTCACCGTGAATGCGATCCTGCCGGGGCCGACCTTCACCGACGGCCTGGAGCAGATGCTCAAGGACGCTACGGCCCAGTCCGGGCGCAGTGCACGGGAAGAGGCCGATGTGTTCGTGCGCAATGCGCGGCCCACCTCGATCATCCAGCGCGCCGCTAATGTGGATGAAGTGGCGAACCTGGTGGCGTACATTGCTTCGCCGCTGTCGTCTGCCACCACCGGTGCCGCGTTGCGGGTCGACGGCGGCGTTGTCGACAGCATGGCGATCTGATTTTTCTCTGTTTGGAGTATTTATCGTGGCAACAGCATCTTCTGTAATTGAAATCCCGGCACCGGCCGATCAGGTCTGGCAACTGATCGGCGGCTTCAACAGCCTGCCCGACTGGCTGCCCTTCATCGCCAAGAGCGAGCCAGGCGACGGCGGCCGTGTGCGCCACCTGACCACGGCTGACGGCGGCCAGATCGTCGAGCGCTTGCAGAGCTTCGACAACGTGGCGCGCACCTACAGCTATACCATTGAGGCGTCGCCGTTTCCGGTGAGTGCTTATCTGGCGACCCTGCAGGTTGAAGCGCTGACTGAGACGTCGGCGAAAGTGACTTGGTCCGGCGTGTTCACCCCGGCAGCAGGCACTACGGATGCGGCAGTGGAAGAACTGTTTGCCGGCGTCTACAGCGGTGGGCTCGAGGCGTTGCGCGGTAATTTCCCCGACTGAATCCGGCTAAAGCTCGACAGCTCCCACATTGAATAGGTGTGCGTGGGCTGTCGCGACTGCCTGTGCCGGCGTCATCCGCGCTGTATCAAGCCTGAACGCCGGTTCATCCCAGGGTTCGTACTCATGCACCAGCACTGACTGCCAGGTCGGCGACGTCAGCCCGGGAACATCGCCCACCCGGCTTTCCACACGGCGCCGGTGCTCCTGCTGATCAGAACACACCACCTGGATATTGATCAGTTCTACCCCCGCTGTCGTCGCCACCGCCTGCCAGGCTTGGCGGCTCTCCCTGACCGGGTTCACGCAATCGGCAATGACCCGCTGCCCCAAGCGCAAATTACTCAGCGCCAGCGCATTCGCCACGCCGTAGCCGCTGGCACCCACATCGCCCATCAATACCGCTGCGTCCCGCAGTGCCTGTTCGATCACATCAATGCGCAGGTAAACCGCGCCGATCTGTCGCGCCAGTTCCCTGGCAATCGTGGTCTTGCCGCTGCCGGGCAGGCCGCTGAATACGATAAGCATGACCATCAACCCTTTGTAGGCGCGAGCTTGCTCGCGAAGAACGTCAACGATAACGCGTACTTGCAGGTAAAACGTGTCGTCTTCACGATTTTCGCGAGCAAGCTCGCTCCTACAGTGTTATTAGAACTGCTTCACTTCGACAACAGGACCTGCACCCATGACCTTGCCGTTCGTGAAAATGCACGCCCACGGCGACGACTTCATCATCATCGACCGCCGTGGCCAGGACAACCCCATCACTGCGCAGGTTGCCCGTCGCCTGGGTAATCGCCACACGGGCATCGGTTTCAATCAACTGGCGGTGGTGCTCGACTGTGAGGATGCCGCCGCGCGTATTCAATTCTGGAACCCCGACGGCACGCGCCTGCACACTTGCGGCAGCGCTACCCGTGGCGTGGCTGACCGCCTGATGCACGAGGCCGGCACCCAGGCCATCGTGCTGCGTACCGAGCGTGGGTTACTGACGTGTGCCCGCGTCGACGGGCAGCAGGTGTCGGTGGACATGGGCGCGCCGTTGCTGGACTGGGCAGCGGTGCCCCTGGCCAAGGCGATCGACACCCGCGTGCTGCCCATCGATGGCAGCCCGGCGGCTTGCAGCATGGGCAACCCGCACTGTACGTTTTTCGTGGAGGACATCGCCGCCATCAACGTCGCGACGGTCGGCCCGGCACTGGAAGTTCACCCACTGTTCCCGGCCAAGACCAATGTACATTTCGTACAAGTGCTGAGCCGCAGCCATATCCGCCTGCGCATCTGGGAGCGTGGCGGCGCTGTGCCGTTGGGGTCCGGTTCGTGTTGTTGCGGGGCGGTGGTCAATGGAATTCGGCGCGGGCTGCTCGATGACACCGTGGCGGTCGAGTGCGACGGCGGTACGGTCACGGTGCAATGGGACGGGCAGGGCGGGGTGATACTGACCGGCCATGTAGAACCGATCATGCAGGGCGCCGCGTACCTGTACTAGAACATCACGGTAAAGGTGGTGCCGGCCACCACACAGGAACTCACCGCCACATCGCCGCCGTGCACCCTGGCCAGTTCGCGCACGATATACAGGCCCAGGCCGACGCTGCGCACGTCGCTGCCCTGATCGGTGCCACGGGTCATGGGTTCGAACAGCCCCGCAAGCAGTGTTTCGGGAATTGCCGGGCCATGGTTGTGCACGGCGACGGCGCAGGCGTTGTCGCCCAGGCGCGAGGTGATGGTGATCGGTTGCAGCAGGTCGCCATAGGCCACGCTGTTGGCGACGAGGTTGCCAATGATCTGCTGCACCCGGTCGGCATCCAGGCACGCTTGGCCAAGGCCCTCGGCGTGATGCACCAGCGTGGCGGCAGGGAAGGCTACGCGCAGTTCGTCCACCGCATGCTGGATCACATTGTGCAAATCCAGCGGTACCGCCTTGATGGTAATGCCTTGGCCGACTCGGGCCTGGGTGAAGTCCAGCAGGTCGGCGATCATGCGTTGAGCGCGTTCCGACGACTGGCCGATGTGCCCCAGCAACTGGCGCTCCTTGGCCGTGCGCTCGCCGCGCTGGAGAAAGTCCGAAGCCATGCGGATCGCGGTGAGTGGGTTTTTCAAATCGTGGCTGACAATCGCCACCATCTGCTCGGCGAACAACGCCCGGCGCTGGGCGATGGCATAGGCCTCGCTCAATTCGGCCTGGGCCTGTTGCAAGGCCAGTTCGGCGGCGGTTTTTTCCTGGAGCAGGGCTTCGGCCAACTTGCGCGCATTGAGCAGTTCGCGCTCGTACTTGTCACGGTCGGTGGTGCCGAACAGCGCCAGGTCACACACCACGCCGTCGGGCTGCTGGCGTTGGTTGGCGTTAAGCAAGACGGTGACTTTATGCCCGGCGCAATGGCGGATATCGAGCTTCACCTCGGTGACGCTGCCATGCATGCGCAGCATCGGCGCCAAGTGGGTCTGGTAGAAGATCCGTCCGCCCATGGTCAGCAGATCCTGGAACCTGCGCCCCCGCAACTCGGCCGCGCTGAACCCGAGCCAGTCGCTAAGGCGCGGGTTGACGTGCAGGATCGTACCGTCCTCCTGGGTCACGGCCAGGGCGCAGGCGGCGCTGTCAAACAGCGAGTCAGGCATCGGCAACTGCCCATGGCGCCAGGAACGAGTCCATCGCCGCCGCGCACGCCTGGGGCGCGCTCATGTGTGGGCAATGGCCGACATTGTCCACCAGGCAATAGGTGCTGTTGGGCATCACAGCATGCAGGTATTCACCCACGGCCACGGGGGCGATCAAGTCGTCGCTCGATTGCAGGATCAGTACCGGAGTGGCCAGGCCCTGCACGTCGTGGCGGTTATCCGAGAGGAAGGTCACGCGGGCGAACTGCTTGGCGATGTCCGGCTCGGTGCGGCAGAAGCTTTCGGTGAGTTCGTTGCTCAATGCCGGTTGCGTCGGGGCGCCCATGATCACTGGGGCCATGGCGCTGGACCAGCCCAGGTAGTTGCTGTCGAGGGTATCGAGCAGGTCTTCGATATCGTCGCGCTTGAAGCCGCCGACGTAATCCGCGGTATCGATATAGCGCGGCGATGGGCCGATCATCACGTGCGCGGCAATGCGCCCGGGGGTGAAACGGTCGGCGAGGGTGCCGATCATCGCACTGACGGAGTGGCCAACCAGAATCACCGGGCCTTGGGCGTAGGCGTCGATGATCTCGTTGAGGTCGCGGGCATAGCCGTCCAGGCTGCTGTATTTGGCTTTGTCGAACGCACTCAGGTCCGACAGCCCGGCGCCGACCAAGTCATACAGCACCACGCGAAAACGCTCGAGAAAGTGCGGCGCCAGGTAGTTCCACATCGCCTGGTTACAGCCAAAGCCGTGGGAAAACACCAGGGTCGAAGGGCCATGGCCCATCACACTGACATTGTTGCGGTGGCGTAGGTCCATGGCGTTCTCGTAGATGGCGAATAGCTATGTGGGCGTGGCGGCAGTTTAGATAGTCGCAGGCCTGGGGTCACGTGTTATACGTCGATAAGGTAAAGTCGGCGCCTTCAGGAAGATACTCCAGGTAACAAAGCATGGTGATGATTCTGCGGCAATCGGTGTTGAGTCTATTGGCCCTGTTGCTTGTCGGCGTGATGAGCCTGGCCCAGGCTGACCCGTCGCCTATCGGGGTGGCCCTGGACCAACGGGTGATTGATCTGACCAATACCCTCGACGCCACCACCACCCAGCGCTTGAAAAACCAACTCGCCGAGCTTGAACAGCGCAAAGGTGCGCAAGTCGCGGTATTGCTGGTGCCGACCACCGGCAGCGACGGCATCGAGGACTATGCCAACCAACTGTTCCGCGCGTGGAAGCTGGGGCGCAAGGACGTCGACGACGGCATCCTGCTGGTAGTGGCCAAGGGCGACCGCAAGGTGCGCATCGAAGTGGGCTACGGCCTGGAAGGCACGGTCACCGACCTGCTGGCCCACCGCATCATAGAAGAGCGCATCACCCCGGCGTTTCGCCAGGGGGACTTTGCTGGTGGTGTCCAACAAGGTGTGGATGCGCTGATCGTGTTGGTGGACGGCGGCGACCTGCCCAAGGTGGCCGGGCCCGGGGTCAACCCCCAATTTATCGCGATACTGGCGGCGTTTGTCCTGGGTGGCCTGGGTGGCGTGCTGATCGCCGCCGGCAAGCTGCGTTGGCGCAAAGGCTTGATCCTTGCGGTGGCGGCCACGTTGTTGCTGGCACTGCTCGGTGGCGGTCAACAATGGCCGATGTTCCTGTTTGTCATGCCGCTGACCCTGTTGATTGGCGGCGCCACCTTCGGTGCCTTGTGGCAGGTACGCCCGCTGTTCTACGGCGTGATCGGGCTGCTGGTCTATAGCGTCGGGTTGGTGGTTGCGGATCACTATGTGGACGTCAGTTTTATCCATTGGCTGCTATGGCCGCTGTGCGTAGGGGTAGTGCTGGGCTTGTACCTGGTGCTGCTGCTGATCATGAGGCACACCTGGAGGAGCAGCCGCGCAGGGTTTTTCGTGCGACTGCTGGCGGCGTTGGCCGTGTACGTGGTCGCCGGGCTGGTGATCGATGGCGGACGCGTTGGCTGGCTGCTGGCGTTTCCCATCGCATCGTTTGTTGCGCTGATTATCTTTGGCAAGGTTGGCGAGGGGTCTGGATCTGGCTCGGGCGGCGGGTCCGGTTCGAGTTCCAGCAGCTCCAGCTCCAGCAGCAGTTCGTCTGGTGGCGGTGGTTCCAGTGGCGGTGGTGGGGCTTCTGGCAGTTGGTGACGCGTTGGTTGATACCCAATTCAGACGTGGGAGCGAGCAAGCTGGCGCCCACATTCAGGCTGTGATTCGGCTCTGGCAGGGTTTGTAGCCCGCCCAGCCTTTAAAGCCTGGGTTAGGCTTTTACCCAACCGGGTTTTACTCTTGGCAACATAAATACGATGATTTCCATGAAGGGCGCTACAGCACCATCACCATCTCATGCCACGCCATCCCACCGTGATCCGACGGCGACGGGCGCACATAGGTGTAGCCCATGCGGGTGTACAACGGCACATGCTGCTCCTTGCACATCAGGTGAATGGTCTGCTTGCCCAGCGTACGCATGCGTTGCACGAACTCAGTCATCAGGGTTGTTGCATAGCCTTTGCCCTGATGCGCCGGGTCGACCACTACCGACATGATCACCACATTCTGTGCCTCGGGTGAATGACCGACCAACTCCTTGAAGGCTTCGTCCGACATTACCACCTCGTGGGCGCAGCCTGAGTTGATAAACCCGACCACATCGTCGTCTGCTTCCAGGATCAGAAAACCCTGGGGATACTGCGCGATGCGCGTGGCGATCTTTTCCAGGGTGGCGGCTTCGTCGCCTTCGTAGGCGCTGGTTTCGATTTCAAAGCAGCGGTGGGCGTCAGCGGGGAGGGCGTTGCGCAAGGTGAGGGTGGGCATGGGTGTTTCCTGGGGCGTTGAGCGAAAGGCCACATCATAGAGAAACATTGGGTGTATGGCACCGGAAGGCTATTTGCTTCGAGGGGAAGAAGTGAGGTTCAACTGACCCATGCAGATCCAGATCAAGAGCGGCTCGCTTCGCATCGTGGTTACGTATCGGGGGCAAGCCCCCTCCCACAGTTGACCGAGTTCGACATATCCTGGCGGTAGGTTTGAGTTCTGCAAAAACCAGAAAACCCGCCGAGGCGGGTTTCGTCACAGCTTTGCTGCTGCGAAACAGACTGGGGGGCGACTGTGCGCGGGTTCGCAGACCAGGAAGAATCACCCCCGGCAGACCCGAAGGTCTCCCACGCACAGCCGCCGTAAATCAGACCCCACCCACCAACTTGCCCCCATCCATGCGGCGCTTATACGCACTGTCGCGACTCGCCAACCAGAAGTACAACGGCGACGTCACCACCAACCCCACCACCCAGGACAGGTCCGCACCGTTGATGTGCTCGGAAATCGGCCCCACGTACAGCGGTGTGTTCATAAACGGAATCTGCACCGCAATCCCCACCGCATACGCCAGCAACGCCTGGGGGTTGTACTTGCCGTAGATGCCGCCATCCACGCGAAAGATCGAGGCGATGTCGTACTTGCCTTTGTGGATCGCATAGAAGTCGATCAGGTTGATCGCCGTCCACGGCACCAGCACCACCAGCAGCACCAGCACCATGTCGACGAAGTGGCCGATAAAGTCCTTGGAGGCGAACACTGCCGCAATCGAACAGGCGGCCAGCACGATGATGGAGATCACGGCGCGGCTTTTGGCCGTGGGGATCCAGCGGTAGGCGAAGGTCTGCACCAGGGTGATGATCGACAGTACCGCGCCGTACAGGTTGAGGGCGTTGTGGCTGATCACGCTGAGCAAAAACAGCACCAGCATCAACGGGCCGATGGCCCCGGTGGCGAGTTTGACGGCGTCCATGGTGTCCATGCCTACCGGGGTGGCGAGCACGGCGACGGCACCAAAGATGAAGGCCAGGCTCGAACCCAGGGCCGAGCCCAGGTAGGTGGTCCAGAAGGTCGCGGCGACGGGTACGTCGGCCGGCAGGTAGCGGGAGTAGTCCGAGACGTACGGCGCAAAGGCGATCTGCCACAGCGCAGCCAGGGAAACCGTCGCCAGCCAACCGGAGATGTTGAAGCTGCCGCGGGTCAGGAAGTCGGTGGTCTGCACGTGGGTGAAGATGTAGCCGAAGCCCAGCACGATGCCGGCGCCCAGCACCCAGGTGCCAATACGGTTGAGCACGTGGATAAAGCGATAGCCGATGATGCCGATGATGCCGGAGCCGATGGCGCCGATCACAATGCCAACCGGCACGGGCACCGCGTCGACCACGCCGTGCAGGGATTTACCGGCGAGCACGATGTTGGACGCGAAGAAACCGATGTACATCACCCCGGCAATCACCACCACCAGCAGCGCACCGAGGGAGCCGAACTGGGCGCGGCTTTGGATCATCTGCGGGATGCCCATCTGCGGGCCCTGGGCCGAGTGCAACGCCATTAACACACCGCCAACCAGGTGGCCGACGAGGATGGCGACAATGCCCCACACCAGGTTGAGGTGGAACAGTTGCACACCCAGTGCGCCGGTGACGATCGGCAACGGCGCAATGTTGCCGCCGAACCATAGAGTGAACAGGTCTCTTACCTTTCCATGGCGATCTTCCGGGGGCACGTATCCAATCGTGTGTTTTTCGATAAGCGGGGCGCTGGATGTTGCAGTGGTAACCATGACGAGCTCCAAGGCAAGGTGAGTACGTTGACGTACTTCGCTATGCGCTGCACGGGGCGGCGCTTTGTTGTTGGAGTGATCATCTGCAATGGGCGCGGGGAGGTAAATTAGTAAGTTTGTTGCTATAGACCTTAAAAAAAGTATCTCGCGCAGATTTTTGCTCCGGTATGTTGCATGGGCTCGAATCGATGAAAAAAAGCGCGATTTTTTCGCACTTGTTTGGGGCGAAATCCCACGTTTATGGAGGTGCCGATGGCTGCCTATAACCTGCGCCAGCTCAGATATTTTGTGACAACTGCCGAATGCGGCAGCGTCGCCGAGGCGTCGCGCAAGCTGTATATCGCCCAGCCGTCGGTGTCCACGGCGATCAAGCACCTGGAGGAGAGTTTTGGCGTGCAGCTGTTTATCCGCCATCACGCCCAGGGCGTTTCGCTCACCCCCAGTGGCGCGCGTTTTTATCGCAAGGCCCTGGAGCTGTTGCGGGTGGCCCATGAGTTCGAGCAGAACGCCCTGGCGGACAATGATGTAGTGGCGGGGCAGATCGATATTGGCTGCTTTGAAACCGTGGCGCCGCTGTACCTGCCGCGTTTGATCGCCGGTTTCAAGGCGCGCTGGCCGGGGGTTGAGATCCGTATTCGCGACGGCGAGCAGCAGGAGCTGGTGCAGGCGCTGACGGCAGGCAGTATCGATGTGGCGATGCTGTTCGAACACGACCTGGGCGGCACCATCGAGACCACGCCACTGATGCCGCCGCAACAGCCTTATGCGTTGCTGCCGGCCGATCACCGTTTTGCACAACAGGCCAAGGTGTCCCTGGCCGACCTAGTGCTGGAGCCGATGATCTTGCTCGATGTGCTGCCCAGCCGGACCTATTTCGTGAGCATCTTTGAAGAGCGCGGGCTGACGCCCAATATCGTGTTCAGCTCGCCGTCCATCGAGATGGTGCGCGGCATGGTGGGGCGCGGCTTCGGGTTCTCGATCCTGGTGACCAAGCCGTTCAGTGAGTACACCTATGATGGGCAGAAGGTGGTGTGTATTCCGTTGGCGGAAACGGTGACGGGGTCGGGGTTGTCGGCGGTGTGGCTGAGGCGGGCCCCTCTGACCAAGCCGGTGCAGTTGTTTGTGGATTACTGCCGTGAAGAGCTCGCACGGTTACTCGGCTGAACGCAGGACCCAGTGTGGGAGGGGGCTTGCTCCCGATGGCGGTGTGTCAGTCACAGCTGCTTTCACTGCCACTCCCTCATCGGGAGCAAGCCCCCTCCCACATTGGATCTGTATTTTCTTCAAATCTGAATCGAGTCCAGCATCCTTCGCAGCATGGCATCGCAGCCGTCGAGCTGTTCCACACTCACAAACTCATCCGGCTTATGCCCCTGGTCCATGCTCCCTGGCCCGCACACCACGGTCGGAATACCCACCGCATCAAACAACCCACCTTCGGTGCCAAACGCCACGGTGCCAAAGTCCCGCGAGCCTGAGAACGCGGCGATCAACTCCGCTGCCTGGCTGCGTTCATCCGTGACCAATCCCGGGTAGGCCGACAACTCGGTAAACCGAATCGAACTCTGCTTACTCACGGCCTGCATCTTCGGCAGCACCTGCTGCATCGCGTACGCTTGCAACTCTTCAGCCACTTCACCTGGGTCCATGGCAGGCAGGGCGCGCACTTCGAAATCGAAGCGGCAATCGGCGGGCACGATGTTCAATGCCTTGCCGCCGCTGATCATGCCGGTCTGTACCGTGCTGAACGGCGGATCGAACCTCGGGTCCTGGCGCGAGCGCAAACGCTGGCCAATACGGCCCAGCTCGCTGATCAATTCGGCGGCGTGTTCAATCGCATTCACCCCCGAGGGCGCATACGCCGAATGGCATGCGTGGCCCTGCACATCGCAGCGCATAGCCAATTTGCCCTTGTGGCCCAGCACCGGTTTGAGTTCGGTCGGCTCGCCAATAATGCACAGCATGGGCTTTACCGGGCGCTGTTCCAGCACGGTGAGCAGCGAACGCACACCGAGGCAGCCGACTTCCTCGTCATAGGACAGGGCGATATGCACCGGCAGGCGCAACGGCGTCTTGACCAACTCCGGCACCAGCGCCAGCACACAGGCGATATACCCCTTCATGTCGGCAGTGCCGCGCCCGAACAGCTTGCCGTCACGCTTGGTCAACTCGAACGGCGGCAATGTCCAGGGTTGCCCATCCACCGGCACCACATCGGTGTGCCCCGACAGCACGATGCCTGGCAGTTCAACCGGGCCGATGCTGGCAAACAGGTTGGCCTTGCTGCGCTGCGCGTTGTAGACGAGTTCACTGGCTACACCAAATCCGGCGAGGTAGTCGCGCACAAACTCGATCAACTGCAGGTTGGACTCGCGGCTGGTGGTATCGAACCCCACCAGCGTGCGCAGCAATTCGCGGCTGCGGCTCATCGGTCGTCTCCGGCCACGCCGTAGCCGGGGGAGCGGTCGGGGGCGAGGGCGCGGTCGATATAGTCCTGCACTTGCGGGCGGTAGGCGTCCCAGAGTGATTGAAGTTCGACAAGGGGGGCTTCATCGGCCCAGTCCACACGCAGATTGATGATCGGCCAGGTCAGCTCGCCCACCACCACCAGCGCGGCAGAGTGCACCGGACCGGCTTCGCCACCGGCGGCGATGGCGGCATGCATGGCCGCCAGCAGCCGGTCTGCCAGTTGCCCTTCACCCTGTTCGAAGGCTGTGACCATCGCCGTGATGACTTCGCGGTCGGCGAGCATATTGCCCGCCGCCACGCATTGCTCGCCCGATACCGCATGATGGGTACCCAGGGTCTGGCTGCCGCTGAAATGCACGCTGCGGCCCAGGTGGTCAATCGCCGTCACTTGCCGGTATTGGCTGTAGCCGTTGCGCGTTAGGGCTTGGTCGAGGGCCTCGGCCGGAGCCACGCCCTGTTCCAGCAGGTCGAGCACGTCCGGGCCGAGGGCGGGCAGGGTGATGTTCTGGGTCGACACCGCGCCCACACCGGGCCGCAGCCACGGGCAGCGGGCGCCCACGGCAATGCTCGATGAGCTGATGGCGATGCCCAGCTGGCCGGTTTCCGCACAACGGCCGACGATGGAAAAGGTCATGGCTAGCCTCCTTACTCTGGAATAACCGCGATCACATCGATTTCCATCAGCCACTGTGGCTGGCCGAGGGCCGAGACCACCAGCCCGGTGGAGATCGGGAACACGCCTTTGAGCCACTTGCCGACTTCTTGGTACACCGGTTCGCGGTAGCGCGGGTCGATCAGGTAGGTGGTGGTCTTGACGATATGGCTGAGGTCGCTGCCGGCTTCTTCGAGCAGTTGCTTGACGTTCTTCATCGCCTGTTCGGCCTGGGCGCGGGCATCGCCAAGGCCCACCAGGTTGCCGTCGAAATCGGTACCCACCTGGCCGCGTACATACACGGTGTTGCCGGCGCGCACCGCCTGGCACAGGTCGTTGTCCAGGCTCTGGTTGGGGTAGGTTTCTTTGGTGTTGAACATGCGGATGCGAGTGTGGGTAGGCATCAAAAAAACTCCAGGAAAAAGTGCTCAGGCGCTGACAGGGGTGTGGTGAACAACCGGTGCGGGTTCGCGGTACTCAAGGTACTGACGCTGGATGGCGATGTGGTCGGCCACGTATTTGGCGTCGTGCCACACACCCCAGATGAATGACGAACCACGCCGCGATTGCCACGGCAAGCCGAGGAAGTAGATGCCCGCTTCACTGGAGACCCCGCGCTGGTGCTGGGGCTTGCCGGCGGCGTCGAAGGCGTCGACTTTCAACCAGCTGTAATCCGTGGCAAACCCGGTAGCCCAGATGATCGAGGTGATGCCGGCCTGGGCCAGGTCCAGTTGCAGGATCGGGTTGCTGATGCATTCGGCATCGGGAAACACGCGACGCGCTTCGGGCTCCAGCGGCAGGTCGAGGCCGTTGCGCTCGATATAGGCGTCAGCCGCATCCAGCAGGGCCAGGTAGTTTTCGTCGCCGCGGGCCAGGTTTTCCACCAGGTTGGGCTGGAAGGTGGCCACGTTGCCGTCAAAGGCTTGGGTCAGGCCTACCAGGGTCATGCCTTGCTGGGCCAGTTCACGGAAGTCGATGGTCTTGCCGCCGCGGGCGCCGCTGACCGCGATGGTCACATGCTCGCGGCCGGGCTTCATCGCCACCTGGTCCCATTCACCCAGCACCCCCAGCCACCAGCAGAAATCGCGGTTGCGATAGGCGCGGGGCGGGCGGTCATGGGCGCCGACCGACAGGTACACCCGGCGCCCGGCGCGCTGCAATTCATCGGCGATCTGCACCCCGGAAGAGCCGGCGCCCACCACCAATACAGCGCCCGCCGGCAGTTGCCCGGGGTTGCGATAGTCGGCGGAATGGATCTGGTGCAGCGCGGTGTCTTTGGGCGCAATGGCCGGAATCACCGGCTTCTGGAACGGCCCGGTGGCAGCCACCACGCGGTTGGCTTCGATCACACCTTCGCTGGTGTGCACAGTAAAACCGGGACGGCCGACGTTGCGTACCACTGATGTGACGTCCACCCCGGTGCGGATCGGTGCATTGAACTTGCGTGCATAGGTTTCAAAGTAATCCGCCACGCGTTCTTTGGGCGCGAAACCATCGGCGGGCACATCAATGAATTCCAGGCCGGGGAAGCGGTCATGCCAGGCCGGGCCATTGGCGACCAACGAGTCCCAGCGCCCGGTGCGCCAGCGCTCGGCGATACGGCTGCGCTCCAGCACCAGGTGCGGCACGCCTTGCTTGCTCAGGTGCTCGCTCATGGCTACGCCAGCTTGACCCGCTCCCACTACCAGCGTGTCTATTTTTGTTATTGCTTGAGTCATGTGTCTGTCCTTGCGTAATGCAGTTGGATTCAGCTTGGGCATGACGTCAAGTTAGGCGGCGGGGGGGGATTAATAAAATATTATTAAGCTGGGAATTGAGCATAAATATCGGATGCAGAGCCGTGAAGGGCCGACTGCTGCACCTCGGTCTAATGTGGGAGGGGCGGTGCGATGGTTCGACTTGCCCCTCCCACATTTGGACCTACAACTCTCCGGAATACTTCACCGCTGCTGCCGCCCGTGACGGCACGTCCAGCGTGCGCAGCAGCGATGACACATGGATACGCACGGTAAACGGCGAGATATCCAGGGCCTTGGCAATTTCCTTGTTGGTCTTGCCCTGGGCAATCAGGCGCAGCACTTCCCGCTGGCGGGTGGTGAGGGTGTGAGTGCCCAGCGGCAGCAGGCCCGAAGGCGCGAACTTGACCAGCACTTCGCCGTCGCGGATCGCCAGCAGCGCCTGGCCGATCTCGTCGGGGGTGATGTTCTTGCCGATAAAGCCGTCCATGCCCAGGGCCATGACCTGTTCGATCAGCGCGGCGTCGTCGACCATCGACACCACGATCAGGGTGGTACGTCGCAGTTGCTGGCGCAGTTCGGCCAGTTGGCTGATGCAGGTCAGGCCGGGGAAGCGCAGGTCGAGGATCAGGGTGTCGACTTCGCCGGCCTCGCGCAGCAGCGCATTTACCGTGGCCAGGTCGCCGGCCTCTTTCACCTGGGCATCGGGCAACAGGCGTTGCACGGTACGCGCCATGCCTTCGCGAAACATCGGGTGGTCGTCGGCGATGATGATCCGGCCGGTCATGGTGTGCTCCTTCCTGGGGCAAGGGTGTGCTGAGGCATGTTACTTTACCCCTCTCAATACTGTAGGAGCGAGCTTGCTCGCGAAGGACGCACAGGCACCGCGTAATATCAGACAACACGCGTTATCGGTAGCGTTTTTCGCGAGCAAGCTCGCTCCTACAGTGGATATGTCAAGGATATGACTATGGGTCTCGAGACCAACTCTGAACTCGACCAGGCTAACCTGCGCATTGTGGTGGCCACCATCGCCATTGTGTATATCAGCCTACTGGGTTTCCTACCCGGGCACTCGCTGGACACCTACCTGCCGGTGATCCTGTATATCTTCATGTTCCTGCTGGCGTCCATCGTGTTGCGCCAGGTCATCGCACGTTGGCCCGGGCATTACCCGGCGCGGCGCATCTTCGGCATGCTTCACGACTACACCGGCACTTCGTTCGGCCTGGTGGTGGGCGGTGAAGCGGCGTTGCCGCTGTATGCGGTGATGGTGTGGGTGAACCTGGGCAACGGCATGCGCTACGGCTCGCGCTACCTGGCGATTGCCACGGGGCTGGCGTTGCTGGCGCTGTTGGTGGTGTACCAGCTCACGCCGTTGTGGCAGGCGCAGCCGTTCATGGTGCTGATGCTGATGATCACCAGCACGGTGATCCCGGTGTACGCCCATATCCTGCTGGAGCGTACGCGCAAGGCTTCCGAAGAAGCCATCGCCGCCAACCTGGAAAAATCCCGTTTTCTCGCCCAGGCCAGCCATGACCTGCGCCAGCCGATCCACTCCATCGGCCTGTTCACCGCCTGCCTGCGCGAAGCCCGGCTGGGGGATGACGAGCGGCGGCTGGTGGATAACATCGACCGTTCGCTGCTCAACGTGTCGCAACTGTTCCGTTCGATTCTTGATCTCTATACCCTCGACAATGGCCGGCTGCTGCCCAAATACCAGGTGATCCACCTGGGCGACTTCCTCGCCGACCTGATGCGCCAGAACGCCGAAGCCGCACGCTGGGCCGGCGTGGAGCTACGCTTGCGGCCTTGCACCCACTGGGTACTGGTGGACCCGGGTATGTTGGCGACCATGGTGCAGAACCTGCTCTCCAATTGCTTCAAATACGCTGCACAACGGCCAGTGCTGGTCGGCGTGCGTATTCGCGATGACGGTCTGGTGGTGGAGGTGCATGACCAGGGGCGGGGGATTGCCAGGGAGCATCTGTCACAGGTCTTCGAGGAGTTCTATCGCGTGCGCCAACTGCGTGACAAGGACGTCGAAGGCGTTGGCCTGGGGCTGTCCATCGTCAAGCGCCTGGGGCAATTGATGGGGCTGCGCGTGAGCCTGCGTTCGCGGGTGGGCCGTGGCACCTCAGTAAGCCTGCATGGCCTGGCACTCGCCACTGCGCCGGTTCAACCGACATTGCGCGCCGATGCGCGCCAGGCCGGCCTGCTCACGGGTTTGAAAGTGTGCCTGGTGGAAGATGACCACAACGTACTGCTCGCCACCCAGGCCCTGCTGGAGCGCTGGGGTTGCGAGGTGCAGGCCGAGTCCAGTGGGCAGGGCCTGGTCAGCGACTGCGACATCATCGTCGCCGACTATGACCTGGGCAACCACGCCACCGGTATCGAATGCATCGATCAGCTACGCCAGCAACGTGGCTGGGCGGTGCCGGCGTTGATCCTCACCGGTCATGACGTGGAGAAAATCCAGGCCGCGTTGCACGACCGTCAGATCGCAATACTCTCCAAGCCGGTGCGCCCAGCGGAACTGCGCGGCAGGTTGCGCGACCTCAGACGGGAAAACATTACTGCATGAATGGCGTCAGTCCGTTGCCACGTGCGCCTTTGGGCTGGCAGTAGGCGGCAGGTTTCATCAGGCCAAAGCTGGCGATTGCGAACGCACCGCCGCTGGCGCCGCTGGGTACGGAGCAGTTGTATTCGCCGGATGCGGTGTTTGCCACATAGTAGGTGGTCATGGAGTCGCTGCGCACATTGGAGATACGTTTTACCGGCTCGCCCAGGTTGGTCTCCGAGAGCGTCTTGAGATGGTCTTCGGTGGGCTTGATATTGCTGCAACCGGCTACGCCGATGATCAGGGCGCCCAGCAGGGCAAGGCGAGTAACGGGGGAGTGGAGTTTCATGGTGCTTCTTCCTTGGGGTTGTTATGGTTTTTCCAGCGCACAACGAACCCGCGCGCAATGGATGCGCGGTGCCGGAGGAGCGTTGGAAGTGCCGGGGAATATAGCGCCGCAGGTGGGAAGGGTCGATTAGCACAAATGGGCTAATGGCAAATTGAGGTCACACAAGGACATTGCAATGCTGGAGATAATCCGCGCGACACCCGAGGACGCCAACTGCGCGTTTGACATCCGCCGCGACGCCATCCTTGGCCAGTGCATCGGCGCCTACAGTGCCGAGCAGATGGCGCTTTGGACGCGGGGCAAAGCCGCCGATGGCTATGACACGCTGATGGACAAATTGTTTTACCTGGGCTGGGTGAATGGCGCGGCGGTCGCCACCGGCATGCTCGACCTTGATAACAATGAAGTGGGGGCGTTATTCGTGCGGCCTGGGTTCACGGGGCGTGGATATGGCAAGGCGATGCTTGACCATTTGGAGGACGTTGCGCGACTGAGGGCCATTGAAGAGGTGATGCTCGATTCCACCTTGAATGCGGTGAGCTTCTATCGGGCGTGTGGTTATGTGGGCGATGAGCAGGCGGTATATCACTCGCCGTCGGGGCTGGCGCTGGCGTGTGTCCCGATGGTGAAGCTGCTGCGTGTCATGCCTGAGGCTTGAATGCCGCACGCAGTTGCTCAATCACCTGCTCAACCCTCGGCCCTTGAATCTGCGGGGGTGTAGGGCTTTCGCCAAATTCGCGCCATACAAACAGGGTCAGTTCGGCCCCATCGGTCAGTGTTTCCTGGAGTTCCTGGGCGCCAAAACGCTGCAGTGTGCGATAGCGTTCATCCTGCCAGAAGGCTTGCTCTACCCAGTCATAGACGGGGATGAAGTGAAAGTGCAGCGGCAAGCCTGGCATATGACCGTAACGGCTGATGTACAACCATTTTGGCTGGAGTTGGGCTTGCATCACGCGCTGGATGTTGGCGAGCAAGCCGCCCAGTTCGGCCAGCGCGGCGTCAGGCATATCGGCGAGCGAATCGATCGGTGCCTGGGCGCCCAGCATCAGGTAGCCCGGCAGCTTTGACGCCTGGTGGTGATTGAGCAGCCAGTGCTCGGTCTGGTGCAGGATGAAGGCGGGGGCGATCTGCATAGGCGCGCGTCCATGTGGGTTGGAGCGGCAGGATAACAAGTATTTTTGGATTGGTTGTATTCGGTCAAAATGTGGGGCTTGTCCTAATGCCAGTCAGTTAAGGCTTTTGTAGGAGCGAGCTTGCTCGCTCCTACAAAGGGCCCTCTGCCACAGCCCAATCAATGCATCTTGCTATGGTCCATCTTGCTGTGGTCCATGCCATCCAGGCCACGGGCGGCAGCCTTTACTTCAACCGTCTGCTTTTCACCCTTGGCATCCTGCACCGTAAGGGTCAGCGGCACCTGGTCGCCTTCCTTGATCTGGCCGGTCAGGCCCATCAGCATCACGTGGTAACCGTTCGGGTCGAGCTTGACGGCTTTGCCAGCAGGCAGGGCCACCGAGTCCACCGGGCCCATGCGCATCACGTCGTCCTTCATGCTCATTTCATGGATCTGCACGTCCTTGGCCACCGGCGAGGCCACGCTGAGCAGCCGGCTGTCGCTGTCGGCGGTGACGGTCATGAACGCGCCGCTGGACGGCTGGCCTGCTACTGAGGCGCGCACCCAGGCGTCGGTGACCAGTACCTGGGCGCTGGCGTGGGCGGCGATACCCAGCAGGGTGAGGCCCAGGGTCAAGCGTTTGAGGTGTTGAACGGCAGTCATTAGCAGACCTCCATGACGGTGAGCAGGTCTTCTGCACACTCTTGAGCGGTAAGGGATGCCTGCAAGCCAAGGCGCAGGTTGCCACGGGTGTCGAACACGAAACTGGTGGCGGTGTGGGACAGGGTGTAGGTGTCGCCGGCAGGGATCTTTTCATAAAAGATCCCGAATTCCTTGGCGGCCACGGCGATTTCTTCCGGGGTGCCGTAGAGCGCTTCGAAGCTGGGGTCGAAGGCCTTGACGTATTTGTCGAGGATTTCGGGAGTGTCGCGCTCGGGGTCCAGGGTGATGAACACCACCTGCATGATCTCACCGTCGCGGCCCATCAGCTTCTTGGCCTGGGCGGCGCGGGCCAGGGTCGTCGGGCAGACCGCCGGGCACTGGGTGAAGCCGAAGAACACCACCGGCATCAGCCCACGGTACGAACTCAGGGTGACGGTTTCGCCGTCGGTGTTCTTGAGCTTGAAGGTGCGGCCCATGATCTTGTCACTGAGGTCCTTGCCGTATTTGAAATTCAGCTTGGGGCTGTAGTCACAGCCGCCCAGCAGGCTGCCCAGGCCCAACAGGCCCATGCCGGTCAGCACTTTGCGGCGGGTGAATAACGTACTCATTAACTGTGCATCCTGTGAAACGCCTGCATTGCTCTGGATCTACACATCAGGCTTTGAAAGCCAGGCTTTGAAACGTAGAAACGAGGAGGGCCCACAGTCTAGCAACCCTGGCTGGCCCACGTAATCTGCGACGTTCTGCCACAGGGGCGCGCCGCACTTCATCCTTTTGCGGCTTCGGTGGTAGAGTCGCCGCCATGAAATTGCGCCATTGTGACCGTTCGCTGATCGCCTGGGCCCTGTACTTTTGCGTGCTGATGAACCTGTTCGCCTGCGGTTTAGGGCATGGTCAGATGATGGGCCAGCAACTCAATGGCATCGGTGGCCTGTTCTGTTCAGCCGACGGCGGCCAGTCGCCGGTTTCCGATAAAGGGTTGGCTAACCCGAATTCCAGCAACATCTCGAACTACTTTGCCTGCCCGGTGTGCAGCGCCGTTACCGTCGCCATCGTCTTCCTGATTGGCCTGGCCTGGCTGTTGGGCCAGGCGCAAACCCCGCGTCCTGCCCATGAGCGGCGCAATAAGGCGCCACCGCGTTACTCCTGGCCCTCGGCCAACCCCCGCGCTTCCCCAGACTTCTGACGTGTGCCTTGGGCCCCCTGTGACCAGGGGGCGTTCTATCGTCACGACTGTGAGTTCGACCCATGAATCATCAATTGCCTGCAGGCGCCAGCCGCCTGGTCAGCAAGGCGTCCCGCCGCCTGCGCAGCGAGCCGGCGCTGCCCGACTACCCGAGTAATTCCCGCTGTTTCGTGCACCTGGATGCACGCCTGTTGCCCCATTGGCACACGTTATTTGATATCTGCCCGGCACTGCTCAAGCTCGACCCGCCGGAGGGGCTGAACCTGTTCCGCAGTTTCATGACCTGGGCCTACCGCAATCAGCCGGCGCTGGATTGGACCTACCACCTGAGCGTGTGCCGCTGGCTGCTGGGCTCGACTTACCGGGCGCAGATCGACGACGAGCCTATCGAAGCCTTTATGGCAGCCTCGGCGGCGTGTTGGGTCAATACCGATCAAAGCCAGGCCCTGGGCATAGTGCTGGCCTGGCAAGGTACAAGGGTTTTCGATTGGAAGGGCGTGCCGTTACCTGGTGTCGAGCGCCAGCTGTTGCCCGCTCCGACTGGGGACGTTGCCTGGTGCCCATTGACCCGCCAAGCGGGTTTCAGCGCGTGGTTACCGGTGCCTTGAGGCGCTGTGCGACGCGGCTGACGGCGTCGTCCTGGTGGTATTTAATGAGCTTGTAGGAATTACCTGATTTTTCCTACTGCCTATGGGAATGGTGTTTTTTTACCGGCAGGAGTGCGATGTTCACCTTCGATATCAAAAAAAAAGAGGTCGCGATGAAGGATACTTTCGAGACACCCCGTTCCCCTGATGATCACTACGATGCTGTCAGCCGAACACTGCATTGGCTGATGGCTCTGGTGTTCACCTGGAGCTATTGCACGGCAGTGGCCCATTACCTGGCGTCCGATTCTGCGCTGGACAAACTGCTATGGCCCTACCACAAGCCCGCGGGCCTGCTTTTGCTGGTGCTGCTGATACTACGGGCCGGCTGGAACCTGCTGCAGCGCCACAACCGTCCGCCGAGCGTCAACCGCCTGGCGTCATTCGGGCATGGCGCACTGTATGCGTTGATGTTCCTGATCCCGACTATCGGGCTGCTGCGCCAGTACGGTTCCGGGCGGGAATTCTCGGCATTTGGCCTGACCATCATGCAGGGGTTCGAGGGTGAGAAAGTGCAGTGGATGATCGACCTGGGCCGGGATTTCCATAGCGAACTGGGGTGGGCGATGCTGGTGTTGATTGTCGGTCACATCGGTGCGGTGATCCTCCACGCGCTGCGAGGCGATACCCGGGTGTTGCGGCGTATGCTGGGCAAGGTTCGCCGGGTCTGAGTGCATGACTTCCTTGCATCACAACACCCTGTCGCTGACGGTCATCGACCCTCGTGGCTTGACCGTACGCAACGTGACTTACCACCACCATATAGCCGAGCCGCCGCCCCAGGCGTTCGTCACCTCCAGGTGTTCGACCCCCGGGGCTTCTTGCAGCGGTAATGGGACCCACGGCTGTTCAGGCGGATCCGAAGTCGCGTTTCCAGCGACGGGTATCGATCTGTTCATCTTTGCTCACAGGATTTACCGGAACCTGGCAGTGCAAAGATCTCACCCAGGCGAAGCACGTTAAGGAAGATCACTACACCGATTGTCATCAGGGACGAATGGCCTCACTCATCTGAGAACACTCGAATGTCCACTGCTATCGCCAGCCATCGTCCGCGCCTGGAGTTTATTTCACCCCCCCTCAGCCCTCTGTCGTTGCACGCATCGACCCTTGCGGAGGTGGAGGGGATTGCGCCCGTACGCGCCAATCGTTCAGGCCTGCTAAGCGGGCTGCAGATCACCAACCAACGCCTGCTGCTCAACGAGTACCAGGCCCTCAACCAGCAAATCCAGGGCCTGATGGACAGGCAGCCAACCCGCACCGACTCGCCGGCGGAGCAACCAGGCCAAGCCTCTGAAGAACCGTCGCCGTTGAGCCCTTCGCGGTTCTGGACTGAAGCGCGCCCGGGGGAGGTCAACCCTGAGCCCGCGCAAAACCAGCTGTTGGCCATTCATCGGCAAATGCTTTCGACCCTGGCCGCGCTGCTTGTAGAGGACGGCACGTTGTCATTGGCCGCCAAGGCGCTGATCGATACCGCGTTCGAACATCCCACCCTGGCCGAGCGTGAACGCGCCATACCGGATGGCGAACGGCCTGGAGTCTACCCGCTCAAGCTCGATACGCCCATGCCTGACGGCACGCTGATGGCGGGCAGCTTCCTGATCACTCGCGCCGATGGGTCGTCACCGACGCGTCGGTATGACAGCCCCGACGCCGACCGGACCTTGCAGCCTGGGGATCAACAAGGCCTTACGGTGTTGTATACCCCGCGTGATGGCTTCGAGGTATTCAATACCCCGGCGCAGGCCTTGCAGAGGGTTCGCCGGCGTATCGCCGACGACCCAGACGCCGCGCAGCAGTTCAAGCACAGCCTGCCCCTGGCGACTCAGCACAGCCTCAAGCCGGGCTGGGAAAACCAACTGAGCCAGGCCCTGGCGCCACTGCACAACGACGTGATTGCCGCAGGTGTACAGCAACTGCTGGAGGGGCTGGAGCAAGGAGCTGACCTGGCGCCCCATTTCGACGGCAGCGATGCGCTGTGGGCTCGCAATGAACGCCTGCTGGAGCGCCTGGATAGCCTGGATGCGCGCCAGGCGCTGGGCCAACACGTGGAGAACCAGAAAAACTGGCAATACCTGGCACAACAACTTGCCCTGGCTGCCCAGCGCCTGCCGGAAACGGCTACACCGCGGGAGGTGGCGGCGGTGTTGAAAAGCGCGCCGATGAATGTGGCCCCGGGCTCGGCCCAGCATGTGCCCTACATCCTGGAGCCTGGAAAGGCGGTGACCCTGGAAGCCTTCATGGTTGAAAACGGGCTGCCTTTGCCCACGACCCAAAGCGAGTTGCTGGCGCTGGCACGCACCGTGGCGGGGCGTGCCCGGCAGCACCCGTTCGGCAACTTCGGCGGCGCCTTGTCCTGGCCGATACCCTTGAGTGCCAGCGAGCAGCAGGTGCTTCGGGCAACCGCGATTGAACAGGCAAGCCAAGCTTCGGATTCAGCTCAAGAGCCCGCGGCACAGGGTTTGCTGGACTATTTGAACCGGGATGTGCAACTGTCGGGCGCGGCACTGGAAGACCCGGTCAAGGTGCTCGAAACCTTGGTCACTTCCAGCGAGGGGCAGGCGCTGGGCCGGGCCGCACAAGCCAAGTTGAATGGCATCGCCACGGACACCAGCGTCAATGACTACACCCTGGCTGCGATCCAGCTGGCGCTGGATCCGGAGTCGATCACCACGCCTGGGCGCAATCGGGTGGCCGGTTTCGACCTGGCGGCGCCTCAATATGCGTTCCAGCCGCCCTCGGTGGTTGTCGAAGGCCTGCGCCAGCATTTGATCGATACCGAACGGGTTTCACCGGCACTGGCCCAGACGGCGGCGCATGCGCTGTTGATGCGGGCAGCGCCGCAGTTCCTGGTCAAGGATATTCCCGACACGGTGCTTTACGGCAGCCAGGCCTGGGCGAATCTGTGCATCGCGGTGGCCGCCGGAGGTAAGGGGAACAACTTTGCCGAAGTGATGGTCAACGCGGCTGGCTTGGGCGCCGCCCCCGAGGCGGCACAAAGGGCAGCGCTGGTGGACTGGGGAGTGGCCAATAACCTGCTCGATGCCAAGGACGACGCGCTTTATACCCAGGCCGATATCGATAAGGTTCATGCGGCGTTTATGCATCAGCAAGCGACCCTCCAAGAGGGCTCGGCCTTGCAGGACACGGTGATGCCCGATCGTCGGCAGATGGCCATGGACTTGCTCAAGCAGACCTTTGGCGACACCGTATCTTTCGAGGACAAGGTGTTTTCCAGGCTATCCGACACCTTTCCTCCCAAGCCCGGCAAGCCTTATTCCATGCTGGATATCGTCATGGAACAGGTGCAGATGGACAGCCGCTGGAGTATCAAGAAAGGCACTGAGGGAGTTGACCTCAAGGCGTTTGTCGCCTTTACCAAAAGCCCGGCGTTCAATATTCAGGAAACCTTCGATAAAGCCTTCTCAGTGGCTACGGACAATCATAAACAAATCAAGAAGCTGTCGGTCATCAATGCATTGACCAACCTGTCGCCTGAAGACAAGAAGAACCTCAGTACCGGGCAACTCAAGTATTACCAGGAGAAAAGCTACAGGATCAGTACGCTCCCTTTTGTCGGACCGACGTTATTCCACACCAGCCCAAAAATACTGGTCACGGCGCAAAACGGCAGCACGCTTTCCAAGTATGAATTTGATACGGAAAAAGGCGTTATCAGGAATATCGGCAACAGGCCTGTGCCACGCGACCCGGAATACGTGGCGGACGAAGTCAGCAAGGTCGAGGAGTTCTTCCCCGACATAGATAAAAGTAAAACCGTGGAAGGGCTGCGTACGTTCGCCAGCTACCTGCCGTTCAATCCGGCGCTGACTTGGGTGAATACCGACAGCTACAAACGCGACCGCCTCGATGAAGAACAACCGTCTACAGCGTCTGCGCCATACATGTTCGTCAACCCGCGTGCCCACCATATCGCTGACTCGATCGTCAAGGCGCTGGATCTCGACAACCCCGCCATCCGCAAAGCCGCGGCAGGTACCACGTCCTCCGAGCAGCGCGCCGAACAGACCCACACTTTGAGGGATGCCTTCCTTGACCTGATTCCGTTTCGCTCGGCCATTGTCAATTTCAGGGACGGTAACTACAGCGAAGGGATCAACGATGTGGCCTTTGATATCTTCGGTTTTATCACCGCAGGATTCGGCGCCGCGGCCAAGGCTGGAAGAGCCTTGAGCAGTACTGGGTCGGCGCTGGGCAAGGCGCTCAAGGTGACCAAGATCATGGTGCCGCCGTTGCTCAAGGAGCTCAACCCACTCGAAGGCGTGGGTGACGTGGTGATGGGTGCGGGAAAGGTGCTTTACGAGGCCGGCACTACCGCCAGCAACGGCCTGCGAACCCTCAAGGGCACGGCGGGGCGCGACGCACTGCGCGCGGCGAGCAACCGCTACGACGCTGCGGCACTCGGCACCTTCAAGATCGACGAGCAAGCGGTGCAGGGCTCTGCTGTGCAACACAATGGGCAATGGTATGCCTACGATGCGCTGACGCAAAAACCTTATGGCCCGCCCATGACGTTTTCCTCAAGCAATACATTGATTCCGCAGTCGCCCATCCTGCGTGTTGCCAGCAGGACGGAGGGCGTGCGGCACAACCCACTGAGCAGAAGCGCCCGCCCGGCGAAACCCGCCGCCAGGGTCCCTTTGCCTATGGATGAATACGTAACGAGCAAGCAAACCAATGGAGCACTGATTCCCGACCATTTCACACCGGATAGGATCAAGTTCACCCGGCAGAAATTCACACTCGAAAAAAACGGTCACCTTCAAGATTTCGTCCAAGGTGGTGGTATACAACGGCCCACAATTCCCGAGATCGCCGGTGAGACACCTAATGAATTGGTCGCCAAGGCCTTAGAGCAAACCGACGTATTGGTCTTTGGCGATAATCACGATGAAATCGCCTCCCTGATAGTGATACGTGACGCCATGCCGACGCTCAAGGAAGGGCAAGTCGAAGCTATCTTCATGGAAGGTATCTCACTGGATGAGTATGGGCTTAACTATGACAGAGCGCTCAGGCACGGCAATCCAGAAAGGGTCAGGCTTTACGAAGAGGTACTGGCGGCCGCTGAGAAATATGGCATCGAGGTCATGCCCCTTGAACATCGCTATTTGACCCGGCACGCAGACGCCCCAGGTTATTTCGACGGCCTGTCAACACTCCCCAGAGCTTCCCCCGAGCGTATGGCATTGTCCAGGCAACGTCTTGACGAAGTGAACTATTACGGTGCCAAGCAAGTGCTGAAAAATGAACTGGGGGGCAAGTCGGTCGTCTGGGTCGGCCGCTCACACATGAACACCTCCGAAGGCGTGCCCGGTATTGCCGAGTTGACCGGTGGCATTGGCATCGGGGTTTATCAAAAGCCGGGTATCGAAAAAAGTGTAGGTCGTAAAGCCGAAGGGCATCCCGATCCTTTGGCCAGCCTGTCCGTGGCGGATGACACGGCGGGCGACTTGCAAATCGATATCAAGGTGTAATCCGTCAGGCGCTGGGGCACTCAGGTTTAAATTGGATGGAACCCTCAGGCCAGATACTTGACCTAATGCATAGACCTCAGGAGGTGATTCATGCAAGTAGACTATATCTGGATCGTATTGGCGGTGGTTCTGCTGCTGGCGGAGTTGTGGGCAATCAACGTCGTATTACGCAGCACTGGTGGCTGGGAGACCAAGGGGCTGTGGCTGGTGATCCTGATCTTCGTGCCGTTGCTGGGCTTGATTGTGTGGGCGCTGTTCGGGCCCAAGCGCGAGATGGCCTCAGCGCGTAAAGACTGAGGTGCAGGGTTGGCTGCATGCCAACAGGTAGTGTGTTTAACAATGCCCCGTATCGCAAGATACGGGGCATTGTTGTGATAGCGGTAGAAAAGCCACAGCACGCAGACGCTATCGGATCGGGCGCCTGTGATTGCTTCTGCCGCCATGGCTGAGCACTTGGGCCAGGCCCTCAGGCAGCCAACGGTTTACTGGCGTGCGCCTTTTTATAGGCCGCTTTCATCGCTTCCATTTCGGCGCCCAGTTCGTCTAGCACCGCCTTGCCCAGCAGTTTCTTGGCCTGGGGGAACATTTCGGTTTCTTCCTCTTCGATGTGGTGCTCAAGCAACTCCTTGACCACTTTGACCCGCCCGGAAAACTCGGTGGACGATGGGTCGGTCTGCTTCAGGTCGGGCAGCACCAGTGTGTCGACGGTGCGGTGCTCTTCCTTGGCTTCGTGGTACATGATGTCCTGCTCCTTGCCGCCGGCTTTGCGGAAAGCGGGGTAGAGGATTTCCTCTTCGAGCTGGGTGTGCAGGGTGATTTCCATCTCGAGCTTGGCCAGCAACTCGGTACGCTTTTTAACCCCGCGCTCGGTGGATTCACTCAATTGGGTCAGCAGGGTCTTCACGCGCTCGTGGTCGGCTTTGAGAAGGTCGATGGCATTCATGTAGAACCTCACGGTAGTGGACGGGCGTGTCGAAATGCACGCCTCGTATTAAGGCTATTGCATCAGGCGTACCAACTTTTTCTTCTGAATATTTATGTTTAAAATCAATTATTTATAAGTTAAGCAATGATTGGCTTTCGTGCAGCTTGCATGGTCGGGCTCCCGCAGGATTGCACAATGCTGCCCCGGGCCAAATGTGAGGGGGGGCTTGCTCCCGATGGCGGTGAGTCAGCTACACATAAGTTGACTGAAACACCGCTATCGGGAGCAAGCCCCCTCCCACATTTGGATCTCCAGCGTCCTGGAGATTTTTATCTCGTGATCAGCCGGCGACAGCCTTGGCAATCGCCTCGTTGAACGCCGGCAAGTCGTCCGGCGTACGTGAGGTGATCAAGGTCCAGCCGTTGGCCTTGCACTCCTTGACCTCGGCATCGACCACACCCGCAGCACCTGCGTTTTCAAGGTCGATGCGCACGCTTTTATAGGAAGTCAGGGTCTTGCCCTTGACCACGCCAGCATCGATCAGAGCCCATGGCCCGTGACAGATGGCCGCGATGGTTTTACCGGCGTCGGCAAAGTCCTTGATCAAGCGCAGCGCTGCTGCGTCCTGGCGCAAGGTATCTGCATTCACCGTGCCGCCCGGAATGACCAGCGCATCGAAGTTGCCGCTGACCACATCCGACAATTGCACGTCGGACTCCACGGTGCCGTCCTTTTCGGTATCGCCGACAAAGGTCTGGGTGGTGCCGCCTTTGCTGGAAGCGTGGGTCACGGTGGCGCCGTAGCCCCGCAGGGCTTCCAAGGGTTTGAGCAGCTCGTCGCGCTCGATGCCGGTATTGGAGGTGATGATCAGGATTTTCTTACCGTTGAGTTGCGCACTCATGAGCGGATATCTCCTGTGTGGGTGAGTGAATTACTTGGCGTATTTGCTTTGCAGCTCCTTGGCCATTTTCAGGTGTTTTTCCAGGGTCGGCAGCTTCTCGCTGGCAAAAGCCTTCAGCTCGGCGTTGTCCGAGGAAGTCGATTCTTTCTTGAACAGTTCGACGGCTTCTTCATGGGCATTGACCTGGTTGTTGGCATAGGCCTTGTCGAAGGATTCGTCGCGCATCTCGAGAATGGCTTTCTTGGCCTTGTCCATGAGCGCGGCATCATCCGGCACTTCAAGATCATGTTTCTTGGCCAGTGCCATCAGTTCCTGGTTGGCCTTGGTGTGGTCGTCGACCATGTGTTGAGCGAAGGTCTTCACGTCAGCCGAACTGCTTTTTTGCAGGGCGAGCTTGCCGGCCTCGACTTCGGTGATACCACTCTGGGCGGCCTTGTCGACGAAGTCATTGGAGGTCGCCGCCATGGCAACGGAAATCGAACCCGCAGCCAGTGCGAAGGTCAGGCCCATCTGTTTCATCAGCTTGCTAGTCATGGTGCATCTCCTTATGGATGACGTGATGTCGTTACCTGAGTGTTGAGCCGGCGGCCGCGCAAAAGGTTTAAATTTTTTTTGCGTTTTTTTCGCCAGCGGTGACGAGGGCAATTTCCTTGAACTATCGAATTTCGTCGGGCTCTTCTGCATAAGTGCCTGCCAATTTTCGCAGGCTCGCATCTGCCAGGAGATACACCGTGACTGACCCCAAGACTGCCGACAAAACCCCCAACCCCATCAGCTCCGAAGACGCCCAGAAAGGAGCCGCAAAACCCGCCAAGGGGCAGACCCTTGAGCATCCGGACCCAAAGACAGAAGCCGTCGACAAGGTCCTGACCCCGACGTCGATCAAGGAAACCGAGCGCCAGACTGACGCCATCAATGAGCAGGCCGACAAGGCTGAGCGCAAGCTGGGCCACTGAGCATGGCCAAGTCGATCACGGCGTCTGAACTGGGCATCGAACTCACGCCTGACGATGACGCCAGCCTGTTTAAATGGTTTATCGCCAGCTTCCTGATGGGCAAGCGTATCCAGGCGCCGATTGCGGCCCAGGCGTATCGGGTGATTATCGAAGAGGAGGGCCGCGATACTGCGCGCAAGCTGCAGCATTGCACCTCCCGTGAGCTGGTTTCGATGTTGGGGCGTGCCCACTACGTACGCTACGACGAAACCACCGCCCAGCGCCTGCTGGACCTGAGTGCCAAATTGAATGCCGAGTACGCGGGCAAGATCACCCAGATCAAACACGCCAGCGAGAACCGTCACGCCTTCGAACAGCGCCTCGGCGAGTTTGACGGGGTCGGGCCCAAGACCATCGAGATTTTCATGCGCGATGCAGCCAAGGTGCTGTTTTGACGGCACCTGTGTATGTGGGATGTGCGGGGTGGAGCCTGCCGCGCGAGCACTGGGCGGCCTTTGCCGAAGAGGGCACTCACTTGCAGCGCTATGCCTCGCGCTTCAACGCGGTGGAAATCAACAGTTCGTTTTACCGTCCGCACCTGCCCAAGACCTATGCACGCTGGGCGCAGTCGGTGCCGTCGGTATTTCGTTTCTCGGTCAAGGTGCCCAAGCGCATTACCCATGAACTGCGCTTGCAAGGGTGCGCTACCGCGCTGGATGAGTTTCTTGAACAGTGTCTGCATCTGGAGCAGAAGCTGGGCTGCCTGCTGGTACAACTGCCGCCTTCGTTGCGCTATGAACCAGCGTTGGCCACAGGTTTTTTCACTGCACTGCGCCAGCGTTTTGCCGGCGCCGTGGTGCTGGAGCCGCGTCACCCCAGTTGGCTTGACGCCGAGGCCATGTTGCTGGACATGCAGATAGGCCGGGTAAACGCCGACCCGGCCGTCATCGACCCGGGCGCCGGCTGGCAAGGCGTGCAATATTGGCGCCTGCACGGCTCGCCGCGCATTTATCACAGCGCCTACGGCCCGCAGCGTGTGCAGGCCTATGCGCGGCTGTTGGAGGCGTCGGCTGCGGCGGGTGTTCCCACTTGGTGCATCTTCGATAATACGGCCAGCGGCCATGCGGTGATGGACGCTCTTTTGATGGTGAACAGCGAACATCTGGTTATGCCGCACGCTGCACCTCTTAGCCAATAAAACGTTGGTTGCGAGCCGGTGGTTGGCTGCGCAGCCGATCGCCGGTTAATCTCTTGCCTCAGTTCAGGGAGAGGTGACCCGATGTCGTTGATCACAACCATCGAAGACTTACGCAAGCTGGCGCAAAAACGCGTGCCACGGATGTTCTACGACTACGCCGATTCAGGCTCCTGGACTGAGAGCACCTATCGCGCCAATGAGCGTGATTTTGCGCGCATCCAGTTCCGCCAACGGGTGGCGCGCAATATCGATGAGCGTTCGATCCGCGCTACGATGATCGGCCAGGACATGGCCATGCCCGTGGCCCTGGCGCCCACCGGCCTGGCGGGCATGCAGCATGCCGATGGCGAGATCCTCACCGCCCGTGCCGCTGCCGCATTCGGGCTGCGTTATACCTTGTCGACCATGAGCATCTGCTCCCTGGAAGACATCGCCGAGCATGTCGGCCAGCCGTTCTGGTTCCAGCTGTATGTAATGCGCGACCGCGGGTTTATCGAGCGGTTGATCGAGCGTGCCAAGGCCGCGGGGGTGGATGCGCTGGTGCTGACCCTTGATCTGCAAATTCTTGGGCAACGCCACAAGGACTTGATCAATGGCCTGTCGGCACCGCCCAAGCTGACCCTGCCGAATATCCTCAACATGATGACCAAACCACGCTGGGTGATGGGCATGCTCGGCACCCAGCGCCGTGGCTTCGGCAATATCGTCGGGCATGTGAAGGGCGTGGCCGACATGAGTTCGCTGTCGTCCTGGACCGCCCAGCAATTCGACCCGCGCCTGAGTTGGGACGATGTGGCGTGGATCAAGAAATGCTGGGGCGGCAAGTTGATCATCAAGGGCATCCTCGATGTGGAAGATGCGCGGCTGGCGGCCGATTCCGGCGCCGATGCGCTGGTGGTAAGCAACCACGGCGGTCGTCAGCTGGATGGCGCGCCGTCGAGCATCAGCCAACTGCCGGCGATCGTCGAGGCCGTGGGCAAGCGCATTGAAGTGTGGCTCGACGGGGGCATTCGCTCCGGCCAGGACGTACTCAAGGCCATCGCCCTGGGGGCCAAGGGCACCATGATCGGTCGCCCGCACTTGTATGGCCTGGGAGCGATGGGTGAGGCGGGCGTGACCAAGGCGCTGGATATCATTGCCCGAGAGTTGGACGTGTCGATGGCGCTGTGTGGCTATAACGATATACGTGATGTGAACCGCGAGATTTTGCTGCCCGGGAGCTTTCCTGAATGTGTTGCCTGAGCAAAAAAATCGTAAAAAAATAAAAAGAGTTGTCCACGAAAACCGTGGGTATCTCTGTGGATAACTTTACGAAGGCCCGGCAGCGTTGGCGATTTCAATGCAGGTCATTATTTGATCAACTTCTGTTTCGGGCCAGTATGGGCAGGGTTTGCGCTTGACAGCCAAGCGCGAACCCAGTGCCGAAAAGCCTGTTTATGACGCGTTGTCGCGCGCTGTGGAATGAGTCACCACCGGGTCGGGCATCTTGGTGTGCATCAGCTTGTCCAGCGCCTGGCCATAACTACGCCCGGCCAGGCTCATGCTGTTGTTATGGCTGGCACCCGGCACCAGCAACAGGTGCTTTGGTTGCTGGGCGGCTTCAAACAATTGCTGGCTGAAACGCGGTGGCACGTAGCGGTCGTCGAGGCCATGAACCACCAGCAACGGCATGTGGATGTCGGCAATCTTGTCGATGGAATCGAACTTCTGTGACAGCAACCAGCGCACCGGTAACGACGTGTTACTGACGGCTGTGGCCACATCCGCCAGGGAGGTGAACGTGGATTCGATCACCAGCCCACGTACCGGCAGCGGTACCTGCTTGCCCAGTTCGGCGGCCAGGTCGATGGCCACCGCGCCACCCAGGGAATGCCCGTAGATCAGGCGCTTGCCCGGGTCCGGTTGCAGGGTCTGGAATCGCTCCCAGGCGATGCGTGCATCCTCGTACACGGTGGTTTCCGAAGGCAGGTCGCCGTGGCTTTGGCCGAAGCCGCGATAGTCGATGGCCAATACCGAGAAGCCCAGGGCATGCAATTGCTCGATGCGAAACAGCTGGCCTGTGAGGTTCCAGCGTACCCCGTGCAGGTAGAGGATGGCCGGCGCATCTTTGTTCGCAGCCGGGTACCACCAGCCATGGATGTTCTGCCCCGATTTGAAACTGGCGGGCCTGAGTTCGAATTCCTGCACGGCCTTGGGCAGGCCGGTGTACCAGCCGGCAGTCCCCGGCTCGATGCGAAACACCAGTTCGCGTTCCTTGTGCTGCAGCACGGCGCAGCCGACGGGTAGGCCGACGATCAGCACAGCCATGCACAGCAGGGGCAGCCAGCGCAGGCCCAGGCGGGCGATAAAGCGAGAAGACATGAAAGCTCCAGGACAAAAGCGAAGCACGGGTTTTACCAGATGGCCCGAGCGCGCAGGCATTAATGCGACGGTTGTAGCAGAGCAAAGTGTTACAGCATTGAACAATCCCGGCGCAGGTTGATAGGGTGGACGGCTCAACGGCAGCCATCGCCACTGAACCTGTTCCCACCTGCATAGGCCCCACCATGGACAACAGCCCCGTTCGCATCACCGCCGAAGAAACCCTATCGGACAGCTGGTACCTCTTGAAAAAATACAGCTTCGACCTGCGTCGCCGGGATGGCAGCTGGCAAGCCCAGACCCGCGAGGTGTATGACCGCGGCAACGGCGCGACGATCCTGCTGTACAACCGCGGGCAACGCACGGTGCTGTTGATCCGTCAGTTCCGCATGCCCACGTTCGTCAACGACTACCCCGGCTACCTGATCGAAGCGGCGGCCGGGTTGCTGGATAACGCCAGCCCTGAAGAACGCATTCGCCTGGAAGCCGAGGAAGAGACCGGGTATCGCGTGGGGCATGTGGAGAAAATCTACGCGGCGTTCATGAGCCCCGGCTCGGTGACTGAGCGGATTCACTTCTTCATGGGAGAGTACCAGCCAGGGGATCGGGTGGGGGCGGGCGGTGGCCTGGCGGAGGAGGGTGAGGATATCGAGGTGCTTGAACTGGGCTTCGAGCAGGCACTGGAGATGGTGCAGAGTGGGGATATTGTGGATGGCAAGACGATCATGTTGTTGCAGCACCTTGAACTGAAGATGCTGAAAGAAGGCTGGTGAGGGAGCTTGCTCGCGCAGCGGCCCGACAGCCGCCGATGATCCCACTGACGCACCTGCGATCCAATGTGGGAGGGGGCTTGCTCCCGATGAGGGAGTATCAGGCAACGCATCTAGGACTGACCCACTGCCATCGGGAGCAAGCCCCCTCCCACATTTTTTACCGGGTGCAGTCAATCAGACCGTTATGAAATCAAGCTCCCAGATCAGAGTCGCGCAACCACCTCGTTAACCTCAACCCCGACTGACGGTAATTGTCAGAAATTTCCCATAGGAGTACAAATGTACTCCATGACGAATCTGACCCCCCGCCGTACCGCCATCCTGACCTTTATCCGCGACCGCATCGCGCAACGAGGCCAGCCCCCCAGCCTCGCCGAGATCGCCGAGGCGTTCGGCTTCGCCTCGCGCAGCGTCGCCCGCAAGCATGTGGTGGCCCTGACCGAAGCTGGCTTTATCGAGGTCAACCCCAACCAGGCCCGTGGTATTCGCCTGCTTAATCAACCCGAGCGTCCCGAGTGGCTGGATGTGCCGGTGCTGGGGCGAGTGGCCGCAGGCCGGCCCATTGGGGCCGATGCCGAAGTGCACAGCCGCTTGCAACTGGACCCTGCCACCTTCGCGAAAACCCCCGACTACCTGCTGCGAGTGCAGGGCGATTCGATGATTGAAGACGGCATTCTCGACGGCGACCTGGTGGGCGTGCGCCGCAGCGTCGAAGCCTTGAACGGGCAGATTGTGGTGGCGCGCCTGGACGGTGAAGTCACTATCAAGCGTTTCGAACGCAGCGGCGACCGGGTTCGCCTGTTGCCACGTAATCCGGCGTATCAACCCATCGTGGTCGGACCCGATCAGGACCTGGCCATCGAAGGGGTGTTCTGCGGCCTGGTGAGGCAAGGCTGATGGGCGCCGTCGTTGCACTGGACTCGCTGTTCAATGGCGGCCGGGTGTGGAAGGGCCGGCCCGCCGCGCCACCGGCCAGCGTGCACCCTACGGGGCTGGCGGCGCTGGATGCGGTGCTGCCCAGTGGCGGCTGGCCGGAAGCGGCCTTGAGTGAAATCCTGATGGCCAAGGACGGTGTGGGCGAGTTGCAGTTGGTACTGCCGACCCTGGCGCGCTTGTCGGCTATGGGCGAGCGCATTGTGCTGGTGGCGCCGCCCTATACGCCGTACCCCCACGCCTGGCAGAACGCCGGGGTGGATGTGCGCAAGCTTTCCATCATCCAGGCCGAGGAGCGCGACGCATTGTGGGCGGTGGAACAATGCCTGCGTTCGGGCAGTTGTGGTGCGGTGCTGTGCTGGCCGTGCAAGGCCGATGACCGGGCCTTGCGGCGTTTGCAAGTCGCGGCGGAAACCGGCCAGACCCTGGCGTTTGCCTGGCGCTCCTTGAGTGAGGCGGTCAATGCATCGCCCGCGGCATTGCGCCTGGCGGTCGAGGCCCGGCCCGCGCAAGTGCGGGTGCTCAATCGGGGCGGGCTGGCCCATCCGGCGCCGATTGCCCTGGCGGGGCATTGAGGTTGCCATGCGTTGGGTGTGTATTGTCTTCCCGCAATTGGCGCTGGACGGGGCGCAGCGTGTGCATCCCGAGCCCGACCAGCCGCTGGCACTGCTGGCCGGCACGTCGCAGCGGCGGGTGCTGCAAACCGTCAATGCCGCCGCCCGGGCCTTGGGCCTGCGCCCCGGCCAATCCTTGACGGCGGCCCATGCCCTGGCCAAAAGCTTTGCCTGCGTCGAATACGACCCCTTGGAGATCGAGCGCCTGCAGCAGTTGCTCGCCGCCTGGGCCTACCGTTTCAGCTCCCAGGTCAGCCTGTATTACCCGCGGGCCTTGTTGTTCGAGATCGAGTCGAGCCTGGGCCTGTTCGGGCCCTGGCCACAGTTCGAGGCGCGTTTGCGCAAGGAGTTGACCGAGCTTGGCTTTCGTCACCGCATCGTCGCTGCGCCCAATCCTGCGGCGGCAAGGGTGTTGGCGAACCTTTACGATGGCTTGGCCGTGGCCGATGACAGCGCCTTGATGCACGCCCTGGCGCTGCTGCCCATCGACCGCGCCGGCCTCGAGCCGCAGGCCGCCACGGCCTTGTCGCGCATGGGCCTGCGCACCCTGGCCCAGGTGCAGGCGTTGCCCCGGCACACCCTGGCGCGGCGCTTTGACGCCAGCCTGCTCAAGCACCTCGACGTCTTGAGCGGGCAACGGCCCTTGGCCTTGGAGTTCTATCAGCCGCCGGACCAGTTCGATGCGCGCATCGAGTTGAACTTCGATGTGCAATCCCACCAGGCGCTGCTGTTTCCCTTGCGCCGCTTGACCGGCGACTTGTCGGCCTTCCTTTGCGGGCGCGACAGTGGCGTGCAGCGCTTCGACCTGCACCTGGAACATGCCCAGGCACCCGACAGTGTGATCAAGGTCGGCCTGCTCAGCGCCGAACGCGAGCCCTTGATGCTGTTCGAGCTGGCTCGGGGGCGCCTGGAGCAGGTCCAGGTCACCTCGCCGGTGCGCGGCTTGCGCTTGGTGGCCGAGGACTTGCCGGTGTTCGTGCCGCAGCGCCAGGACCTGTTTGACGACCGCCCGCAACAAACCCTGCCGTGGGAACAATTGCGCGAACGCCTGCGTGCGCGCCTGGGGGATGACGCCGTGCAGGGCTTGCGTTTCCACGCCGACCACCGCCCCGAATGCGCCTGGCAGGCCGCGACCGACAGCCGCGCCTGCCCAACCTTGAGCAAGGTCCGGCGCCCCGGCTGGTTGCTGCACGAACCCACCTTGCTGAGCGAGCAAGGCGTGCACATCCTCATGGGCCCGGAGCGCATCGAAACCGGCTGGTGGGATGGCGCCGATGTGCGCCGCGACTACTACCTGATCCAGACCCGCGCCGGCCAGCAAGGCTGGGCCTACCGCAACGTCGGGAACAGCGATGGGCTGTGGCTGCAAGGCTGGTTTGCATGAACCCTGTAGGAGCGAGCTTGCTCGCGAAGGTCGTCAACGATAACGCTGGCATCCTGAAGGAACGCTGCGGCTTCACGTTTTTCGCGAGCAAGCTCGCTCCTACAGGGGAAAGTAGTGCATGAGTTACGCCGAGCTGCACTGCCTGTCCAACTTCAGCTTCCAACGCGGTGCCTCCAGCGCCCTGGAACTGTTCGAACGGGCCAAAGCCCAAGGCTACAGCGCGTTGGCAATCACTGACGAATGCACGCTGTCGGGCATTGTGCGAGCCTGGCAAGCGGCGAAGGCGGTAGACCTGCCGCTGATTATCGGCAGCGAGATGCGCCTCGAAAACGGCCTGAAACTGGTGCTGCTGGTGGAAGACCTCAGCGGCTACCAGCACCTGTGCCGGTTGATCACCCTGGCCCGGCGTCGCGCCGAAAAAGGTCGTTATCGCCTGCTGCAGGAAGATTTCGAGCAACCGCTGCCCGGCTTGCTGGCACTGTGGGTGGCACAAGACGAGGACACCCAAGCCTCGATCCAATGGCTGCGCCGTACCTTCGCCGAGCGCCTGTGGCTGGCGGTGCAGTTGCATTGCGGCCAAGACGACGAACGCCACTTGGAACAGCGCCTGCAATTGGCCGCCAGCCTGCACATCCCCGCCGTGGCCTGCGGCGATGTACATATGCATGCTCGCGGGCGTCGCGCCCTGCAAGACACCATGACCGCCATCCGCCACCACGTAGCGGTGGCCGACGCCGGCACGCTGTTGCACCCCAATGGCGAGCGACACCTGCGTAGCCTGGATGCCCTGGGCGAGCTCTACCCGCAAGCACTGCTGGACGAAACCCTGGCGATCGCCCGGCGTTGCACGTTCGACCTGAGCCAGCTGCGTTACCACTATCCACGGGAGCTGGTACCCAGCGGCCATGACGCCGCCTCCTGGTTGCGCGCGGTCACCGAAGAAGGCATCGCCCGGCGCTGGCCCAAGGGCGTCGATGCCAAGACTCTGGAACAGATCGATAAAGAGTTGAAGCTGATCAGCGAGCTGGGCTACGAAAGCTATTTCCTCACGGTGCACGACATTGTGCGCTTTGCCCGCCGCCGTTCGATCCTGTGCCAGGGCCGAGGCTCGGCGGCCAATTCGGCGGTGTGCTTTGCCCTGGGCATCACCGAGATCAACCCGAGCCTGACCAGCCTGTTGTTCGAGCGCTTCCTGTCCAAGGAGCGCAACGAGCCGCCGGATATCGACGTCGACTTCGAACACGAACGCCGCGAAGAAGTGCTGCAATACGTCTTCCAGCGCTACGGCCGCCACCGCGCGGCATTGACGGCGGTGGTCAGCAGCTACCACGCGGCCGGCGCGGTGCGGGATGTGGCCAAGGCCCTGGGGTTGCCGCCAGACCAGATCAATGCCCTGGCTGACTGCTGTGGGCGCTGGAGTGACGACGCGCCGCCCCTGGAGCGCCTGCGTGAAAGCGGCTTCGATCCGGACAGCCTACTGTTGCGCCGCGTGCTGACGCTGACCCAGCAATTGATCGGCTTTCCCCGGCACCTGTCCCAGCACCCTGGCGGCTTCGTGATTTCCGAATACCCACTGGATACCCTGGTGCCGGTGGAAAACGCCGCCATGGCCGAGCGCACCATCATCCAGTGGGACAAGGACGACCTCGACGCGGTAGGCCTGCTCAAGGTGGATATCCTCGCCCTGGGCATGCTCAGCGCAATCCGTCGCTGCTTCGACCTGCTGCGCCGTCATCGCAATCAGGACTTGAGCCTGGCAAGCATTCCCAAGGAAGACCCGGCGACCTACGCGATGATCAGCAAGGCCGACACCATAGGTGTGTTCCAGATTGAATCGCGGGCGCAGATGTCGATGTTGCCCAGGCTCAAGCCACAGACGTTCTATGACCTGGTGATCGAAGTCGCCATTGTGCGCCCCGGGCCGATCCAGGGCGGCATGGTGCATCCGTATTTGCGCCGACGGAACAAGGAAGAGGCCACGACCTATCCCTCGCCGGCATTGAAAACGGTGCTGGAACGGACCCTGGGCATCCCGTTGTTCCAGGAGCAGGTGATGCAGATCGCCATGGTCGCCGCCGACTACAGCCCCGGCGAGGCCGACCAGTTGCGCCGCTCCATGGCCGCCTGGAAACGTCATGGCGGGCTCGAGCCGCACCGGCAACGGCTGCGCGCCGGCATGCTCAGGAACGGCTACACCGAAGCCTTCGCCGCGCAGATATTCGAGCAGATCAAGGGTTTTGGCAGCTATGGCTTCCCTGAGTCCCACGCGGCCAGTTTTGCCTTGTTGACCTACGCCAGTTGCTGGCTCAAGTGTCATGAACCAGCAGCCTTCGCCTGTGCCCTGATCAACAGCTGGCCCATGGGCTTCTACAGCCCGGACCAGATCCTGCAGGACGCCCGGCGCCACCGCTTGCAGATCCGCCCGGTGGATGTGCAGGCCAGTGACTGGGATTGCAGCCTGGAACCCATCGACGGCCAGCAGCCGGCGATTCGCCTGGGCTTGCGCATGATCTCGGGGTTTCGCGAGGAAGACGCACGGCGTATCGAAGCGGCCCGCCAGCGGCAACGCTTCAGCGACATCGCCGACCTGGATGCACGCGCCGGCCTGGATGCCCGGGCCCAGGCGCTGCTGGCGGATGCCGGTGCCTTGCGCGCCCTGGCCGGCAACCGGCATCAGGCGCGTTGGGACGTGGCCGGTGTACATCAGCAGATCGGCTTGTTTGCCGGTTTGCCGAGTCCCGAGGAAGCGGTGGTGGCGTTACCCGCACCCAGCGTAGGCGAAGACTTGCAGGCCGATTACGCCACGCTCGGCACCACCCTTGGCCCGCATCCCTTGGCCCTGCTGCGCAGCGAGTTGCGCAAGCGACGCTGCCGTAGTTCCCAGGAGCTGCTGACGGTGGAGCATGGGCGCAACGTCAGCATTGCCGGGCTGGTCACCGGTCGCCAGCGCCCCGGTACGGCCAGTGGCGTGACCTTTGTCACCCTGGAAGATGAATTCGGCAACCTCAACGTGGTGGTCTGGCGTGACCTGGCCGAGCGCCAACGCCAGGCGCTGGTGGGCTCGCGGTTGCTCAAGGTGGACGGCCGCTGGGAGGCGGTAGGCGAGGTACGGCACTTGATCGCCGGGCGCTTGACTGACCTGACGCCGCTGCTGGCAGGGATCACTGTGCGCAGCCGGGATTTTCATTGAGGCCGCTGGTTTCTGCGTTCACGACCACCTAATTTATACAAGATGAAACCATCTCGCGCCGGTGCGCTCCAAAAGTTGCGATTGTCCTCTTTGCGCAGAGTTGAACCATGCCATTTTTATCCAACCCTCACGGCTGTGACGGCTGGGCCGGCGAAATGGCCCAGCGTATTCGCGCATTTGACTGGTCGACCACTGACCTTGGGCCCATTGACCGCTGGTCCACCAGCCTGGCCTGTACCGTACAGATGATGCTGGCTTCGCCGGTGCCAATGGTGATGCTGTGGGGACGTGCGGGCTACATGATCTATAACGACAGCTATTCAGCCTTTGCCGGCGGCCGGCACCCGTACCTGCTCGGCACGCCGGTGGAGCTGGGCTGGCCGGAAGTGGCCGAGTTCAACCGCCATGTGGTGGACACCTGCCTGGCGGGAGGCACCCTGTCCTTCAATAACAAGGACCTGGTGCTGTCGCGTAACGGCAAGCCGGAAACCGTGTGGCTGGACCTCTATTACAGTCCGGTTGCCGGTGATGACCAGCAACCGGCCGGGGTGCTGGCGATCGTGGTCGAGACCACTGAACTGGTGAAGTCCGAGCACGTGCGCCAGGAACTCACCCACAACCTTGAACAGCGGGTGGCCGCCGAAGTGCAGGCGCGTTCTTCTGCCGAAGACCAGTTGCGCCAGTCGCAGAAGCTGGAGGCGATTGGCGGCCTCACCGGCGGCGTGGCCCATGACTTCAATAACCTGCTGCAAGTGATCGCCGGCAACCTGCATTTGCTCGCCCGCCATGAGCCGGACAACCCCCAGGTGCAACGTCGCGTCAACGCCGCCATCGCCGCGGTGGAGCGTGGCGCCAAGCTGTCCTCGCAACTGCTGGCGTTTGCCCGGCGCCAGCCCTTGTCGCCGGCGGTGTACAACCCGCAACGCATCTACGCCGGCTTGGGCGAGCTATTGCAACGGGCGCTGGGGGAAACCATTCATATCGATGTGCAATTGCCCCAGGATTCCTGGTGCATCAACGTCGACCGCAACCAGTTGGAAAACGCGCTGCTCAACCTGGCGATCAACGCCCGCGACGCCATGCAGGGCGAAGGCGTGATTCGTATCACCGGCGAAAACATCATCCTCAACCCTGGCGATTGCATCGGTAAAAGCATCAAGCCCGGCGAGTATGTGCGCCTGGCGGTGTCTGACACTGGTGTGGGCATGTCCGAGGCGACCCTCAAACGTGCATTCGAACCCTTCTTTACCACCAAGCGTGAAGGCCAGGGCACCGGCCTGGGGCTGAGCATGGTGTTCGGCTTCGTGCGCCAGAGTGGCGGGCATGTGGACATGTGGAGCGAGGAGGGCAAGGGCTCGGTGGTGCAGATGTATTTCCCCCACAGCCTGGAGCCCGAATGCCTCGACGCACAGAATGAGTTGGACCTGCAGGGCGGCGGCCAGGAAACCATCCTGGTGGTCGAGGACAATGAAGGCGTGCGCCTGACCGTGGTCGAGTTGCTGGAGCAGTCGGGCTACACCGTACTCACCGCCGAGGATGGCGATCACGCCATGCAAGCGTTGCACGGCGGCTTGGCGCCGGACCTGATCTTCACCGATGTGGTCATGCCCGGCCGGGTCAAGAGTACCGACCTGGCCGACTGGGCCCGGGCGCAGAACCCGCCGGTGGCGGTGCTGTTCACCTCCGGCCATACCCGCGACATTCTGTCGTCCAATCATCTGCTCAGCGCCGATATCCATCTGCTGAGCAAACCCTATAGCCCCGATGCCCTGACGCAACGCGTGCGCACGGTGCTCAACGCAAGACAAGGTTGCCCATGACTTCACCGCGCAACATCTCTCCGGTCACCGCCCAGCCCTCGGGCTTCGTGCGGGTGCGTGGCGCTCGCGAACATAATTTGCGTAACGTCGACGTGGATATTCCCCGGGATGCCCTGGTGGTATTTACCGGCGTGTCCGGCTCCGGCAAGTCTTCCCTGGCGTTTTCTACCTTGTATGCCGAGGCCCAGCGCCGCTATTTCGAATCGGTGGCGCCCTATGCACGACGCTTGATCGACCAGGTCGGTGTGCCGGATGTGGACAGCATCGAAGGTTTGCCGCCGGCCGTGGCCCTGCAACAGCAACGTGGCACGCCGAGTGCGCGCTCCTCGGTGGGCAGTGTCACCACCTTGTCGAGCTTGATCCGCATGCTGTACTCCCGCGCCGGCAGTTACCCGCCGGGGCAGGCCATGCTGTATGCCGAGGACTTCTCGCCGAACCTGCCCCAGGGCGCGTGCCCGCAATGCCATGGCCTGGGCCGGGTGTATGAAGTGACCGAAGCGCTGATGGTGCCGGATCCGTCCCTGACCATCCGCCAGCGTGCGGTGGCGGCCTGGCCGCTGGCGTGGCAGGGCCAGAACCTGCGCGACATTCTTGTAACCCTGGGCTACAACGTGGATATCCCGTGGCGCGAGCTGCCGAAAAAACAACGCGACTGGATCCTGTTCACCGAAGAAACCCCGACCGTGCCGGTGTACGCCGGCTTCACCCCAGAGCAGACCCGCGATGCGTTGAAGCGCAAGATCGAGCCCAGTTACCAGGGTACGTTCAGCGGCGCGCGGCGCTATATCCTGCACACCTTCGCCCATACCCAGAGCGCGCTGATGAAAAAGCGCGTGTCGCAATTCATGCAAGGCAGTGCCTGCCCGTTGTGCCACGGTAAACGCCTCACCCAAGCAGCACTGTCGGTGAAGTTTGCCGGGGTGGATATCGGTGAATTGTCGCAACTGTCCCTGGCGCAACTGGCCGAGTTGCTGCGCCCGGTAGCGGCCGGGCAGGACAAGATGAAGCTGTCGGTGGAAAAACGCCTGGCGGCCCAGCGCATCGCCCAAGACCTGCTCGAGCGGGTCAGCACCTTGATCGACCTGGGCCTGGGCTACCTGTCCCTGGAGCGCAGCACGCCGACCTTGTCGTCCGGGGAATTGCAGCGCCTGCGCCTGGCGACCCAATTGGGCTCGCAGTTGTTCGGCGTCATCTATGTGCTGGATGAACCCTCGGCGGGCCTGCACCCAGCGGATGGCGAAGCGCTGTTCACCGCGCTTGAGCGCTTGAAGGCCGCGGGCAATTCGCTGTTTGTGGTGGAACATGACCTGGAAACCATGCGCCGCGCCGACTGGCTGATCGACGTCGGCCCGGCCGCCGGTGAACATGGCGGGCAAGTGCTTTACAGCGGCCCGCCTGCGGGGTTGGTGGATATCGAGGCATCGCAGACCCGCGAATACCTGTTCGCCGAACAGCGCCCTTCGAATCCGCTGCGCCGCGAACCCAGTGCCTGGCTGAAGCTGGAAGGCGTGACGCGTAATAACCTGAGCGACCTGAAAGTGGATTTCCCGCTGGGCTGCTTTACAGCGGTGACCGGTATCTCCGGCTCGGGCAAATCCAGTCTGGTCAGCCAGGCGCTGCTGGAACTGGTGGGCCAGGGCCTGGGGCGTGTACTGGAAAGCGACGACGAGCCGAGCCTGGAAGACGCCGCACCGCAAGCCAGCGGCGGGCATATCAGCGCCGGGTTGGAACACATCCGCCGGCTGGTGCAGGTGGACCAGAAACCCATCGGCCGCACGCCGCGTTCCAACCTGGCGACCTACACCGGACTGTTCGACAACGTGCGCAAACTCTTCGCTGCCACGCCAGCGGCCAAGAAGCGCGATTACGACGCCGGGCAATTCTCCTTCAACGTCGCCAAGGGCCGTTGCCCGAACTGCGAGGGTGAAGGCTTTGTCAGCGTTGAACTGTTGTTCATGCCAAGCGTGTATGCGCCATGTCCGACCTGCCATGGTGCGCGCTATAACCCTGAAACCCTGGCGATCAAATGGCAGGGCTTGAACATTGCCCAGGTATTGGGCCTGACAGTAGAGCAGGCGGTGGACGTATTTGCCGACCAGCCTGGTGTACTGCGCTCATTGCAAGTGCTGCGCGATATCGGCCTGGGGTACCTGCGCCTTGGCCAACCGGCCACCGAATTGTCGGGCGGTGAGGCTCAGCGCATCAAGCTCGCCACCGAGCTGCAACGCAATGCCCGTGGCGCTACGTTGTATGTACTCGACGAGCCCACAACCGGGCTGCACCCCAAGGACGTCGACCGCTTGCTCATCCAGTTGAATCAGCTGGTGGACGCCGGGCATACCGTGGTGGTAGTGGAGCATGAAATGCGCGTAGTGGCCCAGAGTGACTGGGTGATCGATATCGGCCCGGGGGCAGGGGACCTGGGCGGGAAGGTAGTGGCGTGTGGCACACCGCAGAAGGTCGCCAAAAGCAAGAACAGCCGCACGGCGCCCTATCTGGCCAGAGAGCTGGTCTAAAGCGTGATGATGTTCAAATGTGGGAGGGGGCTTGCCCCCGATAGCGGCGGGTCAGTCACAGATGTATCACTGACACGCCCTCATCGGGAGCAAGCCCCCTCCCACACTTAGATTATTCGTCTGTCAGTTGGATTTGTCGCTTGGCCAGCTTCACCACATTCTCCACGGTGAACCCAAACTTCTCCTGCAACTTGGCCAGCGGTGCCGAGGCGCCGAAGCTGTTCATTACCACCTTGGCGCCGGTCTGCCCGACATACCGGTCCCAACCCAAGGGGCCAGCCTGTTCCACCACCACCCGGGCTTTTACTGCTGGCGGCAAGACGCTGTCGCGGTAAGCCTGCTCTTGATCTTCAAACAGTTCCCAGCTCGGCATCGATACCACCTGCGCGGCAACGCCTTCGCCCTTGAGCTGTTCATAGGCAGCCACTGCGAGACTGACCTCACTGCCTGTGGCGATCAGAATAACCTCAGGTTGATCCGCACCGGCCAGCACATACGCACCCTTGGCTGCCCCGGAGGCTGGCGCGTACTTATTGCGATCCAGCGTAGGCAGCGCCTGACGCGACAGCACCACACAGCTTGGCCGGTGGGTTTGGGCCAGGGCCACTTTCCACAGTTCCAGGGTTTCATTCGCGTCGCCTGGGCGCAGGGTCAGTAGCCCCGGGGTGGCGCGCAGTTGGGTCAGGTGTTCGATAGGTTGGTGCGTTGGCCCATCCTCGCCTACGCCGATGGAATCATGGGTGAATACGAAGATCACCGGCAGCTCCATGATCGCCGCCAGGCGGATCGGCGGTTTCATGTAGTCGCTGAACACCAGGAAGGTCGAGGTGTACGGACGCAGGTAGGACAGCGCCATGCCGTTGGCAATCGCGCCCATGGCATGTTCGCGGATACCGAAGTGCAGGTTGCGCCCACTGTAGTCGTCGGCGCTGAAACGCCCGGCGCCGTCGAAGGTGAGGTTGGTCTTGGTCGAGGGCGACAAATCCGCCGAGCCGCCCAGCAGCCACGGGATCTGTTGGGCAAAGGCATTCAGCACTTCGCCACCCGAGGCACGACTGGCGACGCCTTTGGCATCGGCGGCGAAGCTCGGCAGGTGTGCTTGCCACTGCTCGGGCATTTCTCCGGCACGCATGCGCTGCAGTTCATCGGCTCGTTGCGGGTCGAGGGACGCCAGGGTCTGGTTCCACTCGGCATACAGCGGCTCGGCGCGTTCAAAGAGGGCATCGCGCAATACCGCACGGGCCTCTTCGGGCACCAGGAAACTCGAATCCTGCGGCCATCCATATGCAGCCTTGGTCAAGCGAATCTCGTCCTCGCCCAGCGGCTCGCCATGGGCGGCGGCGGTGTTGTGTTTGTGTGGCGAACCGTAGCCGATCACGCTGTCGACCACGATCAGGGTCGGTGCGCCGGTGTTGGCCTTGAAGGTTTCCAGGGCCACGCTCAAGGCCTGCAAGTCATTGGCATCGGTGACGTGCACGGTGTGCCAGCCGTAGGCCTGGAAGCGCTTGATCACGTCTTCGCTGAACGCAAGCTCAGTGTGGCCCTCGATGCTGATGGTGTTGTTGTCGTAGATCCAGCACAGATTATCCAGCTTCAAGTGGCCGGCCATCGACGCCGCTTCGCTGCTGATGCCTTCCATCATGTCGCCGTCACCGCACAGGGTGTACACGTCGTAGTCGAACAGCACCTGGCCGTCGCGGTTGAAACGCTCGGCCAGCCAGCGTTCGGCCATGGCCATGCCGACGCTGTTGGCGCAGCCCTGGCCCAGCGGGCCGGTGGTGGTTTCTACGCCGGTGGTCATGCGGTACTCGGGATGGCCCGGGGTCTTGGAACCCATCTGCCGGAACTGCTTGATATCGTCGAGGCTGATGGCCGGCTGGCCGGAGCGCTTGCCGTGAGCGTCAATTTCCACCACACCGGCCAGATGCAACAGCGAATACAGCAACATCGATGCATGCCCCACTGACAGCACAAAACGGTCGCGGTTAGGCCAGTCCGGATGCTCGGGGTGATAGCGCAGGAAGCGACTCCACAACGTGTAACCTACTGGCGCCAGGCCCATGGGCGTGCCCGGGTGGCCCGAGTTGGCCTTCTGCACGGCATCCATGGCCAGGGTACGAATGGTGTTGATGCATTGGGTGTCGGCAGCAGTGGCAACGTGATTCATAAAACCGTTCTCCCTCGGGTGGCGATCTATAGTGGAGGGCAGGGCACGGCAAAGGTTTGATCCCATCGCCAGGGTTACGACGAACGGACGCGTATTGACCTGGCACATGACAAGACCGCTTGGAATGGGCTAGTTTCATGGGCGTAGGCCATTGAATAACTTGTGGAGGTACGCCATGCCAGTGAAACACGACCTGTATCAGGACTTGGGTTTGAGCAAGGAAGCCGTTCACGAACGCAGGGCGAGTGACAAGCGGCTGGACGCGTTGCTCACGCAATATGACGTTGCGGACGGGGAGGTGCTCAAGGCAGAAAAAGCCAGTGCCAGCGATGAGGATGTGGAAAACCTTAAGAAGAAGCGGCTGCTGATCAAAGACGAGATTGTAGGGCGCTTGGGTTAACAGCAATGCGGCAATATTTGTTCAGATTTACCTGCGGGACATTGTAGGACTCAGTCTTTATGATGCGCCCCGTCCACCCGGCTCTGGGGACTGTTGTGGCGCAAGGATTGTGCCGCTGAGCCGGGGAGGACACCCTATTTCATGCCAGCAGTGTGCCCAAACATTCATCAATGGAACGCTGCTGCGTCTGGCCGTAAAGCTGCAACTCATCGATCGTCCTGCGCCCCAGCGCCTGTTCGAATTGCGCCTGGTTGGAGTTGGCGGCGTAATGACTTTGCGCCGCATCCCCAAGGTTTGACTGGAAGATCCCCGCCGCACTCACCGGCAGGAAATCCTCGTATACCAATGGCTCCACCGCCACGTGACCGGCGTTGACCAGCGCTTGCAAGTCACGCGGCTGGTCGGCCTGGCCGCGGGCTGCCAGACCTTTGTCGGTGACGAAGTACCGATAGTACGCCAGGCCCTGTTCCCGCATCTGCCCATGATCATCGGGGAACGCCTGGAAGTGCTGTTCCAGCAATTGCACATAGCGTTCGGCGTTGGCCTCAGTGGGGAACGCGCCGAGTTCATCGCGGGCGACGTTCAGCAGTTGGTCGTACAGCGCACGGCCCTTTGGCGTCAGTGCGACACCGCGTTGTTCTATTTCGCCGAAGCGTGCGCTGTGGCTGCCGTGGGCATCGGTGAAGGCGATGGGTTCGTCGAGGGCCTTGAAGCTGGTCTGGCGCAGCAGGATCGGGCATTGGCGCCGCGGTGGGCCTTCGATCACCGCCTTGGGCGTGATGCCTTTGCCGGGCATGGCGGCCTGCACCTGATCGATGTCCAAAGTACGCGGGGTGAGGTGGTTGATATGCGGGCCCTTGAACGCCACCACGTCGGCGATCAGGCGATGCTGGTCGCTGAGTTGCTGGTATTGCGCGCGCGTTACCGTGGCGTTGTGGTGCCAGCGGAACGTTTCCAGGGCCTGGCGGATAAAAACCTCGGCGTCACTGGCATTCAGGCCACCTTGCGTTTCAGCTTGCTCGATCAACGCCAGGGCGCCGGGGGTGAAGATCGAGCGCTTGGCCAGGGCGCTTTCGGCGAACGTGCGCAACGTTGGGTTTTCGATGAGTTCCAGGCGCAGCAATGAGGTGAACACGCGAAACGGGCTGGTTTGCAGTGCGTGTTCATGCACGGCGCGAAAGGCGGTGGAATGCACCGGCACCCCGGCGGGGGTGAGGTCGTAATAGCCCACCGGTTGCATGCCCATCACTGCGAACAAGCGGCTGATGGTCGCCAGTTCCGCGGCGGTGCCCAGGCGGATGGCGCCGTGGCGCTCCCTGTCCAGGCGCTGGATTTCCCCGGTGCGTTGCAACTGTTGCGCCAGGCGCGGTTCATGGTCGAGCACACTGGCATTGGTCTCGGCCACCAGTTCCAGCAGCGCGCCGTACAGCGGAACTTCATCGCGGTACATGTCGGACATGGCCTTGGAAAAGCCCTTGCGGATCTCATCGGGGCTGACATGTGCAGTGGCGTGCATAGAAAAATTCCTGATGGCTATGGCGATGAAAGTGGCCTTTGCCTGATTTTGTTGAGCCGCAGGCCAGCTTGCAAACGAAGATTCCTCTGGACTTCATTCTGCAAATGAATGATGAGGTGTACATGAGAAAATCAACCCGCCCGATCTTCAACTACACCCACTTCTCAAGTCTTCATGTGCAACCGGGCGTCATTGGGTTTTACACTGCTCCTCACTGTGTAGGTGATGGAGGACTCAATGACGGCCGTACCCGCAACCCGCCTGCTGGACACGATTGAAGGCCAGCGCCTGGCGCCGCAAGACGCCGAGCGTTGGCGCGAGTGGGGCCCGTACCTGAGCGAACGCCAATGGGGCACGGTGCGCGAAGACTACAGCGCCGATGGAGACGCCTGGGCCTACTTTCCCCATGAACAGGCGCGCAGTCGCGCCTATCGCTGGGGTGAGGACGGATTGGCCGGTTTCAGCGATAAAGCGCAACGCTGGTGCCTGGGCCTGGCGCTATGGAATGAGCGCGACGCGATTCTCAAGGAGCGCCTGTTCGGCCTCAGCAACGCCGAGGGCAACCATGGTGAAGACGTCAAGGAGCTGTACTTTTTCGTCGATGGCGTACCGAGCCATGCCTACATGCGCATGCTGTACAAATACCCCCATGCCGCTTTTCCCTATGCCGATTTGATCGCCGAAAACGCCCGCCGCGGGCTGGGCGATGCCGAGTATGAAATCCTCGACACCGGTGTGTTTGAAGACAACCACTACTGCGACGTCACTGTCGAATATGCCAAGCACCAGCCCGACGATATTTTCATGCGCGTTACCGTGCACAACCGCTCGGCCCAACCAACACGCCTGCAGGTGCTGCCCCAGTTGTGGGCGCGCAATGACTGGAGCTGGACCTTCGATGCGCCCAAGCCCAGCTTGACCCTGGAGGGCGACCGCGTGCTGGCCCGTCATCATGAACTGGACGATCGTCATCTCAGCGCCTGGGGCCGGGACGGCGTGCAATGGCTGTTCTGCGAAAACGAGAGCAACTTCGCCAAACTGGGCGGGCAGCCTACGCCCGGGCCGTTCAAGGATGGCATCAACGATTACGTGGTGGAGGGTGATCAAGGGGCCATCCGCGGTAACGCGGGCACCAAGGTGGCGGCGCGATTCAGCCTGGAGCTGGCGGGCCTGGAAAGCCAAAGCCTGTATCTGCGCTTTGCCCCTGTGGACGCCCCCGAGGTCAACGCACGCAAGTTGTTCGAACAGCGCCGCCAGGAGGCCGATGACTTCTACGCAGCCTTGCAACAAGGCATCGCCGATGACGATGCGCGCAATGTGCAACGTCAGGCCCTGGCCGGCTTGCTGTGGTCCAAGCAGCTGTACTATTTCGACGTCAACCAGTGGCTCGACGGCGATCCGGCCCAGCCTGCGCCGCCGCCCGAGCGTTTGCATATGCGCAATACCCATTGGCGGCACCTGTCCAACTTCGACATCCTGTCCATGCCCGACACCTGGGAATACCCGTGGTACGCCTCCTGGGACCAGGGCTTCCAGGCGGTGGCCATCGCGCTGATCGACCCGGGCTACGCCAAGCAGCAGCTGTTGTTGCTGGTGAAAGACCGCTTCATGCACCCCAACGGCCAACTGCCCGCCTATGAGTGGCGCTTCGACGACGCCAACCCACCCGTGCATGCCTGGGCCAGCTGGCGCGTGTATCAGCAGGACAAGGCGCTGACCGGCGTCGGCGACATGGACTTCCTCGAACGGATCTTCCACAAGCTGCTGCTGAATTTTTCCTGGTGGGTCAACCGCAAGGACGCCGAGGGCCGCAACCTGTTCCAGGGTGGTTTCCTGGGCCTGGACAATATCGCCTTGTTCGACCGCTCCGCCGCGCTGCCACCGGGTTACCAGTTGGATCAAGCCGACGGCACCGCCTGGGTCGCGGCCTATGCCCTGGACTTGATGCGCATCGGGCTGGAGTTGGCCAAGCGTAATGCCGTGTATGTGGACATTGCGGTTAAGTTTTTCGAGCATTTCCTGTATATCGCCGGCGCCATCAACCGCGTCGACGACAGCGCCGAAGGCCTATGGGATGAGCAGGATCTGTTCTTCTACGACGTACTGCATCACCCCGACGGCCAGAATGAACCGGTGCGTTTGCGTTCGATTGTTGGCTTGATGCCGTTGTTCGCGGTGCTGGTGCTGGAGCAGCGCGAGCATGAGGGGCTGGCAGGGTTGCGCGAGCGCCTGCTGGGGTTTATGCATCACCGACCGGACCTGGCCAAACTGGTCTCACGCTGGAACGAACCAGGGCAGGGCAATCGCCTGTTGCTGGGGTTGCTGCGCGGCGAACGGACCAAGGATCTGCTGCGGCGTATGCTGGATGACAATGAATTCTTGTCGGCCTTTGGCGTGCGTTCCTTGTCCAAGGCTTTCGCAGAACAGCCTCTGGCGCTGAAGATGAATGGTGACACCCTGTGTGCCAGCTACCAGCCCGGCGAATCCGATTCACGCTTGTACGGCGGCAACTCTAATTGGCGCGGGCCGCTGTGGATGCCGGTCAACTACATGCTGATTGAATCGTTGCGCGAGTTTCATCGGTACTACGCAGATAATTTTTCCGTGGAGTACCCGACGGGCAGCGGTTATCTGTCGTCCCTGGAAGAAGTGGCCGACAGCCTCAGCGCGCGTCTGACGCGGTTGTTTCTGCGCGATGAAAATGGCCTGCGACCGTCAATGGCGGGGTATGCGCAACTGGAGGCGGACCCGGCCAGCCGTGACTTGGTGTTGTTCCATGAGTATTTTCATGGGGAGACGGGGCGGGGGTTGGGGGCATCACACCAGACGGGGTGGAGTGCATTGGTGGCGTTGTTGCTGCAACCCAGAATCTGAATACCACCGCAGACCCAATGTGGGAGGGGGCTTGCTCCCGATAGCGGTGGGGCAGTCAACTGAGAGGCGACTGACAAACCGCGATCGGGAGCAAGCCCCCTCCCACAGGGATCCAGGCTTGCTCTTGGATCAGGAAGGGAACAGCTCGCTCAGCTTCATCGCCAGCATCATGTCGCCTTCGGTGCGCAGCTTGCCGCCCATGAATGCCTGCATGCCGTCGGTGGAACCGTCGACGATGCCTTCCAGGGTTTCGCTGTCCATGACCAGGGTCACTTGGGCGTCAGGGTTTTCGCCTTCCTGCAGTTCGCAGGTCTTGTCCTTGACCACCAGCGAAAAGTTCTTGGTGTCGTCGATGCGGAAACCGAATACCAGGTCCAAGCCTTCGGCAGCGCTTGGGTTGAATTTGGCTTTCATTGCTTCTACAGCTTTGGCTACGTCAGTCATGGTTTCGATCCTTTATGGTGAGTCCAGTGACCTTGGGGTCACGGTTGGCCGCAGCTCATCGGAAAGTGATGAGCTGCGGCGCCTTCAACAGTTGCAAGTGGGCATGGTTGTTGAAGGAAGCCAGTACCACCTCGCGACCGCGGAATTTCAGCTGGTTGAGCGAGGTGTTAACAATTTGCCAGTTCATTTCGAACGCCTGGGCAGCGGGCATTCGGGTAATCAGGTGGAGCAGGGCGGTGATGGTGCCGCCGGAGGTGAATACGGCGATTTTGTCGGTGTTGTCGGCGGCTTCGAGGATACGCTGCAAGCCGCCCTGGACACGTTCGACAAACCCCAGCCAGCTTTCCAGCCCCGGTGGGTCATAAGTGCCGGCCAGCCAGCGCTCGACAATCAGCGCGAAGATACGCTGGAACTCGCTGCGGTTCTGCGGGCCGTTACGCAGGATGTGCACGGCATCGGGTTCGCTGCCGAGCAGGTCGGGCAACAGGCCGCGGATGATCGCTTCGCCATCAAATTCGTTGAACGCGCTGTCGGTCTCCAACGTCGGAACCGGCAGGCCAAGGGCGCTGTATTGATCGAACGTGGCGCTGGCGGTGTGCTGCTGGCGGCGCAGGTCACCGGCGATGCAGCGGTCGAAGCTCAGGCCCAGGTCGACCAGGTGGCGACCGAGCACTTGCGCCTGCTCCACGCCAACGGGCGACAAAACGTCATAGTCGTCTGCACCGAAGGAGGCCTGGCCATGTCGAATCAGATAGATGCTGCCCACGTCCGTTTTCCCGGTACGTTGAAAGTCTGGCGAGGTTATGAGGATGCCTGCAAGCTGTCAATGAAAAAACATACGCTTGTTTTAAAATCTCGTTGGAGCCCGCCTGCTGGCGGTTTGATCACTGGCCCCTGCGCGATGGCGTCGGTATGCTGGGGCCATCCGCGCCTGGCGCAGTGCATTCTTAAGGAGACATATGGATTTTTTGGCCGAATACGCGAGCTTTCTGGCGAAGACCGTCACTCTGGTGGTCGCTATTCTGGTGGTACTGATCAGCTTCGCAGCCCTGCGCAGCAAAGGTCGTCGTAAATCCGCCGGCCAATTGCAGGTCAGCAAGCTGAATGATTTCTACAAGGGCCTGCGCGAGCGCCTGGAGTCGAGCCTGCTCGACAAGGACCAGCTCAAGGCCTTGCGCAAATCCGAGAGCAAGACTGAAAAGAAAAAGGGCAAGAAGAAACCCGAGCCCAAGCCGCGAGTGTTTGTGCTGGATTTCGACGGCGACATCAAGGCCTCGGCCACCGAAAGCCTGCGCCATGAAATCACCGCGCTGCTGAGCCTGGCCACACCCAAGGATGAAGTGGTACTGCGCCTGGAAAGCGGCGGCGGCATGGTGCACAGCTATGGCCTGGCTTCGTCGCAACTGGCGCGCATCCGCCAGGCCGGCGTGCCATTGACCGTGTGCATAGACAAGGTGGCGGCCAGCGGCGGCTACATGATGGCGTGCATCGGCGAGAAGATCATCAGTGCACCGTTCGCCATCCTCGGCTCCATCGGCGTGGTCGCGCAGTTGCCCAACGTCAATCGCTTGCTGAAAAAGCACGATATCGACTTCGAAGTGCTGACTGCCGGCGAATACAAACGCACCCTCACGGTGTTTGGCGAAAATACCGAGAAGGGCCGGGAGAAGTTCCAGGAAGACCTGGACATCACCCACCAGTTGTTCAAGAACTTTGTCTCGCGGTACCGCCCGCAATTGGCGATTGACGATGTAGCGACCGGTGAAGTGTGGCTGGGTGTGGCCGCCCTCGACAAACAGTTGGTCGACGAGCTGCAAACCAGCGATGAATACCTGGCCACCAAGGCCAAGACTGCCGAAGTGTTTCACCTGCACTATGCCGAGCGTAAAAGCCTGCAAGAGCGCGTGGGCCTGGCGGCCAGCGGTTCGGTAGACCGGGTATTGCTGACCTGGTGGAGCCGGCTGACCCAGCAGCGGTTCTGGTAACCATCCTCAGGTTGTAGGCGGTCCCCTGTGGGAGGGGGCTTGCCCCCGATGGCGGCCTGACAGCCGACCAGGATGTTGGATCAGACCGGGTACATATCCGTTATTTGGGCAACGGCCACTATTGGTTCCGCTTTTACAGCGGGTCACTTTGAAAAGCGCAAAGTAACCAAACGCTCTTGCCCCACCACTCGGCACCTCGCCTAGGCTCGGTGTGCCCGTAATCCGACATGCATTTGGGGGGCCGCCGCCACGCGCCATCCATGGCGCGGGGCGGCTAAACCGGCATCCCTGCCGGTTTACCCCCCAAATCCCTGTCGAATTCCG
>Ga0160464_100202_pt1 | contig 59804 bp, 52 predicted proteins | sample HID1971I_E11MG_FD_108275 | JGI IMG/M metagenome (GOLD analysis project Ga0160464, IMG submission 108275) | Enriched millipede-associated microbial communities from UW Madison campus, WI, USA - HID1971I_E11 MG | ecosystem: Host-associated > Arthropoda: Insects > Digestive system > Unclassified ... | reverse complement strand
GGGATACGTGCCGAACGATTATCAGGTCGGTCAAACCGGCAAGATCGTCGCGCCGCAACTGTACGTGGCGGTCGGCATCTCGGGCGCGATTCAGCATCTCGCGGGCATGAAGGATTCGAAGGTCATCGTCGCGATCAACAAAGACCCGGAAGCGCCGATTTTCAGCGTGGCCGATTACGGTCTCGTCGGCGATCTCTTCACGGTCGTGCCGGAACTCGCGAACGAACTGGCCTGAGGCCACGACAACCATGCTGGCGATCATTCAAGACAAGGTGCGAAGCGACGCGGCCAAGCTCGCCGACAAGGAGGACGCGACGCTCTGGCGCTGGTTCTCCGAACTCTACGACGAAGGCCGAATCCGCTGGTGCCGTTCCGCGCAAGGATGGCTCGTCAGCGTGGATCACAAGCATCTCGCGACGGAACCGGACTTCGACACGGCGATCCGCGTTTCGCGCGAGCGGTATTACAGCGGCAGGCTCAAGCGGGCGGAGGGGCGTCGTTGAGATATCGTTGGTTTGTATTGCGATGCGTCCAAAATCCCTTCCCTACACCTGAATCAGACAAATAGGAGAGAATAACGACCTGCTCGCTGACCGAGGACCGTTCAGAGCAAACAAAAACTCGCGAGTCAGGATTCCGGGGACACCCAAATAGTGGCAACCGAAAAAATCTACAACCCGAGTCTCAACACGCAGCCGCCGCCGCGCGCGCGAACATCGACGCCGAACGTCATCGTGCTGTGCGGCACGCTCATCGCGCTCGTCATGATGGGGCTTTGCGCGCTGGTTCTCTATCAGGGCAGAGTCGATGCGCTCGATCGCGCGCGCGACACGTCGCGCAATCTGGCGCTGCTCGCCGAACGCGATATCGAGCGTAATTTCGAGTTGTACGAGTTGTCGCTGCAAGCCGTCGTCGAGGGCGTACAGCGCGACGATGTGATCAGCCTGTCGCCCCGGCTGCGCAACGACGTGCTGTTCGACCGGGCCGCGACCGCCCGCGATCTGGGCTCGATCCTCGTGCTCGACGAGACCGGCAAAATCGTGATCGATTCCGGCAGCGTGCCGCCCAGAGCGGGTAACTTTGCCGACCGCCGTTACTTCACGGTTCAGCGCGACAACCCCGACACCGGGCTTTATCTCAGCAGCCCTTACACGTCGCGACTGCGCGGCGGCGCGCCCAGCATCGCGCTCAGCCGCAGGCTCTCGCATCCCGACGGCTCGTTCGCGGGCGTCGCGATGCTCTCCATCAACCTCGAATACTTTCGCAATCTTTTCGCGGGACTTTCGCTCGGGCCGCACGGCGCCGTGTCGCTGATCAATCACGACGGCGTGATGATCATGCGTCAACCCTTCGATCCGCTCGTGATCGGCCGCGACATCAGCAAGGCCGACACCTTCAGGCACTTCCGCGCGGCCGAGCAGGGCAGCTTCACGGAGACATCGTCGATCGACGGCCGGCGCCGCCTCTACTATTTCCGCAACTTTCCGAGCCTGCCGCTGATCATCATGGTGGCCGAAGGAGAAGAGGACATCTACGCGGCGTGGCGGCGGCGCGCGCTCATCATCGGTTCGTCGATGGGCGTGCTCGCGGCCGGCTTCATCGCGTTGTCGTTCGTGCTCGCCGCGCAATTCAGACGGCGCATGCGCGCGGAATCCGAACTGCAATTGCTCGCGCGTACCGATGGACTGACCGGGCTGCACAATCGCCGCACGCTGGGCGAGATTCTCGATCAGGAATGGCGCAGGGCGTGTCGCACGCGCAGTCTCTTTTCCCTGCTGTTCGTCGATATCGATCGCTTCAAGGCGTTCAACGATGCCTACGGTCATCAGGCCGGCGACGATGCGCTCGCCGCCGTCGCGCGCTGCATCGGCGACAACATCCGGCGGCCCGGCGATACCGCGGCGCGCTATGGCGGCGAGGAATTCGTCGTCGTGCTGCCCGACACCCCCGCCGACGGCGCCGCGAAAATCGCGGAGAAGATTCGCGCGGCCATCAGCGATCTGTCGATCGAGCACGCGGGCAGCGAGTTCGGCCGCGTCACGGCGAGCATCGGCCTCGCGAGCTGGCGGCCGGAGCGCGATGACGACGTGAGCGCGCTCATCCGCGCCGCCGACGAGGCGCTCTACGACGCGAAGGCACGCGGCCGCAATCGGGTGATGCTGGCGAGCCCCGCCTGAAATACCGCAGAAGACTGGACGAAAGTTCGTCGCGCGCACAGGACGTTTTTATCGGGTGCGCCGTGTGCTAGGGTTGCCGTAGCTCTCGCCGCGCGATCAACCGTATTCCCTCCGATGACCCAAGTCCCCGATTCCGACGCACATCGTCTCTCCGCCGTGGCGCGCTATCGCGCGCTCTTCAACGCAATCGACGATGGCTTCTGCATCATCGAATTCTTCGACGGCCCGCATGGACCGCTCAGCGACTATGTTCACGTCGAAGCGAACTCGGGATACGAGCGGCATACGGGCATTCCGGACGTGATGGGCAAGACCCTGCGCGAGATCGATCCGACCGAGGCCGACCACTGGATCGAACTCTACGGCACCGTGCTGCGCACCGGCGTCCCAACCCGATTCGAGCGCTACTTTCTGACAGCGGGCCGGCACATCGAGGTGTCGGCGGCGCGCGTCGAACCGGCAAGCCTGCGGCAGGTATCGGTGCTGTTTCGCGATATCTCGGCGCGCAAGCATGCAGAGGAGGAACGCGATCGCGCGGACGCGTCGCTGCGCTCGCTCAATGAAACGCTCGAACAGCGGGTCGCGGAGCGCACGGCGGAGCTGATGCGCGCGGAAGAGCAACTGCGACAGGCGCAGAAGATGGAAGCGGTCGGCCAGCTCACCGGCGGCCTCGCGCACGACTTCAACAATCTGCTGGCGGGCGTGTCGGGCTCGCTGCAGTTGCTGAGCATCCGGCTGAGCCAGGGGCGCATCGCCGAGGTCGACAAGTACGTCGTCGCGGCACAAGGCGCGGTGCGGCGCGCGGCGGCACTGACACACCGGCTGCTCGCGTTTTCGCGGCGGCAAACGCTCGATCCGCGACCCACGGATGTCAACGCGCTCGTGAACGGCATGACCGATATGATCCAGCGCACGGCCGGGCCGGGCATCAAGGTCGAGGCTGTCGGCGCGGCGGGTCTGTGGCCCGCGCTGGTCGATTCGGGCCAGCTCGAAAACGCGCTGCTGAACCTGTGCCTCAATGCCAGAGACGCGATGCCCGACGGCGGGCGCATCACGATCGAAACCGCCAACAGATGGATCGACCGGCGCGCGGCCCAGACCCACGACATGCCCGAAGGCCAGTTCCTGTCGCTGTGCGTGACCGACACCGGAACCGGCATGACGCCCGACGTGATCGCGAAGGCGTTCGATCCGTTCTTCACCACCAAGCCGATCGGCATGGGCACCGGCCTCGGACTCTCGATGATCTACGGCTTCGCGAGACAATCGGGCGGTCAGGTGCGGATCTATTCGGAAGCCGGGCAGGGCACGACGGTGTGCATCTATCTGCCGCGTTTCTATGGCGGTGTCGATGGCGACGCCGCCGATCACGCCGCGTCGCCCATCTCGGGCGCGGAGGCGGGCGAGACGGTGCTGATCGTCGACGATGAACCGAGCGTGCGCATGCTGATCGTCGATGTGCTCGAAGAGGCCGGCTATCAGGTGATCGAAGCGGCCGACAGCGTGGCCGGGCTGAAGCTGTTGCAATCGAATGTCAGGGTCGATTTGCTCATCAGCGATGTCGGGCTTCCCGGCGGCATGAACGGCCGCCAGATGGCCGATGCCGCGCGGCAGACGCGCCCCGATCTGAAGGTGCTTTTCATCACCGGCTACGCGGAAAACTCGGTGATCGGCAACGGCCGGCTGGAGCCCGGCATGCAGGTGCTGACCAAGCCGTTCGCGATCGAAACGCTCGCCGCGCGCGTGCGCCAACTGGTGGACGAATAGCGGCGCGCGCTCACTGCGCCTCGCCGCCCGCCATCGTCTCGATGATGCTTTCGAGCTGCGCGCTCATCGGCATGTCGAGGCTCGTGCCCGACGGCAGACGTTGCAGGAACCAGCGCTTGTACTGCCGCTCGATTTCGCCGTCCGCCGCGAGCTCCTGGAACGTGTCCCTCACCACTTGCGCGAGTTGCGGATCGTTCTTGCGATACATGATGCCGTACGGGTCATACGACAGATAATCGCCGATCACCTGATAGGCGCCGCCCTTCGCCGCGTTCTCGGCGATGAGGCCGTACAGCAGCACGTCATCGGTGGCGAATGCATCGGCCTGACCGTTCGCCACGCGCGCGAAGCCTTCCGCGTGGTCCGGCACGACCTGCAACTGAATGCCGAGGCCGAACTTCCTGTCGATGTCGCGCAGCGCCTTTTCGTTGGTGGTGCCTGCCGTCACCGCGACCTTCTTTCCCGCGAGATCGCGAAACGACCGGATCGGCGAGCCTTTTTTGACCATCACCTTGGTGCCGGCCACGAAGAAGATCGGCGAGAAGGCCACGCGCTTTTGCCGCTCGACGTTGCTCGTGGTCGAGCCGCATTCGAGATCGACGCGGCCATCGGCGACCGCATCGATACGATTCTCCGGCGTCACCGGCACCCACTGAATCTTCAGGGTCCTGTGGACCGCGTTGCCGACCGCTGCGACGAGCGCCTTGCACAGTTCGATGGAATAGCCGATCGGCTCCTTGCGCGCATTGAGATAGGAGAACGGCACCGACGATTCTCGATAGCCGAGCGCGATCGTGCCCGTGTCGCGCGCCTTGGCGAGCGTGCCCGACAAGGTTGCGGGCGCGTAGGCGTCGTTGTTCGGCGGAGGCGTCTGCACGTCGTCGGCCGCACGCGCGACGAAGGCCACGGCGAGCAGGCTGGCCAGAGCCAGCGCCGCCCAGAAGCGCTGCGTCTTCATGGCTCGCCTCCCTCAGACCTGCGCCGGATGCGCCAGCGAGGCTTCCTGTTCGGCTTCGATGCGCGCCGCATTAGCTGCCGCGTCCCGTTCCGACAACAGCTCGCCTTCCCACTTGGCGACGACCGCGCTCGCGATGGAATTGCCGACCGCGTTCGTGGCGGAGCGGCCCATGTCGAGGAAGGTGTCCACGCCGAGGATCAGCAGCAGGCCCGCCTCGGGAATGTTGAAGTGATTGAGCGTGGCCGCGATCACGACCAGCGACGCGCGCGGCACGCCGGCCATGCCCTTCGACGTCAGCATCAGGATCAGCAGCATCGTGAGCTGCGTGCTGAGCGACAGATGGATGTTGTACGCCTGCGCGATGAAGAGCGTCGCGAAGGTGCAGTACATCATCGAGCCGTCGAGGTTGAACGAGTAGCCCATCGGCATCACGAAGCTGGAGATCTTGCGCTTTACGCCGAAGCGGTCGAGCGCGTCGAGGATCTTCGGATACGCGGCTTCGGAACTCGCGGTCGCGAACGAAAGCATGAACGCTTCCTTGATGAGCGACAGGAGCCTGAAGACGCGCCGCCGCAGAAACGCGAAGCCCGCGAGCACCAGCAGGCCCCACAGCAGAAACAGGCTGAGATAGAAATCCGCCATGAAGACGGCGAACTTCAGCAGGATGGTCAGCCCGTTGACCGCGACGGTGGCGGCCATCGCGGAGAGCACGGCGAGCGGCGCGAGCTTCATCACGTAGCCGGTGATTTTCAGCATCACGTGCGAAAGCTGATCGATCGCGGCGAGCAGGACCTTGCCTTTATCGCCGAGCGCGGCGAGCGCGACGCCGAAGAACATCGAGAAAACGACGATCTGCAGGATCTCGTTATTGGCCATCGCTTCGGCGAACGAGCGCGGCACCATGTGGCCGACGAAGTCCTTCAGCGTGAATTTCGAGGTCGCGAGATTCGCCGATGCGCCGATGTCGGGCAATGGCAATCCCAGGTTGTCGCCGGGCCTGAGCAGATTCGACATCAGCAGGCCGAGCAGCAGGGAAACGAGCGAGGCGGTGATGAACCAGCCCAGCGCCTTGGCGAACACACGCCCGACGGAGGCCGCGTCGCCCATGTGCGCGATGCCTACGACCAGCGTGGAAAACACGAGCGGCCCGATCAGCATCTTGATGAGCCGCAGAAAGACGTCCGACACGAGCGCGATGTAGCCGGCGACTTCCGTGGCGGTCTTCTTGTCGGGGAAGCTCGTGTAGATCATGTAGCCGACCCCGATGCCGATGACCATCGCGACCAGGATCCAGACGGCGGCGGAATTCTTCTTCATGTCCAGGCCTCCATTGACTGCATATCGAACGATTGCATTTCAAATTTCGGGTGGAGCAGGCGATGCAAGGCGGGCGTGCGGTCCGCGTATGATCAGATGTTAGCGTGCTTCTCGATCCTTGCCGAGTGTGGCGCGTTTCCACGTTTTGCGGGCGTGGATGCGGACGGCGGCAGGTGCTTATCATAAGCCTTTCGGGGTGGTTGGGGACGTGAAGTCTTGTTGCGGGGGAAATCGCACCCGATTCATCGCATCGATCAGTGATGGTGATACGGGTGTCCGAATTTGGATGGCGCTCTCGCGAGTTCGCGCAAGCGAGAGCGACTGGCCTTGGCAGACAATGTGACGTACCGTGCGTTCGATTATTGAACTTCCCGTATCATCCGTTCCCTGCAGTCTTTCAGGGACTTCTCGTCGTCGATCAATTTTCCGTACGCATATTTGCAATAGTCGGATAGCTCTTTTCGTACGTCCGGCGATAGCTCATTCGTAGGCAACGGATTTCCTTCATTTGCAAATGGATTGATGAACTCTCTCCTTAGCGTTGGTCGTTTTTTCAAGAAGTAAATTACATTGTCCTCATGATCTATATAAGAGTGGTAATATCCAACGCTTAGACAAAAGCCGAGGATGAGCAAAACTACAATCATCAAAGAAAAGGCAACGCCCCTCTTTATTCTCATAACAGATTACGCCCCGGGATCAGATAAGCGAAGCTCTGAGCGCAGCAATTTGACAATATCCATTCCCAGATTTCCGGGACATGCTCGCCCCTTGTTTGTTGCAAGCCGCTGATATTCTCGATGCCCACCTAGTCTTTTAATATTAAAAAAATCCTTTAGCACGCTGCACAACGTTCTGCTTGCTCTGATCTGTTCGAGCGTCGGCTTGTCATGCTTAAGAACGACCTGATCGGTTAAGATTCCGCCAAGGTTCTTAAGCTTATCAACGAAGGACAAGCGGCTATATTCCTCTTTATAGGCCTCACCCGCCTGCACAAGGTCCGCAAGAAAAACTATTCCAATCTTGCCCGTATTGTCGCCGGCAACGTGCTCGCCGGTAAATCTAATATCACGGCCCTCGTATATTTCACCTAGGCACGAGATAGCGTAGTGGTAGCCTGTATCGTCGAAGGGCGGGCTTCTAACCATATCCTCGGCTTGCACACGTTGTATTTCTTCAATGGACGGCGCGCCACAGGAGTAGCTACGGCCTGCGTGATGCAAAACAATGTCCTGATAATCCCAATGACTCTCGCGCAAGTTACCACTCGGGGGTTTTGCGTGCCAATCCGATCGCTCGATCAGCTCATAGCCTTGTTTGCGCAGCGCATTGATAATCACGTGCCGAGTTGCGGCTTGATTATCCACAGAGATCGATGTTGCGTTATTTTGCTACCTCCCAGTGTCGAACGCGTGGATGTCCAATGTTCAATGTCGTAATCTGCGGCCATATACTTACGCGGCTCTCCCTGGACTTAATTCGCGTTTGGGTGACGAGAAAACGACGTGCATATCGATAGCACTCTCACCGTCTGTTTCTATCTTTGCGTAGCCGCTGTCGTCCGTTCTGCCGGATTGATCGATTCCCGCTACGTGAGCGACGAAATTCCGATTACGCAGCGGCTCGCCTGTAACGCTGTCCCAAACGTAGAACCAGCTCGTATGCTTGTCTTCATTTTGGCTTCGCTTGGTCGCCTCGTCGATCGACCCGTTTGACGCAGCACGCGAACCGATGACGCCAAGACTTTCGGCCAGATCGTCGTACCACGCCTCTCCCGCGAGCTTCGCAAAGATGCGGGGATGTTCCGGGCAACCACAGACGACAACGTCATTCTCCAGCGCTATCTCGCTTGCACCTAAGGTCATTCGACGTGGGCCGCCTTCCTTGGCGATGTATCCGGTTGTCTTGCAGATTGGACAATAGGCTGCCCCATCGATGAGGGCGGCCTGATGTCCACCCAACATGAAAATCAGCCCTTCGTAATCGCAGATTTCTCCGTTGTTACTGAGCTTGTCTCCGACTACTGCGAATCGTCGCATCATGTTCGGTCTCCGCTATATGATTCGTTATGCTTGCTTTTTGGCATATGTCTATGTTCTCAAAAAAACCTGCTCGATTGAGCAGGTGTTGCCAGCATACGAACGCGTCGGAGAAGCGCAACGGGACGTGGAAAACTAAATGTCAAATCAACAAACTTTGACGTCGTCGCAGGATGATGTCCGCGGGTTTTCCCGAGCTTTCCGCTCGTTTTGAGCGGAAGCGCGAGTAGCGACGAAACGGTCTTTTGCGTGACGCTGCCGCTAGCGGGCGGCAGCTCGCGAGGCGCATGACGAGCAACGGCTCGCCGGCGCTGTCCTGTGAATGCCGAAAGCTGCCCGAAACCTCCTCACCGCAGCGTCTACAATGTCTGCAACGGAAGCCGCGCCGCACGCATGGGCGCACGAACCATCATGGACAAGCCCGTGATCCTCGCCGTGGACGACGACCCGATCGTGGCCGGCGCGGTCGCGCGCGATCTGCAGGTCGCCTATGGCGAGCACTATCAGATCGTGCGCATGAATTCGGGCCCGGCGGCGCTGGAAGCGGCGCAGCATTTGCGGCTGCAGAATCGTTCCGTGGCGCTGTTCATCGCGGATCAGCGCATGCCGAAGATGAGCGGCATCGAGTTCCTCGAACAGGCCATCGAACTTTTCCCCGAAGCGAAGCGCGTGCTGCTGACCGCTTACGCCGACACCGATGCCGCCATCCGCGCGATCAACACGGTGCATCTCGATCAGTATCTGCTCAAGCCCTGGCATCCGCCCGAGCAGAATTTCTATCCCGCGCTCGACGATCTGCTCGCCGACTGGCACGCGTCCTCGCGCTCGGCGTTTCAGGGCATTCGGATTCTCGATCATCGCTGGTCGCCGCAAGGGCATCTGTTACGCGACTTCATGGCGCGCAATCACATTCCGTTTCGCTGGTTCGACGTCGAACGGCACGCCGAGGCCGATCCGCTCCTGAACGCGCTCGCTCCCGGTCAGCGTCAGTTGCCCGTGGTCGTGTTCGAGGACGGCACCGTCACGAGCCGCCCGACGATCGCGCAGATCGCCGAGAAGGTTGGGCTGCACACGCGCTCGACAACGCCGTTCTATGACCTCGTCATCGTCGGCGGCGGGCCGGCGGGACTGGCGGCGGCCGTGTACGGCGCATCGGAAGGGCTGCATGTCGCGATCATCGAATGCGATGCGCCAGGCGGGCAGGCGGGCACGAGCTCGCACATCGACAACTATCTCGGCTTTCCATCGGGCGTGAGCGGCGCGGACCTGTCAAGGCGCGCGCTCGCGCAGGCGCGGCGCTTCGGCGCGGAGATGATCCTCACGCAGCACGCGGTTGGACTGCGCATCGAGCCGCCGTACAAGTTCGTCAGACTCTCCGATGGATCGGAAGTGAGCTGTCTCGCGCTGATGGTCGCGAGCGGCGTGTCGTACCGCAAGCTCGAAGCGCGCGGCGTGCAGGAACTCACCGGCGCCGGCGTGTATTACGGCGCGGCGCTGGTCGAAGCGGTCGCCTGCTCGAATCAGGATCTCTTTATCGTCGGCGGCGCGAATTCGGCGGGGCAGGGCGCGATGTTCCTGTCGAAGTACGCGCGCTCGGTGACGATTCTCTGTCGCGGACCATCGCTGAGCGTGGGCATGTCGCACTATCTCGTCGAACAGATTCACGAGACCGAGACTATTCGCGTGCGGCCGCATACCGAAGTCGAGAGCGTGAGCGGCGACGGCCACCTCGCGGAGATCACGTTGCGCGACGTGCAGACCGGGCGTTCGGAAACGGTCCCGGCGAGCGGCCTCTTCGTGTTCATCGGCGCGGCGCCGTGTACGGAATGGCTGCGCGGCGTCGTCGAACGCGACGAGCACGGTTTTCTGCTGACGGGCCGCGCGCTCGTCAAAGGCGGCCGCGCGCCTGCGGGATGGCAGCCCGGCCGCGATCCGTTCCTGCTCGAAACGAGCGTGCCCGGCATCTTCGCGGCGGGCGATGTGCGCGCCGATTCCGTCAAGCGCGTCGCGGCCGCGGTGGGCGAAGGCTCGATCGCCGTGCACTTCATTCATCAATATCTCGCGAATCCATGAGCGATCCATCGATGCTCTTCGAGATGCCGCTCTTCGCCGGGCTGTCCGGCGGGCGCAAGCAATGGCTGCTCTCGAATCTGAGCGAGCTTCGCCTGAAGCGCGGCGAGATTCTGATGCGCGAAGGGCAGACCGTCACGCATCACTTCATCCTGCTCGAAGGCGAACTGCTGACGGAAAAGCGTGTCGCGGGCCGGCAGGTGATCGACGACACGCGCGCCGCGCCGGTTTCGATCGCGGAGGCTTCGCTGCTCGCGCGGATGCCGCTGCCCTTGACCTTCACCGCCAGCACCGATTGCTATCTCGTCTCGCTGACCGAGAGCGTCGTGCGCACGCTGATGAACGAATGCGAGTCCTTCAGCAGCCAGATCTTCCGGTCGATGTACGGCCGCATCAGCGCCTACGACATGTTCATTCTCAGCGGCGAGAAGCTGGCCGCGCTCGGACGGTTGTCGGCGGGGCTGGCGCACGAGCTGAACAATCCGGCGGCGGCCGTGGCGCGCGCGGCGGACGGCATGCGCGATGCGCTCGACAGCCTGCACCGGGCGACGCGCGCGCTCGTCCTCAGCGCGCTGCCCTCCGGCATCATGGATACGCTCGATGGATGGGCGAGCCGCGCGCCGCCCGCCGTCGATGCCACGCCTCAAGGCGCATTGCGGCAGAGCGAAGCCGAAGACCAGTTCGCGCAGTGGCTCTCGTCGCACGGACTGGAGAAGCCCTGGCTGATCGCGCCGCGGCTCGTGGCGGCCGGCTTCGCGCCGGACGAACTTGAAGCCATTGCGTCACGCGTGAGCCGCGAGCAATTCGGCGCGGCTATCGGCTGGCTCGCCGCGACCTTCGAAATGCGCTTTCTGTCCGAGCAGACCTGGCTCGGCGCGGGTCGCATCTCCGAAATCGTGAAGGCGATGAAGTCGTACTCCTACATGGATCAGGCGCCGTTGCAGGTGGTCGATATCCACAACGGGATCGAGGACACGTTGACCATCATGCAGCATCGTCTGAAGCATGGCGTCACCGTCAAGCGCGACTACGATCGCGCGCTGCCGCCCGTGCCGGTGTATGGCAGCGAGCTGAATCAGGTGTGGACCAATCTGATCGACAACGCCGTCGATGCGATGGACGAAAGCGGCGAGCTCACGATCCGCTCGCATCGGGAAGGCAACTGCGCGGTGATCGAAATCTCGGATACCGGACCCGGCATCCCGGAGGATGTGATGCCCCGGCTCTTCGAGCCGTTTTTCACGACCAAGCCGCCAGGCAAGGGCAACGGTCTCGGATTGCACATCGCGTACCGGACCGTGGTGCATCGGCATGACGGCAGGCTCACCGTGGTCGCGAACGAAAGCGGGACCACGTTCCAGGTGCGGCTGCCGCTCGTGCATCGGCATGCCGCGCCCGGTTGACGACGTCAGCCCGGCGTGCGCTCCGATACCGCTTCATGACGCGCGTTGTAGGAAGGCGCGCTGGCATCGTCGGGCAATGTGGAGCCCTGTACCGCCGACATCAGGTTCTCGACGGACGGGCCCATCGCGTCCGTGAACGTCTTCGGATGCACGCCGATCCCGAGCACCAGCACGGCCATCGCGCTGAACAGCGCGAGTTCGCGCTTGCCGAGATCGCGCAGGCCGGCCACACGCTCGTTCTTCACCGCGCCGAAGATCACGCGCTTGACCATCCACAGCGTGTAGGCCGCGCTCAGGATCAGCGACGATGCCGCCGCCGCGCCGATCCAGAAATTGAGGCGGATGGCGCCCATCAGCACCAGAAATTCGCCGACGAACCCCGACGTGCCGGGCAGGCCGACATTGGCCATCGAGAACAGCATCGCGCAGACGGCGAAGCGGGGCATCGTGTTGGCGACGCCGCCGTAGGCATCGATCGAACCGTTCTTCGTACGCTCGACGAGCACGCCCGTGCACAGCAGCATCGCGCCGGACACGATGCCGTACGACAGCATCTGCACGACCGCGCCTTCGGTGCCCATGCGGTCGAAGGTGAAGAGGCCGAGCGTCACGAGACCCATGTGCGCGACCGCCGAGTAGGCAAGCAGCTTGCGCATGTCCGTCTGCGCGAGCGCGACGAGGCTGCCGTAGATCACGGCGACGAGCGACAGCGCGATCATCGCCGGGGCGAAGAAGTGGGAGGCGTCGGGCACGATCGGCAACACGTAGCGCAACATGCCGTAACCGCCGATCTTGAGCATGCCGAGGAGCACCGCCGCGCCCGTCGGGCCTTCCGAATTCACGTCGGGAAGCCACGTGTGAACCGGGAACATCGGCACCTTGACCGAAAACGCCGCGAGGAAACAGACGAAGACGACGATCTGCGGCGTGAAGCCGAGCTTCAGCTGACGCCATGCGTCGATATCGAAGGTATGCGCCTGCGTCCAGAGATAGATCAGCGCGGCCAGCATCGCGAGCGAGCCGAGCAGCGAGAAAAAGAAGAAGCGGATGGCCGCATACACGCGCCGCTCGCCGCCCCATGTGCCGATCAGCAGATACAGCGGAATCAGCGACGCCTCGAAGAACACGAAGAACAGCATGCCGTCGAGCGATGCGAACACGCCCTGCATGCAGCCCGAGAGCACGAGAAACGCGCCGTAGTACTGCGCGACCTGCTTCGTGACCGACTGCCACGACGCGATGAAGATGATGAGCGTCGTCACCGCCGTGAGCACGGTGAACCACAGCGAAATGCCATCGACGCCCAGATGGTACGAGATGCCGAACTGCGGCAGCCACTCGACGCGCTCGACGAACTGCATCGCGCTCGACGACGCATCGAAGCGCGACAGCAACGGCACGACCGGCAGCAGGCCGAGGATCGCGCCGAACAGGGCGACGGCGCGCGAGAGCGTCGCCGACGCGCTGAAGGTCAGCACGAAGATGCCCGACACCACGGGAATCCAGATGAGAAAGCTGAGAACGGACGGCAGATGCATAAGCTTGACTTGAATCAGGCGCAAGGCACGGCCAGCACGCGATGGACGTGCTCGCTGGAAGCGCACGGCGACAGTGGAATGTAAGGCAGGACGAGATGCGCGGAGATTTGGATCCGGAAGCGCAACCCGAATACGCTAGGCGTATTCCTAAGGGTTAACGAGCATAACCGAAAAGAAAAGATTTTGGGGAATTGCGGCGTATCAAATTCATTGCGTCGGATGGCGTTGACATTTTTACCGATGACGGGTCGTGGGGCCGTCGCATCGAATAAATCATACGTTCGGTTCGGGGTTGCCCTGATTTGCCCGGAGCCGGCTGGCCCTTAGCCTAGAACGCAAGGAGACAAGCATGAAAAAAGCTTTCAAGGCCGTCGTGTTCGCGCTCGTCGCCTATCTCGTCGCCGATCGCGCGATGCTCCACGCGCAGGGCCGCGATATCGGCGCGGCCTCGTGCGCCCAGAGCGCCGCGCAAGTCGAGTTCGACGCGCTGAGCAAGGGTTTCAGTCAGGCCGCCGCGAGCAGCCAGCGCGACGCTTTCAGATCGCAATGCCTCGTATCGGGGCACGCGCAGCCCGGCGAGGCAATGGCAATGCGGTGAAACGGCAGCCGGTTCAAACGGTTTGCGCAGAGAGTAACCGAGAGGTCGACCAGGCCAGTCGCGCCCAGAGCGATCGCGTGGATATTCGCGTCGCTTGTCGATTATTTACATAGTCGAAAAATAGAGATTTGTGATTTTCGCTCTTCACATCTCGACACGCCTCCGCTTGAACGGATAAGCTGCGTTTCGGTGATGTTATCGTAAATCTCTTCTCGTGCGGCAGTAAATTGTGATTAAGTTAGACGGTTATTTTATTAATCTGGACCGAAGCGAAGACCGACTCGCTTCAATGCAATCGCAACTCGAAGAAATCGGCTTGGCCCAATATTTTCAGCGCTTTCGCGCGGTTGACGGAGCGTGCGATGGCCCCTTCGACACCGTTGGTCAAAATGGCGTATGGGCATGCCGTCGCTCGCATGAGCGGATTATCCTGGAATCCGATCAAGACGCTGCGACGATTATTCTCGAAGACGACGTGGAACTCAGTCGATATCTCCCGCATGTCATTAACGAGGGCGTAATCGAAAACATAATCGCGACTCATCCGGGAATCGACATGTTTTTCCTGGACTGCGCACCTTTTCAGGATGCGGTGCCACAGCTCATGAGGGCGGCAGAGACGAATATGCCCGGTCGAAAACAGGAAGACTCGAAGGGCGCCGATCGCCACGAGATGGTAGGCGTGGCTTTCCCGAATGCGCATGCGGTCTATGCTTTTTGCTCTGCTGCTTACGCTGTTACTCCCAAGGGAAAGGAAACGCTGCGCAAGCTCTTTGAAGCAGGACCAGACATCAGATATCCCATCGACATTCTGTATCGGGACTGGATTGCTTCCGGCGCATTGAATGCCAACATTACCGTGCCGTTTCTTGCCACGCCAAGGCACATGAGCGCCTCGACAATCGCGTACGACGAGCTCGATCAATCGCAGCACTTGAGCGAACGCAAAGGCACACTGATGAGTGCAATTCGACGCCTCTTGTTTGCAGGCGATCCCGCCCTCGACGTGAGCGCAATCGAGCCGCTGCTGCTGTGCGAGTCGCGCGACTCATCGGAGTATCGGTTCGCCATGCGTATTTACGAGTCTATGTGGTGGGACCTTCAATGATCCGCGCTTTATGATCGGGCGCAGCACGGCGGCGTGTCGCCGCCGGGTTCATATGACGCCGCGCCCGATCCACTTCGTCAGTTCACCTTCACCGTCGGCCGCACGCGTTCGCGAAGCCATTGGCTCGCGGCGTACATCACCGCTCGCTTGACGCCCGTGAGGCCCATGATGTGCCGGCGATACAGATGCCGGTAGCACGAGGCCGCGAACCATCCGTCGATGAAAAGCGGCTGCCGCAGCAACTCGCTCATCAGCGCGCCCGCCGCCCCCGCGCGTCCGAACGAAATGAGCGTGCCCTGATCGCGATATGAGAAAAGCGGCACGGCGCGATCATCGAGACGGCGCGCGAGCGCATCGGCGAGATAGACGGCCTGCTGCCAGGCGGCCTGCGCGCGCGGCGGCACGAGCGCTTCCCCTTTCGACGCGGCGCACGCGGCGCAGTCGCCCATCGCGTAGATGCCGGAACCGGGTTCGATCTGCAGCGTTCCATCGACAATGACCTGCCCGAGCCTGTTCAACGGCAAGCCTTCGAGCGTGCGCAACACGGGCGGCCCTTCCACGCCCGCGGCCCAGATCGTGATGTCGCTGGCGAGCGTTTCGCCATCCACGGTCGATACGGCATTCGCGTCCACCGCGCGCACCCGGCAGCCGAGCCGAACCTCGACGCCGAGTCCGGCGAGCACGTCCTGAGCGCGCGTCGAGATGCGCTCGGGCAGTGCGGGCAGCACGCGCGGCGCGCCTTCCAGCAGACGAATGCGGATATCGTGGGCTGGATCGAGCGACGCGAGGTGGTAGTCGCGCAGCATTTCAGCCGAGCCGCGCAGCGCGGCGGCCAGCTCGACGCCGGTCGCGCCACCGCCGATCACGGTCACGGAAACGGGCGATGCAACCGCGCCGGGCGTCGCTTGCCGTGCGTGACTCGAACGCAGCAGGCTCGATAGCAGACGCCGCCTGAACGTCTCCGCCTGCTCCACCGTCTCCAGCGTCAATGCGTGCTGTTCGGCGCCGGGAATCGAGAAGAAGTTGGTCACGCTGCCGAGCGCGAGCACGAGCGTATCGAATGCGAGCGTTCTTTTCGGCAGGAGCGGGCGTCCGTCGATATCGGTCGTCTCGTCGATGACGATCTCGCGGCGGCCACGATCGATGCTCGCGAGCGCGCCCTGCTCGAAGCGGAAGTGATTCCACTTTGCGTGCGCGGCGTAATCGATCTGATGACTCGATGCATCGATCTGGCCGGAAGCGACTTCGTGCAGGAGCGGTTTCCAGAAGTGCGTCGGGAAACGGTCGATGAGGATCACTTCGGCGCGGCGACGCTTGCCGACGCCATTGCCGAGACGCGTCGCGAGCTCGAGCCCTGCGGCGCCGCCGCCCACGATAACGATGCGATGGGGCGAATCGACCTGGTGTTGCGCATAAGGATTCAACATCATGGATCTCCCGGAGTGCTGTTGGATGCTTGACGACCTCGTTGGAAAAAATATAAGGTCGCGGAAACATTTGCGCTATTTAGTATTTATCACCGACCCATAAGTTTTTACTAATGTTAAAGACGACGACCTTCCGGCAATTGCGCACGCTGCAGACCGTTGCGCGCGTGGGCAGCATCTCGGGCGCCGCCGACGAACTGCACCTCACGCAGCCCGCGGTATCGCTGCAAATTTCGCTGCTGGGCGAGGCGGCGGGCACGCCGCTTTTGCGCAGAGTGGGGCGCGAGGTGCAACTCACGGCCGCGGGCGAGGTGATGGCGCGTTATGCGAACGAGATTCTGAGTCTGTGGAACGAGGCGGGCGAGGAAGTGGCGGCGCTGCGCGGCGAGCTGGGCGGCACGTTGCGCATCGGCGCGATCACGACGGCGGAGTATCTCGTGCCGCCGTTGCTCGTGCGCTTCACGAAAGAACGGCCCGGCGTGAAGCTGCAGTTCCGTATCGGCAATCGCGATGACATCGTGCGCATGCTCGCGACGAATGAAATCGATCTCGCGATCATGGGACGGCAACCGCGCGAATTGCGCACGAACGCCGCGGCATTCGCGAAGCATCCGATGGCGTTCGTCGCCGCGCCGTCGCATCCGCTGATGCATGCGAAGCGCCTGAGCCTGCCGGATCTCGAATCGGCGAATCTGCTCGTCAGGGAGCGCGGCTCGGGCACGCGCGTCGCGATCGAAGGGCTTTTCAAGGAGGCGGGACTGAAGCTGCATGCCGCATCGGAGCTATCGAGCAACGAAGCGATCAAGCAGCTCGTCGAAGCGGGACTGGGCGTCGCGTTTCTTTCGCTGCACGCGTGCGCGCTGGAGATGCAGGCGGGCTTGCTCGCGACGCTTCCCGTGCCATCGACGCCGATCGAGCGCGCGTGGCATGTGGTGCATATGTCGGAGCGGCGTCTGCCTCAGGTCGCCAATGCGTTCAGGGAGTTTTTGATGCAGTCGGGAGCGGCGGTGGCGGGGTTGACTGCGCCGCCGGAGATGCATAAGGCGCGTTCGGGACGGAAGAAGATGGAAGTCGGCGATGCGACTGGTGTTCGTCGGAAGGTCTGATTGGCAGCACGTGGCGCGAGCTATCGAAGATCGAAGCGCGCCTTCTATTCGACACGCAGATGACCTGCGCGACGCGCGCCCGCTGAATTTGAGGATCCGCCTACCGATACTCGTCAATCTCGATGGTGCCGCCCAACGACTCCATTATGGTGCGGATATCGTCGGGCACGTCGGGCACGCGGTCCCCTGCCTCGTTCACCCAATAGCAAAAAAAGCGCATCTTTGCTCCGACACTTTCGATATGCGCTTTAAGGTCCGATCGCGGCAGTTCCAGCACCCGCACAAGATAACGCAGATGAGGCGCCAACTGATCGCTTCGAACCGCCTTTTCGCTGTCAATACCCCACACCCCTGTCCGCCGTGCGAAGGTGCGGCCTTGTCCTGTCCAGTCCTTAAGCGGCTCCCCCTTCGTTACGGCCACATCCGGCTGTACGCCGAAGTACTGTGTCCACCAGTCCGGCGTGACGCGATCGCCTGTTATCGTGAAACTCGCAGACGCAAGTGCGTGACTAGTCATTGTCGCCCCCGGTTAATTGCCGTAGTCGTGCAAGTTGTCGATGTGTTCGCCATCGAGCGACACGTCGCCGTTCTTTTCGAATTCAAGGTCATCCTTTGGCCCGACGCCGTTGACTCTCTTGAATCTGTGAATCATTTCGCGGAACGTAGAGCTGTCATAGCCCAGCATTTTCGCCGCGTATCGCTCATTCGTTGTCCCCGCCAGTTCTTCTAAATCACCATCCGGTATATCGGGCTGATAGTCGAACGTCTGCGCATCATCAAGCAATGAGCCGCCCTGGTCCGAGTCGCCACCGACATCGGGTAGCAGGTCGCCGGGCTTGGCGAGCCAAGCCGCCATGCAATCGTCCGCGAAAAGTCGTGGTTGAAGCGGGCGGTCATAGTATGAGCCTGTGCGTGCTATGCGCGGTGCGTTCTTGAAGAGTTGCGACGGGGTGAAAGTGGCTGCGCGCGGCTTGGGCGCATCGCCGTCGCGTCCGCCACGCAGTCCGTTGTTTGGCGGGTCCGGAATCGTCACCACTTCGCCTAGTTCGAAGGCGCGTTGCACTTTCCGGCGCACTTTTGAGGGGTCGGCCTCGTCAATGTTCAGAAGTTCTTTCAGCTTCGACATGAACGCCTTATCGCGCATCCATTCGAACGAGCCAGCGAGAAACGCTTGCCCGCTTTTTTCGGCGCGGTGCTCCTCGGCCCCGCTGGTGAAATGAACGTCGCGCCGCCTACGCAGTGTCAGTGACCGGTTCGCCAGCCGAATTTCTTGGATCAACTTCTGCCTCTCTTTCTGTTTAAGAGGGAGGGTATTGATAGCATGGCTAATCGATCCAGCTTTCACTCCTGCACACAAAGACACATTAATCGAAGCGAAACCTGATAGAACGGGCGCGGCTATTGGCGCAAACGGTTGAAATCCAAACCAGATAACGCGAATATTAATGTTTTCAGTACTTCTTATAAACTATCTGAAATTAAATAGTGTCAAAGATAGTCGCTAGTTGCGTTGATCCAACGTTCAGGTCCCCGCCCAGCAGTGCAATTTACAATCCCTTTTCTATATGTAACCATCCGCTGAAAATGAGAATGATGGTGGTTGCTGATGAGAGGCGACAATCCTGAGGCGTATAAATGTTCAGTATGTCCGTCTCATCTGCTGCCGTGAGCGGAATTTGAGTGCGCGTGCAGATAATGCATAGTTATGCGAACAGAATCGCATGCGTTAGAAGAAGCCAATGAGACAACTCGTCGGCTCATAAAAAAACATCCAAGGTACTCCCGATGCGTTACTTTCGTTACTCGATCCTCTTCACTCTCGTTTGCGTGATCTCAGGCTTCCTATGGGGCGAGTCATCGACGGGCAATGGTATTGCAGCCGTCGCGCTGGTGTTGTTGCTGGGCGTGATGGAGATCAGCCTGTCGTTCGACAACGCAGTGGTCAACGCAGCGATCCTGAAGGATATGGACCCGAAGTGGCGCCAGCTTTTTCTGACCGTCGGCATTCTCGTTGCGGTGTTCGGCATGCGCCTGTTGTTCCCGATTCTCGTCGTCGCCGTGGCAACAGGTCAGGGCTTGCTCAGCGTCGCGCAAATGGCGCTGGAAGCGCCCGACCAGTACTCCGCCTATCTCGCGGGCGCTCACACTGGCATCGCGGCGTTCGGCGGCATCTTTCTGTTCCTGGTCTTCGCGTCGTTTCTTTTCGATGACGAGAAAGAACTTCACTGGCTCGGCGCGATGGAAGCGAAGCTCGCTGGCCTTGGCAAGCTCGGCTCCACGGGCACCATCTGCGCGCTCGCCATCCTTCTGCTGATCCAGGCGCTCTTTCCCCTCGACACGCCGTCGCGCATCTCCGTCATGGTCGGCGGCGTCGGCGGCATCTTCCTGTATGCGCTCGTCGATAGCCTTGGTGTCTTCTTCGAAGACGACGAGCAGGCCGACGCCGCAGGCCGCGTCGCGAAGCGATCGGGCGTCATGGGCTTCCTCTACCTCGAAGTGCTCGATGCATCGTTCTCGTTCGACGGTGTGATCGGCGCGTTCGCCATCACCCGCGATGTGGTGATCATCATGCTCGGCCTCGCGGTCGGCGCCATGTTTGTGCGTTCGCTGACCGTCTATCTGGTCGAGAAAGGCACGCTCGATGAATACGTGTTCCTCGAGCACGGCGCGCACTACGCGATCGGCGCGCTCGCCCTCATCATGCTCGGCAGCATCGTCTGGCACGTCAGCGAAGTGGTGACCGGTTTCATTGGCGTGGCGTTCATCGCGGCGGCCATGACGTCGTCGCTGATTCACCGTAAGAACAATTCACGTCCGAACGCCGAAGCGAACTGACGCGCTCATCCTTCAACCTCCTCGTTATTGTCGCAAGGCAGAGTCATGGCAGTTTCTTTATCCAAAGGCGGCAACATCTCGTTGTCGAAGTCCGCGCCTTCGCTGTCGCGCATTCTCGTCGGTCTTGGCTGGCAAGCCCGCGTCACGGACGGCGATGACTATGATCTCGACGCCAGCGCATTCATGGTCGCCGAAAGCGGCAAAGTGCGCGGCGATGAGGACTTTATCTTCTACAACCAGCTGAGCTCGCGTTGCGGGTCCGTGGAACATACCGGCGACAACCGCACCGGCGCGGGCGCGGGCGACGACGAAGCGCTGCAGATCGACCTCACGCTCGTCCCGAATCACGTGAAGCGCGTCGTCGTGTGCGTGACCATCGACGATGCCGAAGCGCGCCGTCAGAACTTCGGCCAGGTGTCGGGCGCATTCATGCGCATCGTGAATCTCGATAACGACGTCGAAATCGCCCGCTTCGATCTGTCGGAAGACTACAGCACCGAAACGGCGATGATCTTCGGCGAAGTGTATCGCCACAACGACGAATGGAAATTCAAGGCCGTCGGCCAGGGCTACGCGGGCGGTCTCGAAGCGCTGTGCGGGCAGTTCGGCGTCCAGGTCGCGTAATCGCGATCGCCGGCGAAAAATCGAAGAATACGAGGAAGATATGAGAAGACTCCCTGTCTATCTGCTGCTGGACACGTCCGGTTCCATGAGCGGCGAGCCCATCGAGGCCCTCAAGAACGGCGTGCAGATTCTGGTCTCGACGCTGCGCCAGGATCCATACGCGCTCGAGACGGCGCATCTTTCGGTGATCACGTTCGATAGCTCGGCGCGCCAGGCCGTACCCCTGACCGAGTTGTCCGCTTTCCAGACGCCGAATCTCGCGGCAAGCGGCACGACCGCGCTGGGCGACGCGCTCGCGTTACTGGCCGCCCGTATCGATGCGGAAGTGAACAAGACCACCGCGGAAGTCAAGGGCGACTGGAAGCCGCTCGTCTTCATCATGACCGACGGCGTTCCGACCGATGACTGGGCGCGCGGCCTGCAAAAGCTGCGCAAGGTTCGCACGGGTGTGATCGTCGCGTGCGCGGCGGGTCAGGGCGCGGACACAGCTGTCCTCAAGCAAATCACCGAAGTCGTCGTCGCACTGGACACGGCGGATTCGAGCACGATCAAGGCGTTCTTCAAGTGGGTGTCGGCGTCGGTGTCGACAGGCAGCCAGAAGGTCGACCAGCAGAAGGAAGTCAGCGGTCTCGGCGATCTCCCGCCGCCGCCGCCGGAAGTCAACGTGGTGCTGTAACGGGATCATCAAATGGCAGTCACTCTAAAAAAAGGCCAGGGCGTCAGCCTGAAGAAGAACGAATACGATCTGTCGATGGTCACCATCGGGCTCGGATGGGATATCAACGAAAGCAACACCGGCATTCTCGGCAGTCTGTTCGGCAAGAAGGCGGAGGAATACGACCTCGATGTCGTCGCATTCCTTTGCCAGAAAGACGGCAAGGTCCATCATCTGGGCGAACTGAAGGAAGGCCGCCCGACACTCGTCGGCGGGGATGTCGTGTTTTTCAACAGCCTGCATCACAGGACGGGCACCATCTGGCTGACCGGCGACAATCGCACGGGTTCGGGCGATGGCGACGACGAGCAGATCATCGTCAAGCTGAACGATCTGCCCGATGTGTACGAAAAGATCGTCTTCGTCGTTCAGATCTATGAAGGCGCGAAGCGCGAGCAGAGCTTCGACAAGGTGCGTAACGCGTATATCCGCGCGGAAGACGGCAAAAGCAAGGAAATGGTGCGCTTCGACCTGTCGGGCGGCGCGGCTTTCAGCGACTGCCGCTCCATGCTGTTCGCGGAACTCAAACGCGAGACGAACGGCTGGAAGTTCGATGCGATCGGCAGCCCCGATCAGTCCGACACGTTCGTGACCTGGCTGAAGAAGTATCTCTGAGCGTAACCGGCGAGCGACATCATGAGCAGGCGGCTTCCTGTCTACATACTTCTCGACACGTCCGGTTCCATGCGCGGCGAGCCCATTCTCTCGGTGAATGTCGGCATGCAGGCGATGATCGGCGCGCTTCGGCAAGATCCCTTCGCGCTGGAGAGCGTTCACGTCTCCATCATCACCTTCGACATCGAGGCTCGCGAGTATCTGCCCCTCACGCCGCTGGATCAGGTGAGCCTCGGCGAAATCACGGCTCCCGACGCTGGTGCCACGTTCATGGGCGCAGCGCTCGAATTGCTGATCGAACGTGTCGATCGCGACGTGAAGAGGACGACCGCCGCGAGCAAGGGTGACTGGAGGCCGCTGCTCTTCGTCATGACCGATGGCAGTCCGTCGGACCTCCACGCGTTCCGTCGGGCCGTTCCGGTGATCAAGTCGCGCAACTTCGGTTCGATCATCGCGTGCGCCGCGGGACCCAAGGCGAAACAGGACGTGCTGCGAGAACTGACCGATCGCGTCGTCCTGCTCGACACGATGGACGCGTCTGCGTTTTCCGCTTTCTTCCAGTGGGTGTCGGCATCGGTCTCGGCGGGTTCGAGCAGCGCTGGAATGTCCGGTCAGGTATCGCTTCCACCGCCGCCGCCCGAAGTTCAACTCGTTCTCTGATCGCAGCCACGGATCGTCCGATGCCGCTCGCGACTGCGAGTCGTGGCGCGTCGGCCGTCCGTGATTCGCCATTGAAAACACCCTTATATTCAGGAGAGCTTCGATGCGCCGATTGCCCGTGTTCTTCGTTCTGGATTGTTCGGAATCCATGGCGGGGGACAAGATCGCAAAAATGGAGTCCGGCCTGCAATCCATCGTGCGGAACCTGCGGACCGATCCGCACGCGCTCGAAACCGTGCATGTCTCGGTGCTGGCCTTCGCCGGCGTGGCGAAGACCATCGTGCCGCTCGTCGAAGTGGTGTCGTTCTATCCGCCGAAGCTTCCGCTGGGCGCCGGCACGGCGCTGGGCGCGGCCCTGACGGCGCTCATGGACGAGATGGACCGTTCGGTGGTGCGCACGACCGCCGACAGGAAAGGCGATTGGAAACCGATCGTCTATCTCTTCACGGACGGCCGTCCCACCGACCGGTTCCGGGCCGCGATCTCGCGCTGGAACGCCGACTATGCGCACCGCGCGACGCTGATCGCGGTGGGCATCGGCGCGAACGCGGACCTGTCGGTGCTCAGGGACTGACCGAGCACGTGCTGCTATTCGATGACGCGCAAGTGGAAGCCTTCTCGAAGTTCGTGAAATGGGTCTCGTCGTCGGTGATGGCGCACAGCAAGAGTGCTGGCGATGGCGTGCAGTCCGACGCCGTGCCCATCCTGGACGAAAAGATTCTGCAGATCGTGAAAGAGGCCGTGCCCGCCGCCGACGATGCGTGCGTGACGCTGGTCGGGCGTTGCCAGAAGAGTCGAGCGCCGTATCTGATCAAGTACGACCGGGCAGCGGGCGCCGTGAACACGCGTGACTTTGCGTTCGACGTGTCGGGATATCGGCTGAGCGGCTGCTATCCGATCGGCGAGGACTACTTCCAGTGGTCCGGCACGGAAGGCGCCGAGGCCAAAGTCAACACGTCCATGCTGTACGGATCGCCGAGCTGTCCGCATTGCGGCAATGCGACGGCCTTCGCGGCATGCGCGTGCAGCAAATTGCTGTGCGTCGGCGGGCCGGGTGAAGCGCGCTGTCCGTGGTGCACGAAAAATGTCGTGTTCGGGTATGTGTCGTCTGAAGACGATGGCGGTTTCGATGTGTTGCGTGGACAGGGGTGAGCAGATGAGCATAGAAACAGCAGGGCTGAGCGTGGCTGAACTGAGAGCCAGCTATGGCCCCGTTCTGCAAGGTCTGGTCGAGGGGCTTTTCAGCAGCGACAGCAAGCACCAGATCTTTCAGCTAACTGGACTTCAGGACGGCGAGCTCGAGCGGTTCGCCGGATCGGATGACGTGTTCGAACTCTTGCGTAAGTTCGTCGGGGATCTGCGTGAATTGATCAAGAGGTCTTATCCCGATGCCGTGACTGCGCGTCCGCAAAACATCATGGTCGGGCCGCGGCAGAGCCTCGTAGTGCAACAGACGACGACGGCATCTTCTGTGGCACTCCGCATGGGTCTTGCAGTGACGCAATCCACTGCTTCTGAGGCAGCTTCGCCTGTCTTCGATTCGAACGACCTCGTGCAGATCGGCCCGTCGTCGCCGATGCCTGCCGAACTGCCGCAGAGACAGACACAGACCGACCAGACCGTCGAAGTCACGACTGCTTCCCCGCTCGGCGAACAGCGGGCGGTCGAATCGTCCGTCGTTCGAGCGGACGACAGCGCGACCAGCGATGCTTCCATCGCGACGAACGCGCCGGTACTGCCGATCTCTCGTGTTGCACCCACACCCACTTCCGCCTCGCAGCCAACCTTCGTCTTGCCCAACTGCAACGTCGGCACGGAGTACGCGGCGCGCATCAAGGGCAGAGACGCATGGGGACGGGAGCTGGAAATTGTCGATCTCAGGTTACCCGAGAACTTCGGGCTCAGCTTCGACCCGGCGACGCAGATGGCCAGTGGCGTACCCACGCTGTCCGGCGAGTACGTGCTGAACTTGCAATGGCGTTTCCCGGGATTCCCCGACGTACGGTCCGGGGAATGCCGGCTGACGTCGAATCCCGATCCACGCTCGCTGTGGAAAGTGACGGAGCCGGATAGCTCGCTGCCGTATCGGAAAAAGCATCTGGATCATCAACTGATCCGCGCGGGTTCCTTCCATATAGCCGCGGCGAGCCGGCGAGGCCGCTCGCACGAACACGGCGGCACCTTCCGCGACGACGATTTCTACGTCGCGACGACGCAGGACAACGGCTGGGCCGTGCTCATCGTCGCTGACGGCGCAGGCAGCGCCGAGTTTTCGCACGAAGGATCGCGCATTGCCGTTGAAACCGCTGGCCGCTATCTGGTCGACGGTCTCGACGGCGAGTTCGGTACGAAGCTCGGTACGCTCGTCGACGGCTGGGACGCCAACCCGGCCAACGCCAAAACGATCGGCGAGGAGTTCCACTACAGCTTCCATCGCATGGCGATGCTGGCGGTGGAGGCTATCGAGAGCGAAGCGGGCGCGCGCGGCGCACCAGTCCGGAGTTTCGCGACCACGCTCCTCGCGGCGGCTATCAGGCGCGACGGCGACAACACGTTTCTGGCCACCTTCTGGATAGGCGATGGCGCCATCGTCACTTACGCGCCGCCGGGTACCGTCAAGCCGATGGGGACACCGGATGGCGGTGAATTCGCCGGGCAGACGCGCTTCCTCGAACGCGCGACGCTGGCGGATGGATTCGCCAAGCGGGTGAGCATCGGACGTCACCAGAACATATCGTCGGTCATCTTGTTGACGGATGGCGTGTCGGACCCGTACTTCGAAACCGACAACGGACTTGCCGATTCTTCGAAATGGAACGCGCTGTGGAGCGAACTCTCGCCTCTGCTGATCGAGGAAGATCCGTCCAGAGCCCTGGCCGAATGGCTGCACTTCTTCAAACAGGGACATCACGACGATCGAACGATCGCCATGCTGTGGTGAAACGCGCGAGGGTGCCCGTATCGCCTGGGATGCCGCGCCGCGGCGGCCGGCGCGCTGAGAAAACATTGTGGGGATGGGAATGAGCAAGGTCGTCAAATGCAAGACGCTTGACGGAAAGGACGTGGAGTTCGTCGACAAGATCATCGGCTCGGGCGCTATCAAGGACGTCTACTTTTCGCCGGATAAGTCGTACGTAGTCGCTTTTTATCGCGGAAAGCAGGACGCGCAGGCGAAGGACCGTCTGCAGATGATTGCCAGCAAGTATCGTGAAGGCATCGTCAACAATGTCGGCGGCGAGTACTGGAAGAACCTGCTCTGCTGGCCGACGTCAGTGCTGGAATACGACGGAAGACTGGGCATAGTTGTTCCAGCCTATGACAAGGAGTTTTACTTCGAACACGGTTCAAAGAACGACGACACGCTTGCCATAAAGGGCAAGGAAAAGGAAGGGAAGTGGTTTGCGGCGGCGAATCTGAGGAACCGCTTTGTCGATCCACGGGAACTCGGTGACTGGCTGACACACCTCAAAATGTGTGTGCTGATGGCGCGGGCGATACGTCGGCTTCACATGGCGGGCCTTGCACATTCCGACCTTTCTTATAAGAACGTCCTCGTCAATCCCACGCGAGGCAGTGCATGCGTGATCGACGTCGATGGTCTCGTCGTGCCCGGAAAATATCCACCCGACGTCGTAGGCACGCCGGACTTCATCGCGCCTGAAGTCGTCAAGACCACGCACCTCGCGAAAGACGATCCGAAACGCAGCCTGCCACGACGCGAGACGGACCAGCACGCGCTCGCCGTATTGATCTATATGTACCTGCTATACCGTCATCCGCTACGTGGCGGCAAAGTGCATGACATGCAGGATGAACAGCGCGACGAGTCGCTCACAATGGGCGAACGCGCGTTGTTCGTGGAACATCCGACCGATTCGAGCAACCGCATACGGGTGAAGAACGTGAGGCCCACAGAGTTGCCCTGGGCCGATACGGAAAAGCTTCCCTACACGATCACCGGACCTTATCTCGCCAGTTGCTTCAAGGCCGCCTTCGTGGATGGCCTCCACGATCCGTCGAAGCGTCCATCCGCGGGCGACTGGGAAGGTGCACTGGTCAAGACCGTCGATCTGATTCAGCCATGTCAGAACGCCGCTTGCGAACAGAAGTGGTACGTCTTCGACAATTCGACGAAGCCGAAATGTCCCTTCTGCAACACACCCTTCAAGGGCAAGCTGCCGATTCTGAACCTGTACTCGTCGCGAAAGGAAGGCAATTTTCGTCCGGACAATCATCGCCTGATGGTCTGGACCAACCAATCGCTGTTCCTCTGGCACGCGAACAGTCTCATCGTGCCGAACGAACGCTTGAGCGACGATCAGAAGCCGCGCGTGGGTTACTTCGTGTTCCATCGGGACAAGTGGTGGCTCGTCAACGAACGGCTGCCCGGTCTTCGGGACGTGAGTGCCGAAGCCGATGTCCCGATCGGCGCAAAGCTCGAGATCAAGGATGGCCAGCAGATCCTTCTTGCTCGAGGCGATGGCGGCCGGCTTGCCGTCGTTCAGATGGTCGAAGCCTGATGACGATGCAGACCCTCGCGCTGTTCGACTTCGACGGCACCATCACCACCCGGGACACGTTCGCGCCATACCTGTTCAAGGCGTTCGGGAAGGTCCGCGTGAACCTCGCGTTCGCTTCGCTCGCCGTGCAGGCGCTTCAGGTCTGCTCGGGACTGTCGACGAGAGACCGGTTCAAGGAGCGCCTGCTCGCCCGTCTTTTCACCGGAGCCGATTGGGCGCGCCTCGAATCGGCCGGACGCGACCATGCGATCGATGTGACGAAGTGGTATCGGCCGGGCGCGCTGGACCGAATTCGCTGGCATCGGGAGCGCGGGCATCGGCTCATCATGGTCAGCGCATCGCTCGATCTTTATCTCGAGCACATCGCAAAGAAACTCGGTTTCGATGATCTGCTCTGCACGCAAATCGAATGCGACGGCGCGCGGGCGACCGGGCGCATGAAAGGCCTGAATTGCCGCGCGGTCGAAAAGGTGACCCGCGTCGAACAGTTACTCGGCAAGCCGCTCGCAGACTTCGAAGTCTATGCATACGGCGACAGCGCTGGCGATGCCGAGATGTTGCAGCAGGCGCGACATCGGTTCTACAAGCCCTTCCGCAACTAGGCAGGAAGTGGGGTTATCCGCGGCGGACGATGATCAAAGCGTGTCGCTCGTGGGCAAACCAATTCAAAGAACAGGCGGAGACGCCAATTCGAGGGAGAAGTGAGATGAGTATGATGAGTTGCGTTGGCTGCGGGAAGCAGCTTCACCAGACCGCGCCGAGCTGTCCCAATTGCGGCGCGCCGCAGTTATCGACGCAGGTCGTCAAGGAAGTATCATTCGAGAAGAGCGGCTTTGGCTGGTTTCTCGCGGCTCTCAAGAAATACGCCGTGTTCGGCGGTCGCGCGCGACGCAAAGAGTATTGGTTCTTCGCGTTGTTCGTGGGCATCTTCACGTTCTTCGTCGTGTTCATCGAAGAGCTGCTGGCTCTGGGCGACGCGCCGGGCACGCTTCTCAACTTCGCCCTTTTTCTTCCCAGTATCGCAGTAGGCGTGCGGCGGCTGCACGATACGGGGCGCAGCGGCTGGTGGTTGCTTCTGCCTATCGTGAACCTCGTTTTTCTGGTGCAAGACGGCCAGAAGGGCAGCAACAACTACGGTCACGACCCGAAGCGGGGCTGAGGCTTCTGGCGGCGGCAAATGGCCGGAGTAGTCTGGGGAAGAAACGCCCGGATGGCGTTATCCGGGTGGCATGGCGGGCAAAGACAGTCCGCCGCCATCGGAAGCCTCTGAGCCTGGCCGGTCGGCTTGGCGTTTCCGGAATATGATCTGGTGCCCAGGGCGGGACTCGAACCCGCACGCCTCGCGGCGCTACCCCCTCAAGATAGTGCGTCTACCAATTCCGCCACCTGGGCAAAGGGGACCGAATTGTAGCGGGAAAATCAAAAATTGCGAAGTGCCTTTTCATCCCGGCACCACTACTACAATAACCAACAGAGCAAGCGTCACGTCCGATTCGCCTGAATAATCCTCTCGCTTCGCCCACATCGGGAGCGTCCATGTTCGGCAACACCTTGCATATCGAAGTCGGACCAGACTGGGAAGTGCACGTCGCCACCGAGAGCTGGCTCGTCGCGACACTGCTGGTGGCCGCGCTGCTGCTGGCGATTCTGCTGGCGAGCGTGATCTGCTACTACGTCACGCGCTCGATCATGCTTCTGATCGTCAGCCGGCTCGCACGCAAGGAAGGGCGCAAGTGGCTGGTCGCGGCGGAGCGCCATCGGGTGTTTCACCGGCTCGCGCCGCTCGTGCCCGCGGCGATCGTCTATGCATCGGCGCCACTGCTCTCCGGTCTCACGTTCCCGATCATCCCCGCGCTCGGGCGGCCACTGGCCATTCTTGCAGCCTGCTACATGGTCTACACGCTCGTGCGCGCGGCGCTCGCGTTGCGTGACAGCATTGACGAGCGCTACAGCCATTTTCCCTCCGCGAGCGAACGGCCGATCAAGAGCTTTCTGCAAATCGCGACCATCGTCGTGTATCTGGTCGCGCTGATCGCGGTGGTGTCGCTGGTGCTGGAGCGCTCGCCGCTTTATCTGCTCACCGGGCTTTCTGCCATCACCGCGCTGCTCATCATCATCTTCCGCGACTCGCTCCTCGGCTTCGTCGCCAGCATTCAGCTTGCGGCCTACGACATGCTGCGCGTCGGCGACTGGATCGAAGTGCCGGGATATGTCGCCGATGGCATCGTGGTCGATATCGCGTTGAACACGATCAAGGTGCGCAACTTCGACAACACGATCGTCATGCTGCCGAGCCAGCTGCTTCTGACGAACAGCGTGAAGAACTGGCGCGGCATGATCGCGTCTGGCGCGCGACGTCTGCGGCACGCGATTCACTTCGACGCGGACACGATCCGCTTCCCCGACGATGCCTTGCTCGCGCGTCTGCGCGAAGCGATCGAGCGACCGCTCGCGTTGCCCGAAGGCGAGCGCCGCACGAACCTCGGTTTATACAGGCTCTATCTCAGCGGATATTTTCGTGAGCATCCGGCCGTGCGCCGTGACATGCCGCTCGTGATTCGACACGTGCAGTCGGCGATGCCCATCGTCGCGCTGGAGATCTGCGTGTTCATCGACGAGATACGTTGGGAGCGATACGAGAGTCTGCAGTCGGACATGCTCGATCATGCGTATGGCGTCGTGCCGCTCTTCGGCCTGCGCTGCTGGCAGCGCGATCGCGCGGCGCCTGCGGCCTCATGATGGCGACGGGACCGGCGACGCGGGCTCGACACGATGCTTCGGGACCGCCTTCAACGGAGCGAGCACGCGCCGCGCGTCGTCGAGTTCCTTCTTCATCTCGTCGATGAGCCATCGCGCCACCGCGCGCGTGCTCTCCGAAGGCGTCGACGAACGATATTCGAGCACGTAATTGCAGCCCGTTTCGATATAACGATCCCACGCGGGAATCACCTTGCCCTCGTTGAGCGGCGCTGCGATCGCGAGCAGCCAGCCAAGCACGACGCCCTGGCCGAGCATCGCGCATTGCACGGCGAGTCCGGGGTCCGTGTGATGCACCGCTTCGCCGATGCCCTTGTCGGAGAGCCCCGTCGCCCGATGAAAATCCGCCCATGAGAGCGTGGTTACGTCGAGATGAATGTAGGCGTGGCCTTCGGCGTTCCTCGGCGCATCGAGCAGGCCGGTCTCGGCAAGATAGTTCGGACTACAGACAGGAACGATGATCTCCGGACACAGCAAAAGCGGGTCCTTGTCCGAACCGGGACCATGCAGGCGTATGCCGACGTCCGCATCTTCGAGCGGTCCGTACAGGCGTCCTGCCATCACCTGCAAGCGCAGATTGATGCAAGGAAACGCACGGCGGAATTCGGCATAACGCGGCAGCAGCCACAGCGCGGCGAAACCGCTCGCGAGCGATAGCGTGACGATCTCGCCTTGCGCATGATCGCGCTTGAGTTCCTCGATGGTATCGCCGATCTGCCCGAAGCCGGACGCGACGGCGTGCTGCAATGTTGCACCGCGATCGGTCAGGGTTAGCCCTAGCTTCGTACGCTCGAAGAGTTTGAAGCCGAGCGCGTCTTCAAGCCGCGCCACCATGCGGCTCACCGCGACGGGCGTCACGTTGAGTTCGCCGGCAGCCTTGGTGAAGCTCAACAGCCGCGCGGATGTTTCGAATACGAGCAACGCCTGAAGCGAAGGAAGTCGCAGACTCATACAACACCATGTTATGGGGCATGCATCGATTTGTAATTTGACGGCGCATATTGACCTCCTTACCTTGAGTCCGACGTCACTTCATCTCGCAGGCCATGACTACTGCTTCGTCGGACCCGTTGCTTCAGCCGTTCACTCTCAAGCATCTCGTGCTCAGGAACCGTGTGATGAGCACGAGTCACGCAAGCCGTCTGACGCGCGACGAATTCCCGCAGGAGGTCTATCAACGGTATCACGAGGAAAAGGCGAAAGGGGGTATCGCGCTGACGATGTTCGGCGGGTCGTCGAACGTCAGCATCGACAGTCCGAACACGTTCCAGCAGATCAACGTCGGAACCGATGCCGTGGTGCCGCATCTGCGGCGCTTCTCCGATCGCATCCATACGCACGGCGCGGCGTTGATGTGCCAGATCACGCATCTCGGGCGGCGCGGCGATGCATACACGGAGCCCTGGCTGCCGATGATCGCGCCATCGCCCGTGCGCGAAACGCTGCACCGCGCCATGCCGCAGGCGATCCATGACGCGGACATCAAACGCGTGATCCGCGACTTCGGCATCGCGGCGAAGCGCTGCCGCGATGGCGGGCTCGACGGCATCGAAACACATGCGGGCGGTCATCTCATCGGTCAGTTCATGGACCCGACCGTGAACCTGCGCACCGACAAGTACGGCGGCTCGACAGCGAATCGCGTGCGCTTCGCGATCGAGGTGCACGAGGAGATTCGCAAGCAGGTGGGCGATGACTTCATCGTGGGCTTTCGCTTCGCGCTCGAAGACGGATGCAGCTTCGAGGAAGGGCTGGAGATGTCGCGCATTCTGCAGGGCACGGGTCTCTTCGATTTCTTCAACGTCACGTTCGGGCGCATGGACACGAAGATGTCGCTCGCGGTCAATTCCATGCCGGGGATGTTCGTGCCGTCCGCGCCGTGGCTGCCGAAAGCCGCCGCATTCAAGCGCGCGGTCGATCTGCCCGTGTTTCACGCAGCGAAGATCGCTGATCTCGCGACCGCGCGCTATGCGATCCGCGAAGGGCTGCTCGACATGGTCGGCATGACGCGCGCGCATATCGCGGAGCCGCATCTCGTGAAGCTCGTCGAAGCGGGCAAGGAGGATGAGGCGCGGCCGTGCGTCGGCGCATCGTTCTGCCGCAATTTCCGCGCGACGTGCATCCATAATCCGGCGACATCGCGCGAGACGTATCTCACGCATGACCTGCCCGAAGCCGCGCACAAGAAGCGCGTGCTCATCGTCGGCGCGGGACCGGCGGGCCTCGAAGCCGCACGCGTCAGCGCGACGCGCGGTCATCATGTCACCGTGCTCGAAGCGAACTCGACGGCGGGCGGACAGATGCTGCTGGCGGCGACAGGAAGCTGGCGGCGCGATCTCATCGGCATCGTCGACTGGCGCGTGTCGCAGCTCGAAAAACTCGGCGTCGATGTGCGCTACAACCACTATGCCGAGTTGAGCGATGTGCTCGATCATGGCGCGGATGTCGTCATCATCGCCACAGGCGGCCTGCCGAATCTCGATGCGTTGCCGGGCGGCGAGCTGTGCAAGTCCGTATTCGATGCGCTCACTGAAACGCCGCCGCGCGCAGGCAGCGTGCTCGTGTACGACGGCACCGGGCGGCACAACGCGTATCTGTGTGCGGAGCGTTATGTCGATGCGGGCCTCGATGTATCGCTTGCGCTCATCGACAGCATGCCGGCGCAGGAAACCGGCGGACGCGGCGACGATCAGGTGTGGATGCGCAATATCGCGCGCTGGGACGTGCCCGTGCGCACGAACATCGAGCTGATCGAGGTGAGCGCGGCCGATAACGGCAAGCGCCGCGCCGTGTTCCGTCATCACCTGACGAACGATCTCGTGGAGATGGAAGCGGATCATGTCGTGGTCGAGCGCGGCATGCTCGCGGTCGATGATCTTTTCGAAGCGACGCGCATGTATTCCGTCAACGACGGCTACACCGATCTCGAAGCGTTCGCCACGGGCAAGCCGCAGCCCGAAGCGCAAGAGGGCGAAGAAGGACAGTTCCGTCTTTACCGTATCGGCGACGCGAGCGCGTCGCGCGATATTCACACGGCCATCTACGACGCCTACCGGCTATGTCAGGCGCTGTGAAGGCCCGTTGCATCGTATTCGCCATAACATCCGCCATAACGACATGACCGAGCGAGGCTGACCATGATATTGCCGAAGGAACTCGTAGTCGCCGATCCTGGCCGCCGCAAGGCGATGAAGACGCTGGCCGCCGCGGGCGCGGCAACGCTCATCCTGCCGGGCGCATCGACACTCGCGTTCGCCGCGACGGAGCCTGCGCCGCAACGCGGCGGACGCATACGCGTGGCGCTGGCGAACCAGTCGCTGATGGATTCGCTCGATCCCGCGAAGGGCACGCATACCGGCGACTATTCGCGCGCATACATGTTCTATAGCGGCCTCACCGAACTCGACGCCGACTTCAAGACGCAGAACGCGCTTGCGGAAAAGCTCGAATCCGACGACTTCGTGAAGTGGACCGTCACGCTTCGGCCCAACGTGCATTTCCACGACGGCAAGCCATTCACCTCCGACGATGTCGTGTTCTCGCTGATGCGCCACAAGGACCCCGCGACGGCATCGAAGGCGAAGTCGATCGTGGATGGCATCAGCACCGTCAAGGCGGCCGGGCCGCTAAAGGTCGAGATCACGTTGAGCGAGCCGAACGTCGATCTTCCCGCGCTGCTCGCGATTCCGCATCTCGTGATCGTCGCCGCGAACACGACGGACTTCTCCAAAGGCAACGGCACCGGTCCGTTCACATGCAAGGAGTTCACGCCGGCGCAGCGCTGCATCGGCGCGCGCAATCCGAACTTCTGGAAGCCGGGGCTTCCGTATCTCGACGAAGTGGAGATCATCGGCATCGGCGACGATGCGGCGCGCACCAATGCGCTGCTCGCGGGCGACGTGCAGCTCATCTCGCCGCTGCCCGCACGCGATGTCGATCGCGTGAAGCAGACGGGCAAGGTGACCGTGCTCGAAAGTCCGTCGCAGCTTTATTCGGATCTCGCATTGCGGCAGGACATGCTGCCGACGAAGAGTTCGGACTTCAACGAGGGCATCAAGTATCTGCATGACCGGCAGCGCATTGTGAACGTGATGCTGCGCGGTCACGGCACGCTCGCGAACGATCATCCGGTGCCGGAGTGGCATCCGTACTTCATGAAGGGATTGCCGCAACGCACCTTCGATCCGGACAAGGCTCAGTTCCACTTCAAGAAGGCGGGCACGCCGGGCGCGCGCGCGGAGATCATCGCGCCGCCGTCGGTCGAGACCGCGCTCGATTCCGCGATGATGGTCCAGCAGGCCGCGAAGCAGGCGGGCGTCGATATCAACGTGCGCCGCGTGCCCGCCGATGGCTACTGGACGACCTACTGGATGAAGTATCCGATGACCTACGGCTCGATCCTGCCGCGTCCGACGCTCGATCTTCTCTACACGCAGTTCTTCCGTTCGAACGCGAACTGGAACGAGTCGGGGTGGAAGAACGAACAGTTCGATCAGTTGCTGGTGCAGGCGCGCCGCGAGCGCGACGAAGCGAAGCGCAAGCAGATGTACGGCGACATGCAGGGCATCATCTACGAGAAGAACAGTCTCGTGATCCCTGCGTTCATCAACTTCATCGACGCGCAAAGCTCGAACCTGCGCGGCTTGAAGGGAACGCCGTCGGGGCGCGTGATGGGTTATCGCTTCGCGGAATTCGCGTGGCTCGCGAAGGCGTGAACATCGGTTCCGCCGATGTCCACGCGCAAGCCGCTACCACACCGCCTGATTCGTCAGCGCGAACTGCGCGAGCGCTGCATCCGTGGAGGGCGCACCGTTCTTCGCCATCTGCTCGATGGTATCGACGAGCGGCAGCCCGAGCCCTTCGAGCCACGACGAAAGCCCGTATCGCAAGGGCGTATCGATGCGCACGAACATGCCCGCGTTCAGCGCGAGCCAGTAGCTGATCAACGCCTTGGCGCGGCTCTGGTCCGGCGATTCCGGCGCGATCACCGGACCGATCACGTGTCCGTCGCCGAAACGCCGGAAGAGCGCGAAGCCGATGAGTTCGCCATCGCGATCGAGTGCGATGCCGCTCGCGACGTCGAGCAATTGCGGCAGCAGCGCCGTGCGATCCAGCCCGCTCGCGCGCGAGGCCAGTCCGGCGAGACGCGGCGTGTCCTTCGCGCCGATCGGACGCAGCCGCTCGCCCGGCGGCAGCGAAACCAGCGGCGGCTGGAACGCCGCGCCCTGATGCTGATGAATCGTGTCGATGCGCGTGAAGCCTTGTTCCTCGCACAGCGGCCTGCCTTCGTTCGATGCGTGAATCAGGAGCGTGCGCGCGCCGAGCGTCGCGATCAGCCGGTCGAGCAGCCCGCGCCCGATGCCCCGCCGCTGATGTTCCGGCGACACGATGAACATGCCGAGCGTCGCGGCATGCGCGCCGAACTGAAACGCGAGCGCCGTGCCGACCAGCGCACCGGTCTGATCGACGGCGGCGAAGCCATTGCCGAGACGCGCCGCGAAGCGCCAGTCGTCCGCGCGATGCCGCCATTTGACGGATGCCGACAGCGCGTGCGCCGCGGGAATGTCGTCGAGCGTGAAAGCCCGGTATTCGACCACATCGTTATTGCTCGAGTCGGGCACGCCGGCCTCCTGACCTTGAAGACATTTACCGTGACTTTGACACCGCGCAGCGCGCATGGCTAGGACGATCTTCCTGTCCCGCGCGGTGCATGAGGCCGTGCATGTGGTGCAACGCAAAACCGCGAGTTATCGCCGCAAGAACGCGCGTGCTGTGCTGAATCGGCAATTTTGTCGGCGAAATATGCCGGCGCTCCGGACCTACGATGAAGCCATGTCAACGCAGCATCACGGAGGAGGACTCACGCATATGGACCGGTTCGATCCTGCCAGCATCGTCATCAGGAGCGGGCATTTCATCGGCGGCGAATTGATCGATGCGGGCGCGTCGCGTATCGAGGTCGCGCGGCCATCGGATGGCGTCGTGTATGCATCGGTGCCCGTCGCCGATGAAGCGATGATCGACTACGCCGTGCAGAACGCCTACAGCGCGTTCAGGCAGAGCGACTGGGCGCGCCGCGCGCCGCGAGAACGTGCGCGGGTATTGCGCCGGTTCGCCGATCTCGTCGCCGCCGATGCCGCCAATCTCGCGCCGCTCGAAGCGCTCGGCTCGACGCGCCCGGTACGCGATGCGTACAACTGGGACGTGCCGTTCACCGCCGAAAGCATCCGCTTCTATGCGGAGTTCGCCGACAAGATCGGCGGCGATGTCGCGGCGACCGATCACCGGCATCTGGGCATGACGATCGCCGAGCCGTATGGCGTGATCGGCGCAATCGCACCTTGGAATTTTCCGCTCGTGATGGGCATATGGAAGACCGCCCCCGCGCTCGCGGCGGGCAACGCGGTGGTATTGAAGCCTTCGGAGATGACGCCGTTTTCCGCGCTGCGTCTCGCCGAACTGGCACTGGAAGCAGGCGTGCCGCCGGGCATCTTCAACGTCGTGCAGGGCGATGGCCGAACGACCGGCGACGCGCTCGTGCGTCATCCGCGCATCGGCAAGGTGACCTTCACCGGATCGACGCGCACCGGCGCCGCGATCATGGCCGCGTGCGCGGAATCCGGCACGAAGCCGGTCACGCTGGAGCTGGGCGGCAAGAGCCCGCAGATCGTGTTCGCCGATGCCCCGCGCATCGATGAAGTGGCGCGGCGCATCGCGGGTTCGATCACGGGCAATGCCGGACAAGTGTGCGTCGCGGGTTCGCGGCTGCTCGTGCAGCGCGCAATCGCCGGCGAACTGACCGATCGTATCGCGCAGGCCTTCGGCGAACTCAAGGCGGGCGCGACATGGGCAGCGGGCACGACCTTGCCGCCGATCATCTCCGAGCCGCAGGCGCAGCGCATCGATGCGATCGTTCAGCGCGGCATCGCGGGCGGCGCGAGCCTGCGTTGCGGCGGCAGGCGCGCGGATGCGGCGACGCCCGGAGCGTTCTATTCGCCGACCCTGCTGTGCGATGTCACGCAGGACAACGACGCCGTGCGCAACGAAATCTTCGGCCCGGTGCTCACCGTGCAGTCTTTCGATACGGAAGAAGAAGCGCTCGAACTCGCGGCGCATCCGGAATACGGCCTCGCCGCGGGCGTGCATACGGCGGATATCGGCCGGGCGCTGCGCATGGTGCGCGGCATCGAAGCGGGCACCGTATGGGTGAATCGCTATGGCCGCACGAGCGACTTCGTGCTGCCGACGGGCGGCTACAAGCGCTCGGGCATCGGCAAGGATCTCGGGCGGCAGGCTTATGAAGCGAATCTGCGCTTCAAGAGCGTGCTGATCGATACGGAAGGATGACGCGCACAGAACACGCACGATCGTGCGAAAGGAACGCCGCATTTTCTGCTGCGGCGATGCCTCAAAACGCATGACTTGTATCGCCGCGAGGCACGCATTCGACGCGCTCAGTCATTTTTGCACTGTTTAAATTTTCCTCAACACATCGCTGTTGCTTGTTTTCACCACTGAACTCCCGGACGGGTTCATCACACGACAGGACTGACACCATGATCGATTTCGAGCCGAAGTACATCACGTTCGACTGCTACGGCACGCTGACGAAATTCCGCATGGCCGATATGGCCCGCGAGATGTACGCCGACCGTCTGCAGGGCGACGACCTCGAACAATTCGTCAAGTTCTTCGCGGGCTATCGCCGCGACGAAGTGCTCGGCGCGTGGAAGCCGTATCGCGACGTGATCGTCAATTCGGTGCGCCGCGCATGTGAGCGCATGAACGTCGAATTCAACGAAGCCGAAGCCGAAAAGTATTACCTCGCCGTGCCGACGTGGGGCCCGCATCCGGACGTGCCGGAAGGCCTTTCGCGGCTCGCCACGAAATACAAGCTCGTGATTCTGTCGAACGCATCGAACGATCAGATCCAGAGCAACGTCGACAAGCTGGGCGCGCCGTTCCATCGCGTGTTCACGGCGCAGCAGGCGCAGTCGTACAAGCCGCGCATGCAGGGCTTCGAATACATGTTCGACCAGTTGAACTGCAATCCGGAAGACGTGCTGCACGTGTCGTCGAGCCTGCGCTACGACCTGATGACCGCGCACGACATGGGCATCAAGCACAAGGCGTTCGTTAAGCGCGGCCATGAGCCGGGCACGCCGTACTACGAGTATTACGAAGTGGACACCATCGGCGATCTCGCCACGCAACTCGGTCTGTAAAACAAGCCACTTCACGCGAGCAATGCCGATGAAACTCGACTCCTACTGGCTCGACACCGCGCCCGCGATGATCTCGACGTGCGAAGGCCCGGCGGACGGCCTGGCCGATGTCGCCGTGATCGGCGGCGGGTTCACGGGTTTGTCGGCGGCGCTCGCGTTGGGCAAACGCGGCGCGAGCGTCGTCGTGCTCGATGCCGGGCGCATGGGCGGCGGCGCATCGGGGCGTAACGGCGGCCAGTGCAACACGGGCGTCGCGCAGGACTATGCGGCGCTGCGCGCGCAACTCGGCGTCGAGCGCGCGCAAGGCTGTTATCGCGCGTATGCGGCGGCGGTGGATACCGTCGAGCGTCTGATCCGCGAAGAAAACATCGATTGCGACTATCTCGCTTCGGGCAAGCTCAAGCTCGCCGCGAAGCCGCATCATCTCGAACATATCGCGAAGACCGCCGAGCTGATCCGGCGTGAAGTCGATCCCGACATCGATCTGCTCGATCGCGAGCAGGTCCGCAACGAAGTGCAGTCCGATGCCTTTCACGGCGGCCTGCTGCAACGTCATGGCGGGCAGATGCATATGGGCAAGTTCGCCGACGGACTTGCAAAAGCAGCAGTGAAGCAAGGCGCGCGTCTCTATGAGCACGCCGAAGTCACCGCGATCACGAAGGAAGGTTCCGGGTATCGCATCGATTCGAAGCGCGGCACCTTGCACGCGAAGCAGGTGCTGATCGCAACAGGCCCTTCGAAACACGGCCCGTTCTCGTGGTATCGGCGCAGGCTCGCGCCAGTCGGCTCGTTCATCATCGTGACGGAGCCCTTGCCCGAGGATCGGCTGCAAGAACTGCTGCCGAACCGGCGCTCGTACACGACGAGCCGCCTGATGCACAACTATTTTCGCGTCACGCCCGATGCGCGTCTGCTGCTCGGCGGGCGCGCACGTTTCACCGCGTCCGAACGTCCATCGGATGCGAAGAGCGGACGCATTCTGCAGGCGAATCTCGCGTCGATCTTCCCGAGCCTGGCCAATGTGGGCATCGACTATTGCTGGGGCGGTCTCGTCGATATCACCGCGGATCGTCTGCCGCGCGCGGGCCAGCACGACGGCATCTATTTCTCGATGGGCTACAGCGGCCACGGCACGCAGATGTCGACGCACATGGGCCAGATCATGGCCGACGTGATGAACGGCAACGCCGATGCGAACCCGTGGCGCGATTTCGACTGGCCCGCGATTCCGGGCCATACGGGCAAGCCCTGGTTCTTGCCGCTCGTCGGCGCGTATTACTCGATCAAAGACGTGTTCTATTGAAGCATCGAAGCAAACACAGGCGGTCCATATCCAATAAGCAAGCCGCCGGACATTCACAGCCCCTATCGCGGAGAAGTTCATGAGCATCGACACATCGCCTGAAGCACTTGCCCATGCCGATGCCGGCAAACGGCTCGAAGAACTGACGCGCCGTGGCGCGTCGCGGCGCAACGTCCTTCGCGCGATGGCCGCGGGCGGGCTGCTGTCCGTGACGGGCGCGGGGCTTCTTAGCGCGAGCGGCGCGGCTTTCGCACAGGCCAAGCCGAAGCAGGGCGGACGCATCCGCGTGGCGACGCAGTCGTCGTCGGCCGCCGATACGCTCGATCCCGCCAAGGGCGCGCTCGGCACCGACTACGCCCGCGCGTTCATGTTCTATAGCGGCCTGACCGAACTCGACAATCATCTCGGCGCCAAGATGGCGCTCGCCGAATCGCTCGAAACGAAAGACGCGACCGTGTGGGTCGTGAAGCTTCGCAGCGGCGTGCAGTTCCACGACGGCAAATCGCTCGCGCCGCAGGATGTCATCTATTCGCTGATGCGCCATAAGGACCCGGCGGTCGGCTCGAAGGCGAAGACGCTCGCCGATCAGTTCAAGGAGATCAAGGCGACCGGCCCGAACGAACTGACCATCACGCTGACGGGCGCGAACGCGGACCTGCCGGTGATTCTCGCGGACTCGCATTTCCTCATCATCAAGGACGGCACGACGGACTTCAAGACGGCCATCGGCACGGGCCCGTTCAAGGTGAAGGAATTCGCGCCGGGCGTGCGTACCGTGGGCGTGCGCAACGAGAAGTACTGGAAGCCGGGCATGCCGCATCTGGATGAAGTGGAACTCATCGGCATCGCCGACGAGCCCGCGCGCGTGAACGCGCTCATGTCCGGCGACGTGCAGCTCATCAACGCGGTGAGCGCGCGTTCGACCGAGCGCATCAAGGGCACGCAGGGCTTCGCGGTGCTGGAAACGAAGACGGGCCAGTACACCGACCTCATCATGCGCGACGACGGCGGCATCACGGGCAACGCGGACTTCCGTCGCGGCATGACGTACCTGATGGACCGCGAGCAGATGCGCAAGACGATCTTCCGCGGCTATGGCGCGATCGGCAACGATCAGCCGATCGATCCGAGCAACAAGTACTACATGTCGGGCCTGCCGCAACGCGCGTTCGATCCCGACAAGGCGAAGTTTCACTTCCAGAAGGCGAAGCTCGGCAACGCGCCGATTCAACTGTATGCATCGCCGGCGGCGGAAGGCTCCGTCGAAATGGCCGTGCTGATGCAGCAGGTCGCGCCGCAGGCCGGCATCAATCTGCAAGTGGTGCGCGTGCCGTCCGATGGCTATTGGTCGAACCACTGGATGAAGCATCCGCTCGGTTTCGGCAATATCAATGCGCGCCCGAGCGCGGACGTGATCTTCACGCAGTTCTTCAAGTCCGACGCGCCGTGGAACGAAGCGAACTGGAAGAGCACGCAGTTCGACCAGATGCTCGTCGCCGCGCGTGGCGAACCGGACGATGCGAAGCGCAAGAAGATCTACGGCGACATGCAGGAACTCGTGCATACGGACGGCGGCATCGGCATTCCGATGTTCCAGAGCTCGCTCGATGCGCACACCACGAAGCTCAAGGGTCTCGGCGGCATTCCGCTCGCGGGTCTGATGGGCTGGATGTTCGCGGAGAACGTGTGGCTCGAGGCATGAACATGGTGTAACGCCGGACGCGCGCCGTCTTCGAAGTTGCGGCGCGCGAAGTCAACCCTTCAACGAGAGGCGATATCCGATGAAAGTTCATGCGCAACGACTCGTCGCCGCGCGCCTCGGCCTCGCGGTGCTCACGCTGTTCATCGTGTCGATGGTGGTGTTCGGCATCACCGGCCTGTTGCCGGGCGATGCCGCGCAGCAGGCGCTCGGTCAGGCGGCGACGCCCGAGCAGGTGACGGCGCTGCGGCATCAGTTCGGCCTCGATCAACCCGCGGTCACGCGCTATCTGCAATGGCTCGTGCATGTGGTGACGGGCAACTTCGGCACGTCGCTGTCGAATAATCTGCCGGTCAGCGAACTGATCGCGACGCGTCTGCCGAATTCGCTCGTGCTTGCCGGATTGACGGCTCTCGTGTCGGTGCCGCTCGCGCTCGTGATCGGCATTGCATCGGCGATGTATCGCGGCTCGCTCGTCGATCGCGTGCTCAACGTGCTCACGCTCTCGACCGTCGCCGTGCCCGAGTTCCTCGTCGCGACCATCGCGGTGCTGATCTTCGCTGTGAAGCTGCGCTGGCTGCCCGCGCTGTCGTATCTGTCGGATGTATCGTCGTTCGGCGGGCTATTGCGCACCTATGCGATGCCGGTGATGACGCTCTGTTGCGTGATCGTCGCGCAGATGGCGCGCATGACGCGCGCGGCCGTGCTCGATCAGCTCAACGCGTCGTATGTGGAAATGGCCTTGCTGAAGGGCGCGACGCCCATGCGTGTCGTTCTGCGGCATGTGTTGCCGAACACCATCGGACCCATCGCCAACGCGGTCGCGCTCTCGCTGTCGTATCTGTTCGGCGGCGTGGTGATCGTCGAATCGATCTTCAACTATCCCGGTCTCGCGAGCCTGATGGTCGATGCCGTCACCAATCGCGACATGCCGCTCGTGCAGGGCTGCGTGATGGTTTTCTGCGCGGCCTATCTCGCGCTCGTGCTCATTGCCGATCTGGCCCAGATCGTCTCCAACCCGAGGCTGCGTCAACGATGAACCGGAACGTCTCTTCTCACGCCACGACCATGCTATACGAGCAGCCTCCCGCCGACGCGCCGCAGGAACAGGCGCCCGTCGTCGTCAAGCGCGGTGCGTTGAAGCGCCTCGTCGATCGCTTTTCCGTGCTGGGGCTGATCGGTCTCTTCATCGTCGTGTTCTGGCTCGCGGTCGCGTTCGTCGGGCCCGTCATCGCGCCGTATAAAGGCGGCGCGTTCACCTCGACGGAAGTCTTCGGCTCGTACAGCCCGGCGCATCTGCTCGGCACCGACTATCTCGGCCGCGACATGCTGAGCCGCATTCTCTACGGCACGCAATACACGGTGGGCCTCGCGCTCGCATCGACGGTGGCGGCGAGCGTCATCGGCACGTTCTTCGGTCTCATTGCCGCCGTATCGGGGCGCTGGGTCGATGAAGTGCTGAGCCGCCTCTTCGATGCGCTCATCTCGATCCCGAGCAAGATTCTCGCGCTCGTCGTGATCGCGGCGTTCGGCTCATCCATTCCGATGCTGATGATGGTCGCCGCGCTCGCCTACATCCCCGGCGCGTTTCGCATTTCGCGCTCGCTCGCGGTGAACATCATGACGCTCGAATACGTGCAGGTGGCGAAGGCGCGCGGCGAGAAGCTTTTCTATATCGCGCGCGTGGAAGTGCTGCCCAACATGATTCATCCGATGCTCGCGGACTTCGGCCTGCGCTTCGTGTTCATCGTGCTGCTGCTTTCAGGCCTGAGCTTCCTCGGCCTCGGCGTGCAGCCGCCGAACGCGGACTGGGGCTCGCTCGTGCGCGAGAACATCGGCGGGCTTTCGGAAGGCGCGCCCGCGGTGCTGATGCCTGCCGTTGCGATCGCGACACTCACCGTCGGCGTGAATCTGCTCATCGACAGCTTGCGTCGTCATGGCGCGCGGTCGCATGGAGGCGCACAGTGACTACGAACATGATCGAAGTAAAAGGCCTGCGCGTGATTGCAGGCGTCGCGCCCGATCCGGTCGTCGAGATCGTGAAGGGTGTCGATTTCACGGTGAAGAAGGGCGAAGTGCTCGCGCTGATCGGCGAGTCGGGTTCGGGCAAGACGACCATCGCGCTCGCGTTGCTCGGCTATGCGCGCGGCGGATGCGCGATCGCGGGCGGCTCGGTGAAGATCGGCGATACGGATGTCCTGTCGCTCGATGCCAGAGGCCGTCGCGCGTTGCGTTCACGTACGGTTGCGTATGTCGCGCAGAGCGCATCGGCGGGCTTCAATCCGGCGCGCACGATCATGGATCAGGTCACTGAACCCGCGCTGCTGCACAAGCTGATGACGGCCGCAGCCGCGCGTGAAAAAGCGGTCGTTCTTTTCCGGTCGCTGGCATTGCCGAATCCAGAGACGATCGGCGATCGTTATCCGCATCAGGTGTCGGGCGGTCAGTTGCAGCGGCTCATGGCGGCGATGGCGCTGATCACCGATCCCGCCGTCGTCGTGTTCGATGAACCGACCACCGCGCTCGACGTGACCACGCAGATCGAAGTGCTCGCCGCATTCAAGGGCGTGGTGCGCGAACTGGGCACGACGGCCGTGTACGTGTCGCACGATCTCGCGGTCGTCGCGCAGATGGCGGACCGCATCGTCGTTTTGAATGGCGGACGCGTGCGCGAAAACGGCACGACCGCGCAAGTGCTCGATGCGCCCGTCGACGAATACACGCGTCAACTGCTCGCCGCGACGCGCCGCCCCGAAGCGGAACTGACGATGCCCGACGAAGCGCGCGACGTCCCGCTGCTCGAAATACGCAACCTGAGCGCGGGCTATGGCCGCATCGATGCGCACGGCGTGCCCGCCGTGCGCGTGCTCGACGATGTGAGCCTGAAGATCGAGCGCGGTTGCACGCTCGGCGTGATCGGCGAATCGGGCTCGGGCAAGACGACCCTCGCGCGCGTGATCGCGGGACTCGTCGATCGCGCGCATGGCGAGGTGCTGCTCGACGGCAAGCCCTTGCCCGCGAAGTTGTCGGAGCGCACGCTGGAGCAATATCGTCGCGTGCAGATCGTGTTTCAGAACGCCGATACCGCGCTGAACCCGAGCCGCACCATCGCCGATATCCTCGCGCGGCCGATGAATTTCTATCACGGCCTGCGCGGCGCGCCCGCGCAAAAGCGCATGCTCGAACTGCTCGATCTGGTGAAGCTGCCCGCGTCGATCGCGAAGCGTCAGCCAGGCGGCTTGTCGGGTGGACAGAAGCAGCGCGTGAATCTTGCGCGTGCGCTCGCCGCGAAACCCGAGCTCATTCTCTGCGATGAAGTGACCTCGGCGCTCGACACGGTCGTCGGTGCGGCGATCCTCGATCTGCTTGCCGAACTGCGCCGCGAGCTGAACGTGTCGTACATGTTCATCAGCCACGACATCTCGACGGTGCGCGCCATCTGCGACGAAGTCATCGTGCTCTACGCGGGCCAGTGCGTCGAAGCGGGCCAGCGCGATGCGCTTTCGCATCCGCCTTACCACCCTTATACGGGCCTGCTCGTCGATTCGGTGCCCGCGCTGCGTCCCGGCTGGCTCGATTCGCGCCGCGCGATGGCGCTCGGTACGTTGCCCGTGCTCGGTCCGGAAAGCGATGTGCGCGAGCTGTGCAGCTTCCGTTCGCGTTGCGCGGCGCGTATCGACGGCAAATGCAATGTGACGCCGCCTGCGCGGAAGACCTTGCCATCGGGCGCGGAGATTCTGTGCCATCACAGCGCCGACGATCTCGCGCGCATGCAGTCGATGGAAACGGTGACGGCATGAGCGGACGCTTCGTGAGAGTCGCGGAGAAAGGGCGCAGAACGTTCGAGATCGTCATCGATGGCCGGCGCGCGCTCGCAGCCGCCGGCGACACGCTGATGGTCGCGCTGCTCACCTCGCAGCAGGACTTGCGCGATTCCGAATTCGGCGATGGCCGCCGTGCGGGCTTCTGCGTGATGGGCGCATGCCAGGACTGCTGGGTGTGGACTGAAGATGGCGAACGCGTGCGCGCGTGCACGACGCCGGCGGTCGAAGGCATGTCGATCGTCACGCGTCTTTCGCAAGCTGGAGAGGGCGTATGGCCGCGACTGTGATCGTGATCGGCGCGGGGCCGGCGGGCGTGCGCGCGGCAGAGGCGCTGGTCGAGGCGGGCTTGCGTCCCGTGGTGATCGATGAAGGCAGGCGCGATGGCGGGCAGATTTATCGTCGTCAGCCGGAAGGATTCACGCGCACATATGACGCCTTGTACGGGACCGAAGCAGAGCGCGCGCGTGCATTGCACGAGGCGTTCGATGCATTGCGCCCGAACATCGACTATGTGCCCGATACGCTCGTGTGGAACGTCGCGCCGAATTCGGTGCATATGGTGAGCGGCACGCGTCATCGCGAGCTTGGGTTCGATGCGCTCATCGTTTGCAGCGGCGCGACCGATCGTCTGATGCCCGTGCCCGGCTGGCATCACGCGGGAACGTATAGCCTCGGCGGCGCGCAGGTTGCGTTGAAATCGCAGGGCTGTGCGATCGGCTCGCGCGTCGTGATGATGGGCACGGGTCCGCTGCTGTATCTCGTCGCCGCGCAATACGTGAAGGCGGGCGCGACGGTGAGCGCGGTGCTCGATACATCCACGTTCGCGCAACGCTTGCGCGCATTGCCGCAACTGCTCGCGATTCCATCGACGCTGAAGAAGGGCATCGCGTTGATGAAGGTTCTCAAGGATGCGCGCGTGCCCGTTCATCGCGGCATCACGCCGGTCGAGATTCGAGGCACACCGGAGCATGGCGTTCAAGGCGTGCGCGTCAAACTCGCCGATGGCGCGATGCTCGAAGTCGAATGCGATGCCGTCGCGCTCGGCTATCACTTGCGCTCCGAAACGCAACTCGCCGATCTCGCAGGCTGTGAATTCCGTTTCGATCAAGCGTTGCAGCAGTGGCTTCCTGTCGCCGATGAAGACGGCCGCAGCAATGTGAAAGGCGTCTATCTCGCAGGCGACGGCGCACGCGTGCGCGGCGCGGATGCGGCTGAACGCGCCGGGCGGCTCGCGGCGCTCGCGGCGATGAAAGACATCGGCATGATCTCCAATGAAGATGAGGCGAACAAGTTGCGCATCCAGCTAGGCCGCTTCACACGCTTCGCGGCTGGCTTGCGCGCGGCGTTCCCGTGGCCCGCGCGATTCGCCGCCACGTTGCCGGATGAGACCATCGTGTGCCGCTGCGAAGCGATCAGCGCAGGCGAACTGAGACGCGTCGTGAACGACATGGGCGCGAAGGAAGCGAATCGCGCAAAGGCTTTCTCGCGCGTCGGCATGGGCCGATGCCAGGGCCGCTTCTGCGCGCATGCGGGCGCGGAGGTCATCGCGGCGGAGGCACGCGTGCCGCTCGAAGCTGTCGGCCGTTTGCGCGGGCAGGCGCCCGTCAAACCGCTGCCGATGGCGCTCGCGCCGCATCAGGACATGGAGACGAGCGAATGACCGCGCGCGCCGATGTGATCGTGATCGGCGGCGGCATCGTCGGTACGTCGACCGCTTTCTTTTTACGCCAGCGCAACCGTTCGGTGATTCTGCTCGAACGTGGTCTGACGGGACAGCAGGCGAGCGGCGTGAACTTCGGCGGCGTGCGCCGGCAGGGCCGCGCGCTCGAACAACTTGCGATGTCGAATCGTGCGCTCGAAACCTGGCGTCGTTCGCGCGAGTTGCTCGGCGAGGACGTGGAGTTCCTGCCATCGGGTCATACGCGTGTGTGCTATCACGCGCATGATGCGGAATATTTTCATCGCTATGCCGCCGATGCGCGCGCCTGTGGCCTCGATCTCGAAGTGGTGGAAGGCGCGGCCATGTTCAGGCGTTTTCCTTTTCTGGGCCGCGATGTGCTCGCCGCATCGATCTCGCCGCTGGACGGTCACGCGAACCCGCGTCTCGCCGCGCCCGCGTTCGGTCGCGCGGCGGCGCGGCTCGGTGCGCATATCGTCGAGAACACGGAAGTGGTGCGCGTCGAAAAGGAAGCGGGCGGCTTTCGCGTGGAAACCGCAACGGGCGACGTGTATCGCGCGGAGCAAGTACTGATCTGCGCGGGCGCGTGGGCCAATGCGCTATCGACGCAATTCGGCGAACCTGTGCCGCTCAGCGCGCGCGGTCCGCAGATGGCCGTGACCGAACCCGTGCCCTACGTCTTCCCGTTTTCGATGGGCGTGTACACGTCGATCAAGGAAGAGAGCGTGTATTTCCGGCAGATTCCGCGCGGCAATATCGTGCTGGGTGGCGGCCCTCCTGGTCCCGCCGATGCAGGCACGCGACGCGCATCGGTCCTGCCCGCGAATACCGTCGCGCAGATGGCGCAGTTTCGCCGCATGGTGCCCGCGATGCGCGCGCTGCATGTGATTCGCGTGTGGAGCGGCGTGGAAAGCTATCTGCCGGATTCGGAGCCGGTGATCGGCCCGAGCTCGACAACCGATGGCCTTTTCTACGCGTTCGGCTTCAGCGGTTCAGGCTTTCAAATTGGACCGGGCGTCGGCGAAACGCTTGCCGAAGTGCTCGATAGCGGCAGCACGCCCATCGATCTCACATCGTTTTCCATTAGACGATTTCAGCGCGCCTCGTCGACGCACGCCGAATCGATCACCTCCGAGACTTCGCCATGAGCCAGGCCAATCTGATCGACGCGCTCGTTTATATCGAAGCCAATTTCGACCAGACCGTGAGTCTTGCGCAACTCGCTGATCTCTCGGCGCTGAGCGTATCGCGCTTCGCCACCGTGTTTCGCGAGCAATTCGGGCTTTCGCCCTACAAGTACCTGTGCGAGTTGCGCGTACAACGCGCGCAGACCTTGCTGCTCGCGGGCGTGCCGGGGTCGGTCGTCGCGACTGAAGTCGGCTTCTTCGATCAGAGTCATCTCGCGCGGCACTTCAAGCGCTTGTGCGGCATGACGCCGAGCGCATTCGTCGAGCGCACGCGAAAAAAGGCGCGCTCAGCCGAGTTCGATGCCGGTTTGACGAAGCGCGTCGCGCAAACCCAATCGCGGGTATTTGCTCTCGACAGTGCGCATGTCGCTTAACGCTTCCTGAATAATCCATTCGCGCACGCTGGCGACGATGGGCCGAATCGGCCGGTTCGGCGGCGTGAGCAGACAGCAGCGGCGGCTCGTGACGAGCAGTTCCTCTTCGGCCGGCACGAGCGCGCCTTGCGCGAGCCAGTGCGATGTCACGTTCAGCCAGCCGAGCGCGATGCCTTGCCCGAGCAGCGCCGCCTGCACGACGATCGCGTAATCGTTGAAGCGCAGCATCCCCGCCGCGTGACGCTCCTTTGAAGCGAACGCATGAAAACGCTCGTGCCAGCCGCGCTCCTCGTCATCCATGACGATGACCGTATCGCCATGTGCGCGCGCCGCTTCCGTCTGCGCGAGTTCGTGATAACGCGGATTGCACAGCGGCAGCAGCATTTCGGGCATCACGAGCACGGCGTTTTCATCGATCTCTTCATCGTGCAGAAAGCGCATGCCGAGATCGACATCGACGAGCGGCCCGCCGATGCGCCCCGATATCAATTGAAACCGCATGTCGATCGAAGGAAACGCCTGATTCAGGCGGCTCATGCGCGGCATGAGCCAATGCGTCGTGAAGCCGGTGGACACGGACAGCGTGACCGTTTCGACGCCCGTCGCGCGCGCCTCGATTTCGCGGATCGCGCTTTCGATGCCGCTGAAGCCTTCGGAAATCTTGCGATAGAGAATCTCTCCGCTTTCCGTGAGTTCGATACCGCCGCGCACGCGTTCGAAAAGCCGCACGCCGATATGGTCTTCCATGCGCGCGAGCATGCGGCTGACGGCGGGCTGGCTCACATAAAGCTCTTGCGCGGCACGCGTGAAATTCCCGCAGCGCGCGGCCGCTTCGAACACGAAGAGCGCATTCGCGCTCGGCAGTTTCCTGCGAAGGTTTGGCATGACTTCATGTTATGCCCGATCCAACAATTTTGGAATTGCCGTCAAAAACATCGCGACTTAGTATTTTCTCAACCGCTCTCCTTTCCGACGAGATGAACGCCATGGATGCACGCGCGAAAACTGGAGTGTCGATCAGGTCCGCGACCAAGCGATACAGCGGCGTTACCGCGCTCGACGACGTATCGCTCGATATCGCGCCGGGCGAGTTCGTCTCGCTGCTCGGACCTTCGGGCTCGGGCAAGACGACGCTGCTCGGGATTCTCGGCGGCTTCGTCCAGCCGACTTCGGGCAGCGTGTGGGTCGGCGAGCGAGACATTACATTCGCGCCGCCGCACAAACGCGATATCGGCATCGTGTTTCAGAACTACGCGCTCTTTCCGCATATGAGCGTGGGCGAGAACGTCGCGTTCTCGTTGCGCGCGCGTCGCGAGCCGAAATCGACATGGGCGAAGCGCGTCGCCGAAGCGCTCGCGATGGTCGAGCTCAAAGGCTATGAAAGCCGCGGCATCCATCAGCTTTCGGGCGGACAGAAGCAACGCGTCGCACTGGCGCGCGCGATCGTGTTTCAGCCGCAACTGATCCTGATGGACGAGCCTTTGTCCGCGCTCGACAAGCAATTGCGCGAGACCATGCAGATCGAATTGCGCAGACTGCATCGGCAGCTTGGCGCGACCATCGTCAACGTGACGCACGATCAGCGCGAGGCGCTCACGATGAGCGATCGCGTCGCCGTGCTGAAGGACGGCAGGCTCGTGCAGATCGATACGCCCGAGCGTCTCTACGATCGCCCGTGCGATGCCTTCGTCGCAAGCTTCATCGGCGAAGCGACGATGCTCGATGTCACGCGCGCCGGCCACGATGCCGTGCGTCTCGGCGATACCGTCCTGCGTACCGCACATCCGTTGCCGAGCGGTGACAAGCTGCTGCTCGCGGTGCAAACGGAAAAGCTCGTCATCGACGGCGAGAATCGTCATGCGAACGCGAACCGCCTTTCATGCCGCGTGACCGAAGTGCTTTATCAAGGCGAGAGCCTGCGTGTGTTCGCCGCGCTCGCCGACGGCACCGCGATCAGTCTGCGTCAACCCGGAGGCCACGACGCGCGCAGACGCATTCCCGCGCCGGGTGCATCGATGACCGTCGCGCTCGATCCGCAAGACACGATCGTCGTGTCGGCCTGATTCTTTTCACCGCAACCCGTAGAGGATGAAGCAATGAATCTCACCGATTTCAAGGTCCTGACGTTCGATGTCGTCGGCACGCTGATCAACTTCGAAAAGGGCGTGCTCGACTCCGTGCGCCGCCTGGGCGGGCCGAAGGCGAAGGACCTGACCGACGATCAGATTTTCGAGCCGTACATGGAAGGGCGCGCGAAGCATCCGGGCCGATCGAGCCATGAGATGGCGAACGTGTATCTGCATCTCGCGAAGAAACTCGGCCTGCCCGACGATCCGCAATCCGCCGCCGCGTTTCAGCGCGACGTGCTCGAATGGCCCGCATTCGAAGATTCCGTCGCTGCGTTGAAGCGGCTGCGCAAGCACTTTCGACTCGTGGCGATGACCAATGCGGACCGAGTCGCGTTGTCGGCGTATTCGCACACGCTCGGCAATCCGTTCGACGATACCGTGTGTTGCGATGAAACCGGCGTCGCGAAACCCGATCCCCAATTCTTCGCTTATAACCGTGGACGTCAGGCCGCGTTCGGCTACAAGTTCGAGGAGATTCTGCACACGGCGCAGAGCCAGTATCACGACATCGGCATCGCGACGAAGCTCGGTTATGCGACGTGCTGGATCGAGCGGCGTCAGGGCATGAAGGGCTTCGGTGCGACGCCGGTGCCCGAAGCCGTCACGACGCCGACATGGAAGTTCGCGACGCTCGCAGCGCTCGCGGATGCCGTCGATGACGAAGTGCGCGCCGCCGCGTGACGATGCGCGCCCCGACGACACCATCGCGCCCGCAACCCGATTCGCTCTGGCGGGCGATGGCCGCGCGCGTCCCCACGATGGACGCGCCGGTCAGCACGGGCGCGCCGCTCGCACGCGACATCGGCGTGGACGTAGCGATCATCGGTGCGGGTTATTCGGGCTTGAGCGCCGCCTATGCGCTGCAAAAGCGCGGCGTCGAATGCGCGGTGCTCGATGCGAATCCGGTCGGCTGGGGTGCGAGCGGTCGCAATGGCGGCGTGGTGTCGTCGAAGTTTCGTCTCTCGTTTCCGGCGATTGCGAGCGCACATGGCGTCGATGTGGCGAAGCGCATGCATCGGCTCGCGCATGAAGGCGTGCGCACGGTCGAGGCGTTCATCGACGAGTTCAAGCTGACTCGCGCGCAGTTCGAACACACCGGCAGCTTGCGATGCGCGCATACGGAGCGCGCATTCGACTCGATACGCGCCGAAGCGGACTGGGTGCGCACGACGCTCGGCGATACGTCGATGACCGTGCTGTCGCGCGCGCAAGTGGAGCAAGAAACGGGTTCGAAGGCATTCGTCGGCGGCGTGTTGAGCGCGGATGCGGGCACGATCCTGCCGCTCGAATACGTGCGCGGCATCGCGGCGGCCCTGACCGCGCGCGGCGTGCCGATCTACGAAGCGACGCCTGTCATCGACATGTCGCGCGCGCAGGACGGCCGCGTGCTGTTGAAGGCGCCCGGCGGAACGGTGCGCGCGAAGCAGGTGATCGTAGCGACCAACGCGTACTCGAATCTGACCGATGCAACCGCTTCGTATCATCGTGAGCTCGTGCCGTTCAGAAGCGCGATGATCGCGACGGCGCCGCTATCGCCTGAACTCGATTCGCAACTCATGGTGAATCGCCGCAGCTATACGGAAACGCGCCGCATGATGAAGTGGTTCCGCAAGGTCGATGGCCGCATGCTCTTCGGCGGCCGCGATGCGTTCGGCAAGGAAGGCGAGCCGACCGGCTTCGATGCGCTGCAACGCGCGATGGTCGCGCTCTTTCCGCAACTGAAGGGCGTAGCCGTGGAATATCGCTGGTCGGGTTATGTCGGCATGACGTTCAATGCGCTGCCGCACGTGGGACGCAGCGACGACGCCACCACGTTCTGTCTCGGCTACAACGGCACGGGCGTCGCGATGGCGAGCCTCATCGGCCAGCACGCGGCTGCGCTGGCGCTCGGCGACAAGCCGGAACTCGCGCTGCTCGCGCAAGACGGCTTGCGGCCCGTGCCGTTCCATGCGCTGCGCGCGCCGGGCGTGAGGCTTGTCGCCGCGTGGTATCAGTTTCTCGACGCCGTGGGTGCATGATGACGACAGCCAAACGGATTCTCCAGGACACCGCCGTGATGCAAGCCGCGACCATCGACCCTTCGGTGCGCCATCAGCGTCGTGAAGATCGCACGATGCTGCTGTTGATGGCGCCCGCGCTGCTGGTGATCGTGGTGCTGCTCGTGGCGCCGCTCGCATGGCTGTCGTGGCAGTCCTTCTATCACGATGGCGTGTTCTCGCTCGTGAACTACAGGCGCGTCTTCACGGGCGCGTATCTCGACACGTTTTTGCTGACGTTCAAGCTCAGTCTCATCGTGACGGCCATCACGCTATTGCTCGGCTATCCGGTCGCGTACTTCGCGGCGTCGATATCGCCGCGATGGAGCGCGCTCGTGCTCGGCATGGTGATCCTGCCGTTCTGGACCAGCGTGCTCGTGCGCACGTATGCATGGCTCGTGTTGCTGCAACGCACGGGCCTCATCAACAAGGCGCTGCTCGGTGCGGGCCTGATCGACCGGCCATTGCAGCTTTCGTATAACCAGTTCGGCACCATCATCGCGATGGTGCATATCCTTCTGCCGTTCATGGTGCTGCCGCTCTATTCCGCGATGCAGAAGATACCGCCGAATCTATCGCAGGCCGGCGCGAGTCTCGGCGGATCGCCCTTGCATGTGTTCTGGCGCGTGTTCCTGCCGCTGTCGATGAGCGGCGTGCTCGCGGGCGTGACGCTCGTGTTCGTGCTGTGCCTCGGTTTTTACATCACGCCGGAACTGATGGGCGGCGGCAAGTCGATGATTGTGTCGATGATCGTGAGCCGCAACGTCGAGATCTATAACAGCTGGGGTGCGGCGAGTTCGGTGAGCGTGGTGCTGCTCATCTGCGTGTTCGCGATCTTCTACGGCGTGAGCCGCGTGATTCCGCTCGAAAAGACGCTGGGGGCGAAATGAACTCGATATCGTTTGGACGCGTGACGCTGGGCGCAACGGTGATGCTGATACTCGCGTTCCTGATGATTCCGGTGATCATCGTGGTGCCGCTTTCTTTTTCCGATGCGCGCTTTCTGACGTTTCCGCCGCCAGCTTATTCGTTGCGCTGGTATCACGCGTTCTTCGATAACCCCGCGTGGATCGAAGCCGCGAAGACCACCTTCGCGGCTTCGACGTGCGCGGCGCTCATCGCGACGCCGGTCGGTGTCGCGGCGGCTTATGGCATTCAGTACGGATCGCACTGGTCCTTGCGCTATCTGCGCCCGCTGCTGATGCTGCCTTTGATGGTGCCGATCATCATCGTCGCGGTGGGCGTGTTCTTCGTATTCACGCAGATGGGTTATGTGAACACGCTCGGCGGACTCATCATCGCGGATACGATGCTCGGATTGCCTTATGTGCTGATTTCCGTCGGCGCGGACTTGCGCACGTTCGATCGCACGCAGGAGATGGTCGCGCGCAGTCTCGGCATGAACCGCTTTCGCGCATTCATGGCGGTGACGCTGCCGCAGATCAAGGCCAGCGTGATTTCCGGCGCGGTGTTCGTGTTCATTCAGGCGCTCGATGAAACCGTCGTTGCGCTGTTCATTTCCGGCGGCAATAATCAGACGCTCACGCGCCGCATGTTCGTCACGTTGCGCGATGAAATCGATCCGACCATCGCCGCTATCAGCACGATGCTGACGGCGCTGACCTTGTGCCTCGTGATGATCGTCGTCGTGAGCAGGCGTTCATCGCCGGCCGCGCGGGCCTGACTCTTTCACTACGGAAAAACATGCGACATCTACAGCAGTTTTATATCGACGGCGAATGGGTCGAGCCTTTCGGCAGCACGCGTTTGCCTGTCATCGATCCATCGACGGAAGAATCGATCGGCGAAGTCGCGCTCGGCGATGCGCGCGATGTGGATCGCGCGGTGGCCGCGGCGCGGAGTGCATTCGTATCGTTCTCGCAGACGCATGTGAAAGAACGCGTCGCGTTGCTCGAGCGCATGCTCGAAGCGTATATCGCGCGTTACGACGAGATGGCCGACGTCATCTCGCGCGAGATCGGCGCGCCGACGAAGCTCGCGCATGCATGGCAGGCCGCGCTCGGCAGGCGGCATATCGAGGAGACGCTGCGCACGGTCGAGCACTTCCCGTGGCAGCGCAGGAAGGGCACGACGCTCGTCAATCACGAACCGGTGGGCGTGGCCGCGCTCATCACGCCGTGGAACTGGCCGATCAATCAGATCGTGTGCAAGGTCGCGCCCGCGCTTGCGGCGGGATGCACGGTGGTGCTGAAGCCGAGCGAAGTATCGCCGATGAATGCGGTGCTGTTCGCCGAGATCATGGATGCGGCGGGCGTGCCCAAAGGCGTGTTCAATCTCGTGAATGGCGATGGACCGACCGTCGGCGCGGCACTGAGCGCGCATCCCGATGTCGATATGGTGTCGTTCACCGGATCGACGCGCGCGGGCATCGAGATCGCGAAACTGGCCGCGCCGACCGTGAAGCGCGTGCATCAGGAACTGGGCGGCAAGTCGGCGAACATTCTGCTCGACGATGTCGATCTCGAAGCCGCCGTGACCGCGGGCGTGAACTCGTGCTTCAGCAACAGCGGTCAGTCGTGCAATGCGCCGACCCGCATGCTCGTGCCCGCATCGCGCCATGACGAGGCTGTCGAGATTGCCTTGCGCGCGGCTGGCAGGCATCGCGTGGGACCGGCCGGCGATCCGGCGACGACGATGGGCCCCGTGGTCAGCGAGGTCCAGTTCGGGCGCGTGCAGCGGCTGATCGATATCGGCATCGAAGAGGGTGCTTCGCTGGTGACGGGCGGCTCAGGACGTCCTGATGGACTCGAACGCGGTTACTACGTGAAGCCGACGGTGTTCGCGAACGTGAACCCGTCGATGACGATCGCGCGCGAGGAAATCTTCGGTCCGGTGCTCGCGATCATGCCGTATCGCGATGAGGAAGAAGCGATCGCCATCGCCAACGACACGCCTTATGGATTGGCGGCTTATGTGCAGTCGAAGGATCAGGAACGCGCGCGGCGTGTGGCGCTGAAGATGCGCGCGGGCAGCGTCTATGTCAATTATCCGGCGTGGGATCCGGGCTCGCCGTTCGGTGGCTACAAGCAGTCGGGGAATGGGCGTGAATATGGGGAGTGGGGGCTGGAGGCGTTTCTTGAGGTGAAGGGGATCGTGGGTTATGGCGCGTAGTTGAGCGTGTGCGTGGCCGGTTCGCGTCTGTCATGCGCCGTGCCACGCAACACATCCGCCACGCGTTCCGCGATCATGATCGTCGGCACATTCGTGTTCGCGCACGGAATCGACGGCATCAGCGATGCATCGCACACGTGCAGACCTTCGACGCCATAGACCGCGCCGCGCGCATCGGTTACGGCCAATGGATCGTCCGACGCCCCCATGCGGCATGTCCCCGACGGATGCCAGGTGCCGCCCACCGAACGCTTCACGAACGCCGTCATCGCGTGATCGTCTTCGAGCAGTTCGTCGATGGTCACGCCCTGCGTCACGACATGCTCGATCAATGGACTGCGCAACGGTCCGGCGATATCGAGCAACGCGCTCAACGCGCCGCGCTGCACCGCGTTCCATGTGCCCGGAACAGCCACCGCCGCCACGCGCGGCGAATAACTCGACGGAAAGATCGCGTCGCGATGCGCATTCATCGATGGCGACGACAAAACGGAAGCGCCGAAGCGCAACGCAAGCTTGAGCCGTTCGAGATCGCGCGAATCGGAGAGCATGGCGAAATCGACATCGGGTTCATCGAATGCACTCGCCGATGCAAGCGTCACGCGTCCACGCGAATACGACTTGTTGACCCAGAAGAAGATCGTGCCGAGTCGATATCCGACCGAATGCCAGCCCGAGCGCGACAGGATCGCGCCATGCATGTCGCCTTGAACGGTATTCGGCAAGCCGGAAGAGAAGCGCACGATCGCCTGCTCGTGATGTTCGTCCGCAAACGGCGTGCGCGCGGCGCGCGGCAGATACGCGGACACGGCAATCGACGGATGCTCCATCAGATTGCGCCCGACACCAGGACGATCCGCAAGCACGTCGATGCCGAGCGAGGCGAGCTCATCGGCGGGACCGATGCCGCTTCGCATCAGCAATGCAGGACTATGAATCGCACCCGCCGATACGATCACGCGATGCGCCTTCAGGTCTTCACGCGTGCCGTCAGCGCGCACGATGCGCGCGCCGGTCGCACGCTTGCCGTCGAACAGAATGCGCTCGACGACTTCGCCGGTGCGTATCGTCAGGTTGCTGCGTGCGCGCGCGGCGTCGTCGAGATAACAGACGGAAGTCGGGATGCGTTCGCCCTTCGCACTGACCGCGATCGAACCGATGAACGCGCCGTCTTGCCACGGCCCGTTCTGATCGTCGTGCAATGCATGACCGCTTTCGGCAAGCGAGCCAAGGACCGCCCGCACGAACGGCGATATGCGCGGCCACGGCGTTCGCTGAATACGCACGGGGCCATCGCTGCCGTGCAATGCGCCGCTGAAATCGCAATCCGTTTCGAGCGCGCGAAAGTAGGGCAGGCAAGTTCGCCAGTTCCAGCCCGACGCGCCGAGCGCTTCCCATTCGTCGTAATCGGCGGGAGCGCCGCGATTGGCCATCAGTGCGTTGATGGCCGAGCCGCCGCCCAGAAGACGCGCCTGTTCGTAGCGTCGCGTGGTGGCGCTGCGGCTCATGCGCGCTTTCAATGTCTGCCAGATATTGCGCGTGTCGAGATACGCGCGGCCCGGATAACGGCTGCGAATGGCATCGGGCATCGTGTGCGCGGAGATATCGCGGCCCGCTTCGACGAGACATACGCTCGCGTGCGCATCTTCGGAAAGGCGCGCGGCCAGCACGCAACCAGCCGAGCCGCCGCCCAGAATCAGATAGTCGAACACGTGAGGCGCTTAAGCCGCGCTACTGCATGAACTTGAGCCAGCGCGCCTTCGCCTGAATCCCCGGCTCCGATGCCCACCAGTCCTCCGACAGCAGCGCCTGCTTCGCCGCATTGGCCGGCGCGCTCGGCAATTCGGCCGCGCGTTTTTCGGTGATCTTGCCGGTCTTGAATGCGGCCGGATTGCCCGGACCGTAGTCGATATACAGCGGCAGATTCGCCTGCAATTCCGGCGACAGGGCCGCGTTCAGGAAGCGCACGGCATCGTTCATATTCGGTGCGTTCTTCAGGATGCAAAGCTGCGTGTTCTGCAGAATGCCGTCGTTGAACGTAAAGGCGACGTCCGGATCATCCTTCATCACGGCACTGGCGCGGCCATTCCAGATCATCGTCATATCGACTTCGCCGTCGTGCAGCAATTGCGCGGACTGTCCGCCCGAAGTCCACCATACGGTGATGTTCGGCTTGATCTCTTCGAGCTTCTTGAACGCGCGGTCCACGTCGAGCGGATAGAGCTTGTCGCGCGGCACGCCATCGGCGAGCAGCGCGGCTTCGAGCACGGTCATCGGATCGTTGCGCAGCGCGCGCGTGCCGGGAAAGTTCTTCACGTCCCAGAAGTCCTTCCAGCTTTGCGGCACCTTCTTGAGCGTCTTCTTGTTATAGCCGATGACGGTCGAATAGAACTCGTACGCGACCGAATACGGCGTGCGGTATTTCTCGGGGACCGTCGCCGCGTTGGGAATCTTCGAGAAATCGAGCTTTTCCAGCAGACCTTCGCGTCCACCGCGCAGGCAGTTGGAGGGCGGCGTATCGACGACATCCCAGATCGGCTTGCCGGTCGCGCCTTGCGCCTTGATCTGCGGCCACGCGTCCGGAATGCTGTCCTGGTTGATCGTGATGCCGAGCTGTTTCGCGGCGGGGTCGAGAATCGCCTTGGTCTGCGCTTCCTGATACGCGCCGCCTTGCGACACGAACGTGATCTTGCCCGCCGCGAACGCGGGTGCCGCGCTTGCGATGGAGAGCAGCAAAGTCATGGCGAGCGGGCGAACGGCGAAGTGCGGACAGCGGAACCTTGCAATGTTCATCACGGCGTTTTCCTCGACACGGTTGAAGCGGATGTCTTGCGGATCGCGCGGTCCCGCATGGCTTCGACCGAAAGCGGGGACGGCGCGTGGATGACTAAAAATATATTGAGTCAAATACGCGGCGGCAACGCCGGAATTGTTGGAGTGACCATGACCTGATGTTATGTCAGTGAAATGGCCGCGTCCTGTCGCGGGTTCAGAAGATCACATAGACCTTGCGCATGGTTTCATCGACTTCCCATGTGCCTTCGGTGTTCGCCGCGAAGAAGAGCGTATCGCCGCCGGTGAAGTGAATCGTGTCTTCACCGTCGGGGGTGAAGCGGCCGTTGCCCGCCAGGAAATGCATCACTTCCGCCTGCTTGATCGAACGGCGATACGTGCCGGGTGTGCATTCGAATACGCCGGTATCGATGGCCTCGCTGCCTGGGATGACTTTTTGCACGCCGGAGATTTTGATTTCCTGTGGGCCGGGAAGGCCCGCTGTGCCCCAGTTTTCTAATCCCTCAATCGCAATGCTCTGTTTGATCTGTTGAACTTTCATTGGTTCTGCCTTTGGTGGTTTGGGTTTTTTTGCCGGATCCCGGAGTTTATGAAATCCTGATTTCGCGTCGTTTCATTAGCACTGCCCCTGTGCGGGGCGGCAGTCACTTTCTTTGCTGCTGCAAAGAAAGTAACCAAAGAAACAGCTATCCCCAGCCTAAGCAGTTCACACCGGCCGCGGCACAGGCGATTGGCCTAATGGCCCGGCAGTAGCGAGTGCCCCCACAAGCAGACAAGGGCTTGGATCGCGCACGGTCTGACGAGCCATAACCTTGAGCGCGCTGGTTCAGCACCAAATAGCTCCGGCCCGCTTCGCGGCCGATGGGTCAAGCGGGTTTGCGCGCGCTTCTTCTTCGAAGGTGTCCCTCGCATACCCGACGGCAGCGCGTAGCGCTGTGCCGAAGCTATTTGGTGCTGAACCAGCGCGCTGAAACCTCTCGGGCGGCAGACCGTGCGCGATCCAAGCCCGATTGGGCCTTTGGGGGCGACACTTAGGCGAGTGCCACCGCGGGCTGGCAAGCATGGCTAACGTGCGTGTGACCGCGGGCTTAAACGAGCTGCTTTCTTTGGTTACTTGTATATTGATTCCAGGTGTGCGGAAACTGATCTCTTCCGCTCACCCGAAGCGGTAGCCCGTTTGTGTTACATGG
>Ga0160464_100200_pt1 | contig 61046 bp, 63 predicted proteins | sample HID1971I_E11MG_FD_108275 | JGI IMG/M metagenome (GOLD analysis project Ga0160464, IMG submission 108275) | Enriched millipede-associated microbial communities from UW Madison campus, WI, USA - HID1971I_E11 MG | ecosystem: Host-associated > Arthropoda: Insects > Digestive system > Unclassified ... | reverse complement strand
GCAAGGAACTCACGCGGCATCAAGAACTCGCCGCCGCCACCGGCGTAAGCGTGTACTTCTGCGACCCGCACAGTCCCTGGCAACGCGGGACCTGCGAAAACACCAACGGATTGCTGCGACAGTGCTTACCTAAGGGCACCGACCTCTCGGTCTACACTCAGGATGAGCTCGATGCCATCGCCGACAGCCTGAACAGCCGGCCGCGCGCAACCCACGCGTTCCATTCGCCGTTCGAGGTCTTCGCTGCGACACTTGCCTCAGCGGGACAACCTCAAAACGCTAAACATTAACCCGCTCGTTGCACTTCGGTTTGAAACCGCCAAGCGATTACGGAACGTAGCGTCAGGCAAAGCCGTCGCTTGCCGGGCCGCCCGTTAATCGCGAACTTTTCGGGACCCGCGGTGGCGTCCAGGTCACACGATCAACGTTGATCCAAAAGCACTAGGAACACCCTGGCAAAGAGCAAAGAGCCCGACAGCGGAGCGACGGGTAGGCACGCGTCCCAGCTGTCCGCTTTGGTCAGAACAAGAGACGCGAAGCAGGGCTGAGCAGCCAGCGGCTTCCCATGCCGGCATGCCGTTCCGAAGGCGGGAAGACGTTCCACGATCCGTCGTCGTGACGAAAGAAGAATAATGTCAACGTACCCGAATTTCGCACGGCGTCGACGGACACGTATCGTGTCCGGCTGTTTGCGAGATGACCCGATCGAACGGCCTCAATTTCGGATTGCTGTTCTCCACCAAGCCACTTTTCAATGACCGCACGGAGTGATCGCTCGACCTTGGACATCGCACACCTCCTTTTTTACGGCCCATGGTCCAGTCTCGAAGAGTTCCATCGGGCGGAAAGATCTAGAATTCATGAGCCAACTGTAGGCGCTCTTTGCATCGGTAAAAACCACGTATGACGGGAATCATCTTCGCTCACGCCAATAAACTGACGTTTCGACGAATGCGACGACGTCTCCGAGCCAGTCGGACGTCGAAAGGTACGAAGCGAGGCTGTGATTGCGCCTTCAGTGGTGGTTCAGATCACGCCTTTGAGACCGAGAGTCTCTGTGGCGAATCTACTTGCACAACCGTCTATCACATCGGTTCAAGAGAGCCCAGCGTGGCTGAGGTGTGTGTCTACGCGCCTGAGGGAGCACAAGACGTCACCTAGCCGCGCGTGACGAGGGGCGGGAGGCGGTAGAAGCGCGAAGCGCTGCGCCAGAAAAGGTCATCCTTAACCTCTGAGCTCGAGTCTGCCACGATTCGTTTCATGGCGTTCCAGCCAACGCAATAGTTGTAGCTAGCCTTATCCGCGGGAAAGTTGCTTTCGAACATGCAGCGTGAAGGGCTGAAGGCTTCGATGCAGAACTCGATCCAACGCCGCCAGGTGTCGGCCAATTGGATGGAGGAAGGCGCGCGCTCGAACGCCTCAAAACCAAATCCAGAGAGCCGCATGCCTAGGCCGCCAAGCTTCACCATCACATTTGGACAGGTGGCGAGTTCGCGAAGGGAAGCCGACCATTGGGCAAACACCTCCTCGGTGCGCCCCGCATAGGGCCCGATTCCGAGAACGCCGCCGCAGTGGTTGAGCACGATCGGCGTCTGGGGAAACGCGCGGGCTAGGGCGGTCAGTCGCGGAATCTGGTGAAAGAAGAGCCAGGCATCGAAGCTGAGGCCGAGAGGCGCCAAATGCGCGAACCCTTCGCGAAACGACGGAGTATCGAGCATGTCTTCACTTGTCGGATACGCCGGGTTCAGCATAGATGGGTCGGGATCCCAGGCTGCGATGTGCCGGATGCCGCGGAAGCGGCCACCTAACTCAGCAGGGCCACCGGCGGCGTCGATGTGTGCTTTAAGTACCGGACGCACTGCATTGCCGAGCCGCAAGTCCGCAAAGCCCACGATTGCCCTGCACATGCGAACATCGCCATAGGCACCGCTGGCACACATTGCTGCAATGCCGTTGGCGAACTCCGTCTCACCAATCGGCTTCATTTCCTCGGGCCCGCGGGCGCGCAGCATCGAGCGCGCTTGCACGAAGACTGTGGCACGCACGTCATGGCCAGCGCGGAGATCGTCTAACATCTCGGGCAGCATGTATCTAGCGCCTGGCCGATCGTATAAATGGTGGTGGGCATCCACAATGAGCTGCCCTTGATCCAGCGGCGCCTCCCGCTGCGTGGCAAGCCAGTCGGGCCGGATTGCGCTGTGGGGCGTCGAGGCGCTGCTCATACCTCGGGCGCTGTCTGGAAATCCGGATCCTGCAGCTCCGGCGCAACGCTACCCGGAAGACCAAGCTCGAAGGTATTCAGTGTCAAGGAGACCAAGCAGTAGTATCCCAGCACTCCAACAAGTTCTACCATTCCTAGTTCGCCAAGCACGTCGATTCCACGCGCATACAGATGATCGGGAACGCGGCCAGAGGAGAGTAGTGTAGAGGCGACGTCGTAAGCCGCTCGTTGACGGTCATCACCCAACTGGGGGGGCGAGCATGCGGCGATCGCAGCAATGACGTCCGGATCGAGGCCGGCTTTCAACCCCAGAGCCTTATGCGCCGTCCATTCATGGTGCGAAGTCCAATGGCGGCCGCAGATGAGGATGGCGAGCTCCGTGAGTTGCGGTTCCAGTGTGGTTTCGTAGCGAAGCAATTCGCCCAGCTTCTGCCCTCGGCGCGCGAGTTCGGGGTGGCGTAGCCAGGCGATCATTGGTGCGGGGATCTTCCCACGGCGGCCGGCGACTGTTTCGGCGCAAACTGCCAACTGCTCCGGGGACATAGCAGCATCAGGCGGCATTTCTAAACGAGTCATGTCACTTGTTCCTCCAGGTGGGCCGCTTAGCCGATGCGCAGTAGTTCGCGCGCTTGAGTGGGAGTCGCCACCTCGGCGTCGAGCTCACCGATGATGCGCGCGGCCCGCTCAACCATCGGAGCGTTGCCGGGGGAGAGTTGTCCACGTTTCAGATAGAGGTTGTCTTCCAATCCAACGCGTACATGACCGCCCAGAAGTACCGCCTGGGCCGCCATCGGAAACTGATGTCGAGAGATTCCGAAGGCGCTCCAGAGCCCGCCCGTGGGAACCATGCTTCGTAACGCTTGCATCGACTCGGTGCTCGCAGGCGCACCCCAGGGGATGCCGAGACAGAGTTGCAGCCAAGGAGGATCGGCAAACAATCCCTTCTCGTAAAGGTGGCGGGCAAAAGCCGCGTGGCCGAGATCGAAGACCTCCAATTCCGGCTTAACACCGGCTTCACGGATTGCTGCTGCCATGCGCTCCACGTGGCTCGGAAGATTGATGAAGGCGTAGCTGCTGAAGTTCAACGTTCCGATGTCAAGGCTGCAGATGTCGGGGCGCAATTCGAGGACGTGTGCCATCCGATCCTCAGGGCTCGCCATCCCGGGGATCGCGTTACGATTCGGATCGGCTTCGTCAGGGACAAAACGGCCACCGGCGCCCGTGGTCAGATTGATCAGAACGTCGCTGCCTGTGGAGCGAATACGACGCACGACCTCCGCATACAGGGCGTTCTCGCGACTGGGCTTTCCTGTCTCCGGATCGCGCACGTGGATATGCACGATCGCGGCGCCAGCGGCACGGGCAGCCAAAGCCTCGTTCGCAATCTGTTCCGGCGTGACCGGGACGTGAGGGCTTAGCGCGGAGGTGTCGCCTCCGCCTGTCACGGCGCAGGAAATAATAATAGGGCGGCTCATAAGGTCTCCTGTTCTCTGACTTCGATAACAATGCGGCGGCTGACCGGCGGGCTTGAGCGTGGGGACGCTAGTAAGTGCAATTAGCGTAGCCGCCCATCAGGTACCGGGCCGCGCCGCGGTCATTCCGCCGTCTACCACCAATTGAGTGGCCGTGATGTAGCGAGCCTCCTCGCTTGCGAGGAACAGCACGGCGTTCGCCACGTCCCACGCGTCGCCCATCCTGCCCATAGGCACGCTTTCATTGCGCTTGGCGACCAGTGCCGCGGCATCAGATGCGCCCAGTTGCCCGACGAGCCTATGCTCGACGAGCGGCGTGTGCATGAGACCTGGAATGACTGTGTTCACACGAATGCCTTTCTTGACATACGCGATGGCCGTGGAGCGGCCGAACGCGACGACACCGGCCTTCGAAGCCGCATAGGCCGCATTAACGCGCCCGCCAACCTGGAAGCTCATGTACCCGATGCTGGACACGTTGACGATCGCGCCGCCTTTGCCATCGGCGGCGAACTGCCGCTCCATGATTGGCAGCACATGCTTGCAAGCGAGGAAGGTGGTTTTAAGATTCAGATTCATTTGCGCATCCCAGACTTCCTCCGTCATGGCGACGGGATCGCCTGGCGCACTGCCGCCGACGTTGTTAACGAGAATGTCGATGCGGCCGAAGCGGGCGAAACAGTCTTCGACCGCTGCCTTTACGTCTTCGCTCGCCGTCATGTTGCAGGCTCGCCATGCCCATTCTTTGTGCCCTTCCTGCTCCATGATTGCGCTGGTTCCTGCGAGCGCTTCCTCGCTGATGTCCACGCCGAAGACCACGGCGCCTTGGCGCGCCAGAAGCACGGCGGTGGCCTTGCCGTTGCCCCAACCGTCGCCAATGGAACCTGCCCCAGTGACGAACGCCACTTTCCCAGTTAAATCAAGCATTCGACGCTCCACGCTCCGTTCTCATGCTATTGCACCGGCTTCGCGCGCCGTGATTTGCAGGGCCATGTAGTGCGAATAGATCCGCGCATGGGCGAAACCGCCGCCGATGAACCACAGGCCCCTCTGCGGAGTCGGCTTGAACATGTTTGCGAGTTCTCCATCAGCGTCGAGCCCCCAGATTGGGCCTACCTTTTCGCCAATCTCCTCCCCGAGGATTTCCCGTACCACTTCTTGTTGGTTCTGATAGCCCGTGGCAGTGACGAGGAGATCGGCCTTCTCTACTCGACCGTCCTTCATCAACGCGCCGTCGGCTACGAAGCGCTCGAAATCCTCATATTGCAAAAGTCCGATATCACCGCTGATGATCAAATCCGAAGCACCGCAATTGAGGTAGTACCCACCGAACCGCCGGCGCAGTTTCATCTGATGACCAGTGCCGTCTTCGCCAAAATCCAGCTTCATCCCTTTGGCCTCGAGACCTGCAAGAAGATCCTTATCGATCTCCTGCATTTTCTTCACGTTCATCTTGTAGCCGCGCACGAGCAACGGGTAGGTGCCGGACGCGGCAATTAGGTCGCAATCCTCAAGCGGCAATCCCTCGTTGTAATACATCCCATGGTTGATGCCGGCAGCATCAACGCTAGCTACGGTGATTGAGCCTCGCTGAATGAGCTTGACCTTTGCCCCGCTTTCGCAGAGGTCCTGCGCAATGTCATGACCACTCGTGCCGGCGCCCAGCACTAATACGTTCTTGCCGCGCCAGCGCGAACCTTCCGTATAACCGTGTGTATGCAGGACTTCCCCCTCGAAGTCCTCTAGACCCGGCGCTCGCGCCTTCTTGGGAGCACCGACGACGCCGTTTGCAAATACGACGTGCCGCGGGTGCAACACCCGCTCCGAACCATCGGCGCGACGAACTCGCGCATTCCAATGGCCGGCAGCGTCGTCGTATCGACCCTCAAGAAGCGTGGTGCCGGTCCAGACATTGATCTCCATGGCCCAAGCGTAGGTCTCCATCCAATTACCGAGCATGTCCTTGGGGAGATACTTAGGCCAACTCGGAGGAAAGGGCATGTACGCCATGTGATTGAGGGCCACTTGGTTGTGCAGCGCCAACGAGTGGTAGCGTTGCCGCCAAACGTCCCCTACGCGGGGCAGCTTGTCGACGACAAGTGCGTCGACACCCATTCGCCGCAACCTTGCTGCGACGCTGAGTCCTGCTTGACCGGCACCGACGATAAGCACTGCCGGCTCGCGGTCCTCGAACGCCTGTTCCCTGGCTCGCCGATCGGCCCAGTTTTCACCGCCGAAATTGCGCGAATACGCCGAGCCGCTGGGGCGACGCTCGTTGATCGGCTCCTCGTGCCCCTTTAGTTCGTCCAGCGAAGTCATGAGCACCCAGGCCTTGTCCGGTTGCGCCGCAAGCAGCCGAACGACTCCATGCCCGCGACCCAGCGCGGTCTCGAATTCGAAAATCGCTTCGATTACCGGAACGCCCGCGCGCTTGACCTCTCTCGGAGGAGTACGTCCTTTCGCAACTTGGAACCCTTGCGCCTGAATTGCGGGTTGGACCTGAATCAGCCTGTTCACGATAGCTGCGGTGCCCTCGTGCGGCGTGATGTTCCATGTGAATGCGAGGAGATCACGCCAATGGGATTCGTCGGCGAAAAGAGAGGTCAGGCTGGTGGCATCGCCGGCGCGTAGCGCCTCTTCGAAATCAGCCAGCCAAATCCCGACGTGGTCCACATCTGCGACACTGCCCGGACGGGTCCAGCTTGCGGTCAATTCTTCCATCGTTAATCCTTTCGGTTGCCGAACGTTGCACCTGAGTACAAATCTATGGGTTGGATTCTAGGACTCGAGAATCCTTGTGCCTATGTAGCGCAGCGGCAAGCACCCTTGCTGGCGATGCAAAGATGGCCGGCGATGCGCCATCCACCAAGGTTGGCGGTCGGATTGATGATGCATGCAGGTCGCGGCCGGCAGAAACCGAGTTGGTTTATGCGGCAGAGTCCAGGCAACGATGGATTTGGGAGCGGACGCGGGACCCCGGTCGCAATAAGGGGTGAAGCACCTGCCGATACCCATTGCTTCGGCTAGGCGCGATCATTTGCCCCGGAGTGAATTCGTTGCCATCTCCCGACGCTCCATTGCGCGGTGAGTTCGCGAGCATCAGTCGGACTCAGACGACCAACCTCGGGTTTTGCGTCGAGCGCAAGAGACTTTGCCCCTTACTCCAGTAGATGGCTCCGATACAGTCAGGTACCGTGATGAGAGCGGCACAGGCTTTCTCTGCGCCGATTCGAAGCGGAGTCAGACGATAAAACATAGGCCCGCTACCATGCGTGCTCAGGTAGCACACTTCGCTTCTCGCAGCTACGAGAAGGCGTAACTGCGACGCACCTGGCCGCGCACGGCGTTGCATTCGATCGTCAGGGCGGCCGGATTTTGTTGTCAGGCGATCGACGATCCCTCCACAGGGCACTGCTCGAGCCCGACTGACACTTCAAAAAAGGAAAAGTTATGGACTTGAGCCTGAAGGGCAGAAAAGTATTGATTACGGGCGCATCGCAGGGTATTGGCGAGGGAATCGCGATGTCATTCGCGCGCGAAGGCTGCGAACTGCGCCTCGTAGCACGTTCGGCCGACAAACTAGCGGCAATCGCCGAGCGCGCAAGCGCTGTGTTTGGTGCACGGACAGAAGTGCTATCCATTGACATGACCGTGCCTGGTGCGATCTCTCAGATCGCCGCGTTCGGTGCTGACGCCGATGTGCTGGTTAACAATGCGGGAGACATACCGGGCGGCAATCTCTGGGATGTCGATGAAGTGCAATGGCGCGCTGGCTGGGAGCTGAAAGTGTTTGGATACATCAACCTTACACGCGCGATGTACTTGACAATGAAGGCGAGAGGCGGCGGAGTTATCCTGAACAACATCGGTAGCGGTGGCGAGAACTTTGACTTCAACTATATCGCCGGAACTACTGGCAATGCAGCTTTAATGGCTTTCACCCGCGCGCTTGGAGGCCGTAGTCTGTCCGACGACCATGTTCGAGTAATTGGTGTGAATCCGGGACCAGTCGAAACTGACCGTGTGCGGAAAGTGCTCGCAGGACGCGCGCAGCGATTGCACGGAGACCCGTCGCGACTCACCGACCTGCTCGCTAACTATCCGCTTCGTCGTGCGGCATCGGTCGATGAGATCGCCGATTTGTTTGTATATCTCGCGTCAGATAAATCGGCGTACACATCTGGCGCGATTTTCACTGTCGACGGAGGGTTGACGTCCCGCCGGTCGGTCGGTTGAATGTCTGGCAGACCGACCAAATGGCAACCGAACTGCCGAACGTCCAGCTCATAATATTCATTTTCGAGAAATTCGTTGTCCGACGTTACCACCTAATGAAGTGGTGACTCGTACACCGAGCAGCGCGTAAGGCAACCGCGCTGCAACCGACAGGCGCTCGACGACCGCCCACGACGGTCCACCTTGCACAGGACGAACCATATAGGCGATTTACGAGAGCACTATGAGAATGGGCAGGTGCCGGCAAACCCCTTTGGCACGAAATCTGATTCAACTCGATTCTGAGATGGCCAAGAAGTACTGGATCTCAAGAAGCAGGCAACCGTTCTTCGAACCGAAAGGGCCATGAGCCGTGCCCGGTGGCCGCAGCGAATAGTGCGGAGCATCGGGGGCGGCGCCGTCGGGAAGCGGATACAAGTCTCCTTCCAGTACGAAGACATCTTCCCAATAGGTGTGCACCTGCGCCTCCGGCGTCTTGGTTCCCGGCGCGACGCGGACGTATCTGGTACGTGAACCCGTTCGGGTCTCCTCGTCCAAATCGTTCGCGAGGTACTTGACCTCCACCCCCGCAATGCCACTCATCGGTTCCCAGCCCGAACTCATGTCGACAGTTTCCATCTCGATGTGATTTCTCACGGATTCACCTCCTCTCTCTGAACCTTCGTATCTGGGCCGCACCGCAGCAACCGCAGTTAGGCCAATCTCGCCGATTGCTGTGGGAACCGGTCTCGCCGGCTCCCTATCAGTCACCAAGCCGTCGCGTTAGCGCGGCTGCGCGTTACGGCGTCTCAGGCAGTTCCGCTCAACATATCGTCACGCCACTGTCTACTGCCAGCACCTGCCCCGTGACGACCCGCGACTCGTCCGAAGCGAGGTACACCGCCATGTGAGCGATATCGATCGGGTCGGCCAAGCCCAGCAAATGCCGCGCGGCCAGCGTATCCTCTCCGGAGTGCGCGTCGATGTAAGCCTGGACTCTCGGGGTGCGCGTGATGCCGGGCGCGATCGCATTGACCCTGATCGCGTGACGCGCATAGCCCGCCGCCATAGAGCGCGTAAGCGCCATCACGCCGCCCTTGGCTGCCGTGTAGCAGTCGCGATCGGGCACCGCCATCAACGCGACCATTGATGCCATATTTATCACAGAGCCACCGCCTGCCTTGATGAGTTCGGGCAAGCCATGCTTGCAGCACACGAACGTGCCGAACAGGTCCACCTTGATGGCACGCCAGAACTCGGATTCCGGCGCCTCAGTAACGCGACCGTCTTGCGACGTGGAGCCACCGGCCACATTACAAATCACGTTCAGGCTGCCGAACGCTTCGACTGTTTGGGCAATCGCGTCGCGCACGCTGTCGCTATCGCCGACGTCGCAACGAAGCGCGATGAAACGTCCTTCGGAATCGGCCGGGTCAACTCGAACCGTCAAGTCGGGATTTATGTCCGCAGCCGCTACCAACGCACCTTCGTTCAAAAACTGCTCGCAGATGGCGCGGCCGATGCCACCCCCTGCGCCGGTCACGAACGCGATCTTTCCCTTAAGCCTTGTCAATGTTCCCTCCTTTTCTTGCTCATGCCGCGTTCTGATGCGCCGGAAACAAGTGCGGTCAGGCCCACGCATTTGCCGGATTCTGAACGCAGAATTTTCCGCCAGCGATTTCCACGCTGGTTCCGGTGATGTAAGAAGCGCAATCGGATGCGAGAAACAGCAACACGTTGGCGACCTCGGACGGGGTGCCGAGTCGGTTCAGTGCTACTTGGCTTGCCAGGGACTCTCGCTTCGTGGCGACGAAATCGGCTGTCATTGGCGTCTCGATGAGACCGGGAATGAAGCCAACCACCCTGATGTTGAAGGGCGCGAGTTCACCTGCCAGCGAACCGGTCATGTTGATCACTGCCGCTTTCGATGCCGCGTAGGCGCCGCTGCCCAGAACGGGTATCAGAGCACCGAAAGATGCGGCGTTGATTAATACGCCGCCGCCGCGCTTTTTAAGCTTGTCCGCAGCGATCAAGCCACCGTAGTAGACCGATTTGAGGTTGACGTCCATGGTCTCGTGCCACTCTTCCTCTGGCGTGTCGATCAGCTTCTTTTTGAGGAAAGTGCCAGCATTGCTGACCCAAATGTCGATGCCACCAAATACCTCTTCAACTTGGTCGGCGAAGCCGAAAATTTCTTCGCGATTCGACACGTTGACGGCTTGGCCATACACATCAAGGCCTCTCGTTGCCAAAATAGAGACCGCCTTGTCAACGTTCTTCTGTGAGCTGCTGCAGATGGCAACTTCTGCGCCCTCCCGCGCAAACAGTTCGGCGGTGGCATAGCCAATCCCGGTTGTCCCACCAGTGACTACTGCGACCTTACCCCTGAGATTGACGTCCATTTACTTTCTCCTTCATCAGTTATCGCGCGGTATTCCGTATTTTGTTCTCACCGGATCACCTTGCTACTTTTCGACGGTGTGCTTCTCGACGTCTAGCAGCATTTGGATATTGATCGAATCGAAGACATGTGAAAGTTCCTCCTTGTAGTCCGGTCCAACCGTGGGATCGACTAGCCCCTGAGCCATGGCTTCGTAGCAAAGCCGCAGTGCCTTCTGACGCGCGAAGAATGGGGTGGTTGCGTCGATGACGAGTTTGTAGCCAAGGCTAGCAACGTCAGAAAGCGACATTCCTATCGAGCCCATTCCTTCGAGAGTCATGTAGACCAGCGGTCCATCGACCCTCTCGCCGATTGCGCGATACTGTTCCGGATGTGTAGGGATAACGATGAGCAGGTCGGCGCCCGCGCGTTTGTACGCATCAACGCGCTTCAGGGCCTCATCAAGGTCGTGGGTGATGCACGCATTGGTACGCGCGATAATCATGAAATCCGGATCCCGGCGGGCCGCCACCGCTTGTTCAATCTTTTGGGTCGCCAACTCGATCGGAACGATATGCTCTATGCCGATGTGATGATGAACGCGCTTCGGAAAAATCTGGTCCTCGATCTCGATTGCCGCAAAGCCCGCCGCCTCCGCCATCGACACCGTACGATGCATATGCATCGGCTCGCCCCAGCCGCAGGCGCCATCAAGAATGAGAGGCAATGCGCTGGCGGCCCTGATATCCAGAGCGGCCTGGGCCATCTCCGTCACCGTGAGATTGGCTTCTGTCACCGTCTTCACGTAGCCCAGTGCGCCGCCGCCTAGGTAGAGCGCTTCAAATCCACTAGCTTCAGCTAGCTTCGCGCTGATGGGATCAAGGACCAGTGGGACCACCGGCGGAACGTCCCGCTTAATCAATTGACGCAGCTTCGCCGCACCAGTCGTCATATGCTTCTCCTGATAAGAACGCCGCACAGGCAATCTTTGTTTGCTGCTCGTTAGTGCGAGACGGTATGGATCACGCAGACATCAAACACTTTGCTGGTCTTCCAGGTCCGGGGCGTAGTGCGTGGCTGTCCAACCGCCATCGACGGGCAAGATCACGCCTGTAATGAAGGACGAGGCTCCAGAAGCAAGGAAATAAACCGCTTCCGCAATATCGGACGGGGTTCCTGTCCTTCCGAGCGGTGCGCTGTCTACCATCGCGCCCACCAGCCAGCGATTGCTCTTGATGCGTTCGAATGTCGCGGGTGTCGCGATGAATCCAGGTGACACCGCGTTAAAGCGGATGCCCTGGCGACTGTAATCTGCGGCCATTTGACGAGTGAGACCGATCACGCCCGCCTTCGCGGCGGAGTAGGGAGCACTTCCGCGGAAACCGACCATGGCCCACACCGATGCCAGATTGACCACGGCCCCACCGTTCTTCATTTCTCGGACGGCTTGGCGTGACATCCGGAATACGCTGCCGAGGTTGATGTCGATGTACCGATGCCAAGTCTCGTCGGAGGTTTGCAGTGCTTCCTTCGCGCTGCCGAGTCCGGCGTTGTTCACAAGAAAGTCGGGCGTACCAAGGCGGTCGCGGCATAACGCAAAAATCTTCTCCGGGGCGGCTTCATCTGTCACGTCGAACTTTGCGCACGAAAGGCGCGCGCCGGCGCTCGCATGCTGCTGAGCAAACCGTTCGAGGGCATCTGAGTTCATATCCACCGCGAGAACCGAGCAGCCCATCTGAAGAAACTTGATCGCGATTCCTTCTCCGATTCCGGACGCCGCACCTGTGACGATGCCAATCATGCCCGCTGTAACGCCGCCGGCAGCCAGGCGTTCGCTTGAATTGTCCTGCTCGTTTGTCATATCAATCTCCGTGGAATTGGTTGTGCTCTGCGTTATTCGCTTGCGAGGCCTGCGGATTAACCAAATGCTGCGGCAACGAACGTCCTCGCGCGTTCACCTGTCGAGACCTTCAATCCTGTCTGAGAGCCTCAGAGCGCCCAAGAAGAACCAGAACGCCACACTTGCCGACTGAGGCGATCTTGAAGGGAAGGTCAGATTCCCAGATAAGCTTTTTGAACCTGTTCGCTTTCAGCAAGCGCTTTGGCGTCGTCTTCTGCAATCACGCGGCCCCCCTCGAGGATGTATCCACGGTCAGCCATGGAGAGGGCGACCTCAGCGTTCTGTTCGACGACGAGGACGTCGACACCGCTCTTTGCAATCTTGAGAAGGAGATCTGAAATGCGATCGACGACGACCGGTGCGAGGCCGATGGTGGGTTCATCGAGCATCATCACGCGCGGGTTGCTCATCATCGCGCGCGCGACCGCGACCATCTGTTGTTGACCGCCGCTGAACGTTCCGGCAATTGTTGAAAGGCGATCTCGCAGTTCCGGGAAGTCGGCTAGGACGCGATCCATGTCGCGGCGCACAGCTGCGGGGTCATTGCGCGTGTAAGCGCCAAGTTCGAGATTTTCCTTCAACGTCATCTTGCCGAAAAGCCGACGCCCTTCAGGCACAACGGAAAGTCCCTTCTTGACTAGGCGATCCGGGCTCAGGCCGCGCAGGTCCTCTCCGAAGAGCTTTACGGTTCCCCCCGTCGGCTTAAGCAGCCCGCAGATGCACTTGATGATTGTCGATTTCCCAGCGCCGTTAGCGCCGATCATCGTTACAATCTCGCCGCGCCTGACCTCGAGAGAAACGTCCGTGACTGCCGGGACATCGCCGTAAGACGCCGACAGACCGATGACTTGTAGTGAGGGCGTTTCACTTGGCATGGCTGCTCCCGAGATAAGCTTTAATAACTTGTTCATTTTTTCGAACCTCAGCGGGAGTACCGGTCACCAACTGGCGCCCATGATGTAGCACGACGATGCGTTCGCACACGGACATCACCGCCTTCATGTTGTGCTCGACCAAGAGGATTGTGCTGCCGAACTCACGCCGGATCGTTTGAAGCATATCCAGCGTCGTCGCCACCTCAGTCTGGTTCAGCCCAGTCAATGGCTCGTCCAGACAAAGAAGTTTGGGTCGCGTGGCGAAAGCGATTGCGATACTGACAAGCCTTTGAATACCATGGGGCAGTGAGCTTGCGATCGTTTCAAGATACGGCGTAAGTCCAAGGATTGCCGCCGTCTCCTCAACACGCTTCATCCGCTGTGCACTCGATGCGCCTGCGAGCCAGTGAACCGTTCCAATCAGGATGTTGTCGCGCACGGTCATGGTGCGTAAGTAGCTCCCATGCTGAAACGTCCGAGTAAGTCCCATTCGGCTGATCGCTGTTGGAGACCTGCCCGTGCAGTCCCGTCCGAACACCTCGAGGGTTCCTGACGATGGCTTGATAAAGCCGCTGATGAGGTTGAAGGTAGTGCTCTTGCCAGCTCCATTCGGTCCGATGAGACCAAGGACTTCTCCTTCTCGGATTTCAAAGTTCAGGTCCGAGACGGCGACAAGGCCGCCAAATCGACGCGTTAATCCTGCCGTTCGAAGGAGAATAGCGTTTTGGCCAGTCATGTTTGTTCTCCCGATTCAGCGTGTGGCGGTCTTGGAAACGCGTGCGGACGGCTTCGCCCCACGCCCTTTAAAGCACTTACGCCATGGCAAACCAACCAAACCCTGTGGCATGAGCAACATAGCAATGACGATGGCACCGCCGTACACATAGTGCTCAACATCGCCCAAGCCCAATGCAAAGGTATTGATCACCACCAAAATGACCGCCCCAAGGATGGCGCCGAATATCGACGATTCGCCACCGATCTTCACAAAGGCGAGGGCGAAGACTGTCACCAGGAAGCCGAAGTCGCCCGGGCTAATCACATTGTTCACGAAGCCATGAAGGCTACCTGCGACACCAGCGCAGAACGACGCGATCGCAAAACAGATGATCTTCAACGAGAGAACTCGGAGCCCTACCGTCCGGGCGATGTCTTCGTTATCACGAATCGCGACGAGCACTTTGCCGAAGTCTGATTTCTCAATCACGTATAAACCGAACAACAGCGCAATCACCACTGCCATAACCAACGTCGGCATCCACGGATCAAGAATGCGCGGTGGAAAAATGCCGCCCATTCCCGCTACGCCCCCGATGATAGAGATTTTCCCCAACGTGATCCGTACTACTTCTACAAACGCGAAGCCGATCAACATGAAGTACGGACCTTTGACCCGGAGCGTTACCAAGCCGAACAGAATGCTGACACCGATCACCACAACGGGGCCAAGAAGCATGGCAAGGGGAAACGGCCAGTTCAACAATGTCGTGGCGATGCCAGCTCCGTACGCTCCAAGCCCTACGAACGATGATGTGGCAAAGCTGACCTCTCCGATGAGCATGCCAAAGCGCAGGCTTGCCGCAATTAGCGCCGAGATCGCAATCAGGTTAAGGACGCTTACGGCATACGGACCCTTCAAAAGAAGTGTCGCCGCGACCGCGATAGCGGCACCGACCGTCCACCAACGAATGTGGAGATTACGCATGAGGAATCAGCCCCCTCGGCCGGAAAACCAAGACTAAAATGACAAGGCTAAACATCGCGATGGTCGCAGTGGACGCATCGAAGAAATAGCCGCCAACCGCTTCTATGATGCTGATCAGGAGTGCGCCAACGATAGCGCCGGGCACGCTGCCTAGGCCGCCCATCACAATCGCGACGAATGACTTCATTAGATAGTCGGTACCCATGGTCGGTGTCACCATGGACACAGGAGCGATGAGGACGCCGGCGAGCGCGGCCATCAATGCAGCCAGCAGGAAGCCAATCAAGGCAAGTCGACTATATGGAATACCCTGAAGCATCGCCGCTTCGCGATCTGCTGCCACCGCCCGCAGCGCCTTGCCAAGCTTAGTCGCTGCCAAAATCCAGTACAGTGCGCCTGTCATCACCGCCGCGATCGCACAGAGCACAAAGCGCTGGGTCGTTAGTACAGCACCCAAGATCGACATGTTTCCTTCAATGATTGGAGGTATCGATCTGACTGTTCCTCCGAACACCTGGAGAAAGGCGCCGTCCAAGACCAAGGCCAACCCCATTGTCAGTATGAAGCCACCCTCGAGGTCACGGAGGAAGCGGGAAATTCCGAACTTGTACACGACCGCCGCTAGAGTCATCGACACAAGGATCCCACCGACGGCGGAGATCAGATACGCGGACTGAATGGTATAGCCTGCGACGACGATCTGCGGAACTAACAAGCCAACCAACAGCGCGGTCACAGCAAAGAAGTGTCCATGCACGAAATTCACGACTCGCAAGATACCGAACACGAGTGTGAGACCAAGTGAAAATAAAATGTAGACGGCACCAATCTGCAGGGTCGTCACAAACAACTGCAGCGCAGTTTGCATGATTTAAGTCCTGAGGGTCGAATCTAGCGACTGCACCTGCTTCCGCTCGTTGTCAAACGGCTTTGCGACACGAGTTCGGCGTACGAAGCAGGGCAGGGACATCAACTCGAATGTTGCGGACGAGCCGTTACGATTTCGGTGTAATCTTTGCCCGTTCGACGACCTTTCCGTTCACGATCTGCGTGATGTAGACGGGTTGCAGCGGTTGTATAGTCGCGCCGTACGCTTCCTTGCCGCCAAAACCAACGTTGTCCTCATAGAAGCTTTTGTACCGGACGGTCGGCATCACGGCGGCAATGTCGTTGGGCTCTAGGCTCTGCGCCTTTTCGGCACCTGCCTTGAGCATGTAGACCGCGTCATAACACGGGTTGGTGGCAATGCTCAGGGACTCACCAATCAAAGGCTTTGCCTCCGCGTTCAGCTTGCGCTGATGTTCCGTGGCGCTAGGCCCGTCGAAGGTCATGGCGGCACCCATGTAAACGCCCTCCGCCGCAGCGCCGCCAGTGGCGACAATGCCTTCAGCGGCGGTCCCATCGGTGGCCAGCTTGATGCCTTTGTACCCGAGGACGCCGAGCTCTTTGAAAACTGCGCCAACGACGGATGGAGGGGGTGACGCCAGGTCGATGATGTCCGGCTTGACGGCTACAAGCCGCTGCGCGGCCGGCTGAAACTCGGTCGTGCCTGCCGCATAGAAGTCGCTTCTCACTACCTTGACACCGGCCTTCTCCCACAGCTGGCGCACGACTTTTTCCGCGCCGCGGCCGTTCGCGTCGTCGACATTTAGCAGCGCAATCGTCTTTGCCTCAGGATGCGTCTTAGTCACGTACTGAACCATGACCGGCACCACTTCGATCGGCGAAACAATATCCGAGAAAGTCAGGGGAAACTTTGGTCCTTTGCCGCTCGGATCCCAGGCCTGACTGAACAGGAGGGCTCCTTGGCGTTCTGTCAGCGATTGCGCGGCCATTATTGAGGAGCTTCCAACCGCGCACATGTATTTCACGCCGTCGCGGTTCAGCAAGGTTTGTGCGACCTTCGTGCCTTCGGCGGCGGTCATTTTATTGTCGTAGGTCACGCAATCGATGTTGTAACTCTTGCCCTTGACCTTTATACCCCCCGCCTCCTTGATCTCCCTGGCCGCCGCTTTGCACATGAACTCAGCGCCTTTGCCCCAAGGCGCGCCGGCTCCCGAAAGCGGAGCGGAGACACCGAACTTGATTGCTTCCTCGGCGTGCGCTGCGATGGCAGCGGTGGAAGCAACCGCGATAAAAGCTCGCTTGCTGAATGTTTTCACTTTGTCTCCTTACTTGTGATACGGATGATTGCTTTTGAGAGCGGATCTGTATGTCCGCTTTTCACAGCACTCAAAATTGGTTAAAACCTCATGAGATTCGAGTTGACTCGACACCGGTCTATTCAAGCCGGGAAGTTAAGCAAGCGTTGTCGTTGACATCGTCCGTCTCCGTAGGTTGGGTCTCAGAATAGGAGTGGCGAAGGGCGCGAACAATATGCTCATGCAGGAAGAACCTTTGCTCTGATCGACAAGCTCTGGACGCCTACCACTCGGTCGGACCATACGGCGCCGCTCGTACACGTTGGCAAGCGCTTACGTCGGTGAAACCTCGCGTTAACCCTTATGCCATAGCACGAGAAGCGGAGAGGCCGCCAATGGGAGCCAACTGGGGATCGCGAGACGTTTAAAGTAAGCGTCCCTATTTCGGAAGTACGGTTCACCGACCGCGCAGCCCCAATAGCGTTCGGGGTTCAGTCGCAGCAACCTCACTCCATGTGGGACTGCGTCTATTCGGGGCCTGGTCTTGCACGGTGACGCCCACGTACCGCGTTGAGGCGCGGTTGCGTGGATTTATTCCATGCGGCATGTTCGATCGCCGGTACCTGTCCCGCTGCTCGTCGCCTCGGGCATATATTGGTCATCGCAATGACAGAACAACTCGCCCCGCCTTTTTAAGTCGGCCAACCAAGTCGCAAGGAGAGGGAAGTACATCGCTTTACCGGATCTTTGCAAAATCCGGGAAGGACCTTGTCCGGGATATGTGCTCGGCGCGTTCGACGAAATAGCACCGGCTTGTTACGCTAGCTCAAAGTCCGCGCGGGTTACGGAAAACAATATCTGGAGACGAGACGCAATGAATATGCTCGAAGAGTGTGCAGTTAAGAAGGCGATGAGGCGCCTTGTGCCCCTCGTAGTGATCTGTTACTTCGTCGCCTGTCTCGACCGAGTAAACGTTGGCTTTGCCGCGCTTGAGATGAACAAGGACTTAGGGCTTACGGCTGCCGCCTTCGGCTTCGGATCGGGTCTTTTCTTCCTGACGTATTTTGCCCTCGAGGTACCCTCGAACCTGCTACTCGCACGGTTCGGAGCACGACGCTGGATCGCACGAATCATGTTCACATGGGGACTGATGTCGGGCGGAATGGCGTTCGTTACAAACGAGACCAGCTTCTACACGTTGCGCCTGTTGCTCGGCGCAGCGGAAGCAGGCTTCTTCCCAGGAATTGCGTTCTTCCTGACCTTATGGTTCCCGGCCGCATACCGAGCCCGTGTAATGGGGTATTTCCTTGCTGCGGCTCCGCTCGCCCTGGTGTTTGGAGGGCCGGTCTCCGGCGCGTTGCTCGGCCTAGACGGATTTCTCGGCCTGGCCGGGTGGCGCTGGATGTTTATCATCGAGGCCGTTCCAGCGTTGGTATTGGCGGGCGTCGTCCTCGCCTACCTCACCGACCGTCCCGCCATCGCGGCTTGGCTCACTACCGAAGAACGCAAGGCACTAGCCGAGCGTCTCGCGATCGAAGAGCAGGATCGGCCGGCAGTCCAGCACGACAGCCTTTTCAAAGCGTTGTTTAATCCTCGTGTATTGTTCCTCAGCCTCGCGCATTTCGCGATTGTTCTATCCATTTACGGCGTCAGCTTCTTCATGCCGCGGATTATCAAAGAGTTCGGGCTGACCAACTTACAGACCGGGTTCGTATCATCGACGCCGTACATAATCGCCGTGATCAGCCTCGTCTGGTGGGGACGACGGTCTGACGCAAAACTGGAGCGACGCTTCCACACTGCGGTGCCAGTCCTGTTCGCAGGCGCCGGCTTGGCGGCAGCGGCGTTGCTGGTCGACCCAACCGCCAAGATGATCGCATTCGGCGTAGCGGCAATGGGCAGTTTCGGCGCACTGCCGGCGTTTTGGTCTTTGTCGATGAACGCGCTTTCGACCAAGCAGGCTCCAGGTGCCATCGCGGTGATCGGTGCTGTGGGCAATCTAGGCGGTTTTGTCGGGCCGTCCGTCATGGGCCTGGCGAAAGATCACACCGGCACTTTCACTGCTGGTTTGCTCTTGCTCGCTGGCACTGCACTCGTGGCGGCCATCATTGTGCTGGTTATTGGCGGCGCGCGCCCACGTCCCGGCGCATACCGTCAACATGTTTCGCCGTCGAAGTGAAGCTCCGCACCGTGGCGACGTCGAGGCCAGGGTCAGTGGATGCCGCGATGCAATCAAATTATGGTCCGTACCGTTGTACCGAACAACTGACGCCCGTATGGTTCAGCGTGGTGCGGCGCATCGCTCGTCGGGCGCGGGTATACGGCTAGGTCGCGATGGGCGGGTAGCGCCCGTTACCTCGGCGTCCGTGAGGTGCTCAGGTTGCTTCCCTAGCGGGAAGTCGGAGTCCGTGCAGCGCGCCTCGCCGTTCAAAACTGTGAGAAACAGCACTCCTACAAGAGCAACAGAAGAATGACGACCAATAGAGAAGCCGAACAGGAAGACGAGCCTGTTCTCGATCCTGAAATTCCGATCATCGATGCACACCAACATCTATTTGATCGACCGGCGCTACGCTATATGCTCGACGACTATCTGGCGGACGCTAACAGTGGTCACAACATTGTTGCCTCGGTCTATGTCGAAACTCAAGCATTCGCTCGCGCGGGTGGCCCGGAACTGCTGCGTCCGATTGGTGAGATCGAGTTTGCCAACGGCGTTGCAGCCATGTGTGAAAGCGGTACATATGGAAGGCGCCTTGTCGGAGCGGCGATCGTGGGGCACGCCGATTTGAGGCATGGGGACGCGGTAGCTGAACTCCTCGATCGGGCGCAGGCGGTCGCTCCGCAGCGCTTGCGTGCCATACGTCAGATCACAATTGAGCATCCTAGCGACGCACCTTTTCGCTATATGACAAGCCGCCCGCCCGTCGGAGCCCTGCATGACCCTCAATTTCTTAAAGGCTTTGGTCAGCTTGCCCGGCGAGGACTGGCGTTTGATGCCGCGGTGTTTCATCACCAACTTCCTGACATTTGCAGTCTTGCGAGCAAGTTTCCAGATACCACGATAGTGCTCAATCACCTTGGCATGCCAATGCAGTTGGATTTGGATCAAGCCGGACGCATGCGTGTATTTTCCGAGTGGCGCGGTAGCTTGTTTGAACTCGCACGCAGACCCAACGTTGTTTGCAAGGTCGGAGGCCTTGGCATGCCCTATTGGGATTTCGGATTCGATCGCCGACCGGAACCTGTTGGGTATCGTGAACTGGCCACTGCGTGGCGACCATATATCGAGGTAGGGGTTGAGGCGTTCGGGGCCGATCGATGCATGATGGAAAGCAACTTTCCTCCGGATCGACGCTCGTGCGCCTTCTCCTCGCTGTGGAACGCGATGAAGTACGTTGTAAAAGATTGCACTCAGGAAGAGAAATCTTCGCTGTTTCACGACACTGCTGCACGGATCTACCGTATGGAACTTTTGAGCGGATGATGCAAGGGAGCTTACGGATAGGAAAGGGCGGCTTATGTAGTGAGTCGCAACGAACATTCAAGAAATGAGAGGTCTTTGGTCGTTGACCCGTTGCCGTGAGCGCCAGTTTTCAATTGGGGGATGAGATGAATCGATTTAACGGTCGTGTAGCGGTGGTGACGGGGGGAGGCAGTGGCATTGGTGAGGCGGTCGTCAAAGGCCTTTTTGCCGAGGGATGTTCGGTCGTCGTGGTCGACACAAACGCAGCGAACGCCAAGCGGGTTACCGACAGTTTGGGTGACTTCACGCGTGTCTGTGCGGTGACGTTGGACGTGACAGACCGCGCCCGCGTGGACCAGGTAATGTCTGAAGCGGCTCTCCGATTCGGAAGACTCGACTTGCTCGTGAATTCTGCTGGCATTCGGGGTATAGGGTCCGTGATGGACGTGGAAGCAGAACAGTGGCGGCACGTACATGCAGTGAATTTGGACGGAACCCTCTACACGTCACAGTCGTTCGCGCGGCTGGTTAGCGAGGGCAGGAAGCCCGGAGCGATTGTGAACGTCTGTTCGGTGGCGGGTATCATGGGCATTCCCAATCGCGCCAGTTACGTATCGTCAAAGCATGCCATAGTTGGTCTCACACGCGAAATGGCCATGGAAGTGGGCCCATTGGGAATCCGCGTTAATGCTGTTGCGCCGGGTATGATCCGCACCCCCATGACGGAGGCCTATTTTCAAGAGGCAGAAGGCGAGAGCCGAATTCGCGCGTACCATCCAGTAGGCCGCGCAGGACTTCCCGAGGAAGTCGCGGCGGCGATTTTGTTTCTTGCATCCGACGACGCAAGTTTCGTGACGGGCGTTACTTTACCCGTCGACGGAGGAATTAGTGCTGGCAGGGGCTGGTGAAATGCGATTGGAAACGTAATAAAAAGGCTAGCCGGGTCACCAAGGACTTTATCAGTTGTGTCGTCAACTCTTGGCGGGCAGCGGTGTGTGGCTTTGGCTGAAAACCACAACACCAAAGCTAGATATCGATTGCTTTTCGACGACCCGCAGTCGAATTCATCTGTCGCGTCAAGAGTGTAGCGAGGCATGGAGACTCCGACGAAGGGCTTCTTGTACGATCAGCCCAATGATTCAATTTGCAACAATGCGAGCGAACTCAAGAATGCCGCCTCTGAATGTTCTGTTCGAGTGCGGCGAGTCTCAGGCCTGATTGGTCGGTGAATAGCTTGGGGTCGAAGTGCTTGATAAACACCAGATAAAGAATGAGCCAGGCGGTCAGCAGGATAAGTTAAGAATTACGGAATCGGGATTACCCTATTCACTTGGATCGGAGAGACGAAGTGACAGAATCCAATGAAGCATGTAGTAAAGATGATACGGCTAATCTGCTGGACGTTCGGAAGCCATTTTTGTCGACGGAGGCATGATTATGAGCGATACCGGTACTAAGTTAAGCGTAGTTCTCGGAGGAGCAAATGGCATCGGCGAAGCGTGCTGTCGGCTCATGGTCGAGCGTGGATGGCAAGTGGCTGTCGTAGATGTAGACGGCGACGCAGCATCGAAGCTCGCGGAGGAGATCGGTGGCAAAGGCTATTGTGTCGACGTCCGCAGCCTAGACGCGCTTGAGAACTTGGCCATAGACATTGAGCGAGAGCAAGGAAACGTCTATTCACTTGTCGTATCGTCGGGAGCATTCCAAGAGCGATATTCGCCCGATGAGCTCCCTATTGAGCTCTGGCAGAAGGTGATGCAAGTCAACCTTGATGGAACATTCTATGCCAATCGTGTCTTCGGAACGCGTATGGCTAAGCAAGGGAAGGGCAGCATTGTCAACGTTGCATCGGCAGTTGCATATGGATCGTCGCCACTTCACGCGTACGGTCCAAGCAAGGCGGGAATTGTTAATCTCACGCGAACACTGGCAGGACAATGGGGCAAGTCCGGCGTCCGCGTTAATTCTGTATCACCTGGCGCTACAGCGGTTGCGCGAGTGTTGGCCCGACCGGAGGGTCGGTATGCGACGGATCTGAGTTCCTGCATGGCATTAGGGCGTCGCGTGGAACCACTGGAAGTGGCCGAAGGTATTGAATTCCTTTCGTCCGACCGGGCATCCGCGATCACTGGCGTTGACCTTTTGATTGATGCCGGCCTTGTTACCGCCAATGGATGGTCACTCTATGGTGGCGTTCCAGATGCCGCGAAGGGCGAGTGACGATCGAGGACGACGGGTTCGATGGTGCGGCTTCGCCTGAATGGACGAGCCGCAAAAGAGGAGCATCTGTCCTACACATAGCGGCGTTGCTCGGTCGTCGTATCAGCCTGCTCGTGATGGTAGCGTCCGTGGGCGACGGGATACGTAGTATCCGCCGCGCGTCGCGACCAAACAGAATAGTTGTCGGTCAAGCCAGTCATCGCTCAGTGAGTTGATGCTGCCGCGAGAGACGGCTGTGCTTCACTAGGTGCCGATCATCGGGATCAGATGCCTATTTGCTCAAGCCGTTCAAGGGTCGAGTGCCTGGGCGTCCCGTGTTCATAGAGATGATTCTCGATTGCAAGTGGCGCGGCGCGAGCGGACCGATTGCTTGATCACACACCCTCTCTCTGAACCTCTAACATGTCCGCGAAGGACGACCTCACGGATGCCGATGAATCTTGAGACGACAAACCTTTAATCTGAATTCTTTTCAAGAAAGGGTGGTAAGCGATGCTAGAGAAGCTAAACGGTGAGACCCAGTTGTTCCCGATTATCGGGAAGCCCATTATTCACGTCAAAGCGCCACAGCGCCTGACCAGCGGAATTGAGGCACGAGGCTACAATGGTATCTGCATCCCGTTAGAAGTGGGAGATGAAGATCTTGAGGACGTGATGCGCGGCCTCTCTCACAGTGGAAACGTTAGCGGCGTGTTGGTTACCATGCCACACAAATTTAATGCTTTTGAGTATTGTGGCACGAGTTCACGGACGGCGAAGCTCCTGAAGGGGGTGAGCGTGATGCGTCGTAATGGAGACGGGTCATGGCATGGTGAGATGTTGGATGGACTCGCTTTCGTCAAAGCGCAGGTCGATGCCGGAGCCCAGCCAAACGGTGCACGCGCGCTGCTGGTGGGCGCAGGTGCGGCGGGAAGTGCCATCGCCATCGCTCTGCTCGAGGCAGGAGTTCGCGAACTGATCATTCACGACTTTAATGAAGCGCGCGTCGATCAACTTATGGCAATTCTTGCTGGCATCGGTGTAGGGCGAGTATCTGTCGGTTCCGCAGACCCGACGGGCTGCGATATGGTTTGCAATGCCACGCCCATGGGTATGTCGGCCGGCGACCCGAGCCCAGTTGCGGTAGAACTGCTGAGCTCTTCCATGTTTGTGGGCGACGTAGTAGCAGGCCATGGAGTAACTGCGCTTTTGCAGGCAGCCTTGGCAGTTGGTTGCAGTACAGCCGACGGCGTGCAAATGGTCGAGGCCCAACAAGAAATGATGCTCGACTTCCTTTTGGGAGGCTGATTGTAATAGTCATGCGGGTCGTACTGGCGCGGCGGTCACTTTTAAACCCTAGCTGTGTCACGCATGCAATGCAAGGTCAACTTCACGCTGCGGATGCATGTCCTTCGCTATGGCCAAGCGCGAGTTTGATCGGAGTCTGAGTTTGACCTCAGCTGGTGCGCAGTGCCCGCCTGGGGCTGATGCCGCATAGCTCATAAAACGTACCGAGCAACGTGATCCGGGTAGCGATCGACCGCTCGCAGAACAGGCCGTTTCCGGCGATAGCGCAACAGCCTAGGCGCGAGCACGCCGACGCACTCTTTAACGACGGGTCTCGTTTCCGCGCTGATTCGGTTCATGGCAAGCGTCAGCGAAGAGTTGCGAAACGCCGGTCGTCGAAAGAGCCGGCGAGCGTCAAAGCATGAGTGCGATCTCAAAAGTGAATTCAAAGGCGCTCTTTCGCTTGACACTTACGCCAGCGCGCTCATGAGGGAATTGCTTTCATCCTGTTCGTTGGGCGACTCACGGATCTCATTTCACTAAAGTTTAGATCTGTGCGTATTTCGGCGAACGTGACCGCCGATTTCGGGAACGTGACCGATTCGGCAAGGTCGGGCGTTGCGCGGTGTCGATTGTAGATTTCCTCGCTAGTTTTGGTCGAGTTCTGGTTAGAGCCCGCTGGGTTTCGGAGATGGTTTTCTGAGAGATTCGCCCGTCAGTTTGATGCGGTGATGACGCTGCATAAGGCGATCTAGCATTGCGTCGGCGATCGTCTCGTCGCCTATCCAGCCATGCCAGTGTTCGATTGGTAGCTGGCTGGTCACGATCGTGGCTTTGCCGGCAGATCGGTCGTCAATCATCTCGTGCAAATCGTTTCGGACCATCGCGTCGAGCGGAGCCATTCCCCAATCGTCCAACAGGAGAACATCAACGCGAGCAACCTGCAGCAGCCATTTGGTGAAGCCGCCGTTGCCGTGAAGGACGCGCAGTTTCTCGCCGAGGCGCGGCACACGTAGGTACAGCGCGGAGTGCTTGCGTCGGCAGGCATACTGCGCGAGGGCGCAAGCGAGCCATGATTTACCGGCACCGGTTGGGCCGCTAATGAGCAGGCTATCCCGAGTCGACCCAGTCACCGAGAGCTAAGCTCGTGAGCGAACGTGGGTCCACGCCTCGACCAGCGCGCGTGTCGAGATCTTCGATAGCGGCCTGCGGATACTTCAAGGCGCGCTTGCTTGAGCAGTCGGGTGCGGCGACGATCATCGCGCCGACTTGCTTCCGGGTCGACCAGCAACGACAGGCGTTCCTCGAAGCTCAGAGCCGCCGCGCCGGGCTGCGTCAGCTGCTCTTCCAATCCGTCAGCGAACCCATCCAACTTCAGGGTGCGTAGTTGCGTCAAGGTTTGATGCATCATCATGGCGGGTTCTTCTTTATTGGTAGTAGCTGGGGCCACGTACATGCGCGTGACTCGGACTGACCCATTCGGCGGGCGTCGTCGCTGCCGCGCGGTCGCGATTGTTGACCAGGACGTTCATCGTTACCGCCACGTGCGCGACACCCAATTCGAGTGCCAACGCACACGCCGCTTCGAGACGGTCGCGACCATAGCGACGTGAGAGCGAGAGCAAGCCAAGGCACTTCCTGCAGAAGCGGCGCGACGAGCGCGCCGGTGGCGCCGCCAATCTGCTGACCCCAGTGGATAAGCCGCTGCGGAGTCCATTCGAGATGGGCGCGGTGTGCCGCCGGCATGTGCTCGACGACGGTGGTGTAGCCGCCTACGCGATCATTGCGAGCATGGCTGGCCACACGGCGACCGCGATGCAACAACTCGACAGCGCCCGCAGTGATGCGCGCATCGAGCTTGAGTCCGACAAGCGCGTGCGGGATGCTGTAGCGATGTTTATCGATCTCGATGTGGTAGTCGATGTGTTCTGTGGTCGACCAAAGAACACATCTTGTGTGGCCAAGCGATTTCTGTGGCCTTGGCGCTGAAGAGCTGCTTCCGGCGGAGATCCTCGCAGTCTGAAGACCACAGAAGCAGGTCTCAATTTGAGGAGCAATATGACCTTTCCGCTTTCTTGTGGAAGGAGGACTCCTCATGTTCGATCAACTTTTCAAGGACGCGGCTGCAGTTGCCCGTCACACCACCGCGCCGCTCTACCGCGAGCGGGTTCGATACCTCGAGTACATGCAACGCCATCTGGCTTCCCGCAAGACCTTGATTCGCAATGCAACGTACATGATGCGGATAGGAGAGGCATTGAGATGGACGTTACCGGATTCCTTCACCCCTGCTCAACTTGGCAAGCTCGCAGATCGATGGCGTAACCGTCGAGCGCGCATGTTCATCCGGTGCGCGGGCATGCTCTCTCCGGCAATAGCCGGCGAGCATAGCTCGCGTGGTTGATGTTATGCGCAACGCCAGTCCTGTCGTCCGGTCCGTTCGGTCACGTTCCCGAAACGGCCGGTCACGTTGCCGACATCGCCGGTCACGATCGCGAAACGGCCGGTCACCTTCGTCCGAAATACGCACATGCATCATGTATCACGAGATTGCGAAGCGCTTGCACTGGTTGCGCACGTATCGGGAGACAGGCCGCGCCGGTATCGTGCGCGCGCGTTGGAGGATCTTGCGTCCGACGCTACGCAAAATGGGTGACGCGGTATCGGGAGATAGGCGAGCAGGTTCTTCATTCGCATGACCGAAGACCACTCGAGCGTCCGAACAGGAAAGGATCGGAGGCGGACCGCGCGAGAATTCTCCGAACGCGCGAGAAGGCGGATGGGGCGCGGCGGAATCAGAGGGCGAACTGCGAAAAAGGGAAGCCGCCACGGTCCTCTGCTTGCCTAGGGTCGATCTGTCTAGCACCGCGGCGACCCGCGATTCCCCTTACCATCCGAGTCCTCCGGCAGTAAAACAGCGTGGCGGGCTTGAATCTTCCTCGCGTCGAGGGTCAGGAACTTTGGATGTCCAAGCGTGGGCATCAGTTCAAGCACGTTGCAACGCGTCAAGCGACTCAAGAGCACCTCTGGCGGCTCCGCCACCCTCGGATGTTCGGGAACATCGGATTGCAGCTATCAAAGATACTCCTCGGCTAGAGCGACATCGCGGATTTCGTCGACGGTGCCGCTGCGACGTATTTCCCCACTGCGCATAACGTAAGCACGATCGACGAGCTTCAATGCGGGTCTTGCCATCTGCTCGGTCATTAGAATGGTCGTGCCGCGACGCTGTAATTCCCGGATCGCATCGCTGATCCGTTCAATCCAGATCGGCGCAAGACCGAGAAATGGCTCGTCGAGCAATAGCAACTTCGGCATCGTGCTAACCGCCCGCGCCAACGCAACAATCTGTTGCTGTCCGCCGCTCAGCTGGTTTGCCGGTTGATGCGCGCGTTCGACTACCAGCGGAAAAGTTTGACGTATCCACGCGAGATTTTCCCCGACCTTCGCCCATGGATGGCCTAAGGTACTAGACAGGACATTCTCAGTTACGCTAAGTGAGCTAAAAACTCGACGACCCTCCGGCGAATAACCTATCCCGAGTCGGGCACGCGTCGCACACGACATTCCCGCCAGGTCCTTCCCGTCAAAGTGTATTTGCCCAGAGACATTTGGAACTAGCCCTATCACTGCATTAATGAGACTCGATTTTCCCGCGCCGTTCGATCCGACAAGCAAGACCGTTTCGCCTGTATGAACTTCGATGCATACCTCATGCAGAGCAACTATGCCGCCGTAGCGGACTTTCAACCTTTCGATGGTTAGCATGTCAGCTCTCGCTTGCGCCCAAGTAGGCATCGATGACGTCACGGCGCGATAACACTTCATCCGGAGGACCCTCTGCCAGCAGGCGGCCCGATTCAAGGACCACCACTTGCGGGCAGAGTCGCCGTACCAAGTCCATATCGTGCTCGACAATTAGAACACCGCAGCCGAGTGTCTGGCGCGCGTGCTCAACAAATCGATCCAACCGTGGACGTTCGCGTCGCTCAAGGCCCGCCACGGGTTCGTCCAGTAGAAGAAACCGTGGCCGGACTGCGAGCACCATGATCAAACCCAGCATCTTCTGAAGGCCATACGGCAGCTTGTCACTTGGCTCATCGAAATGATTTGAAAGTCCAAATCCTTCGAGCAAGCCGCCAAGCACCAAATCCGGTCCTCCTTTTGAGGCACTAAAGCGCTCCGCACGAAATAGGTTTTCTGCTACGGTGGCGCTCCGAAACGTATTGGTCTGCTGGAAACTTCGCACGACGCCCAGACGGCTAATGCGGTGGAACGGCATGCCGGTGATATTTTGATTCCCCAGCGAAACTTTACCTGCGGATGGGGAAAGCATGCCGCAAACGACATTAATCAATGTGGTCTTTCCCGCGCCGTTGGGACCGATTACTCCTCTTACTTCGCCTGCTGGCACCGTCAGAGAGATACCTTCGAAGACCTGTAACCCGCCGAATCGCTTCGCCATCGCTTCGACTCGAAGCGGTCCAGATGATCGATCTTCGCGACCGCACTCAGTATCGCGTGGATAAGTCATAACCGTTCTCCCTTCGCGTGGCCGTCCGCGTCACCTTTTGTCTGGTGGTCTAGATCCTCCTTCGGATTAGCTTTCGCCCGTCCCATGAGCGAGATGAAGAGCCGCTGAAATCCGCCGACAATACCACCGGGTACAATCATGACGCAAAAGATTAGCAGAAGCCCGAACAGCGCGGTAGAGTACTCACCTTGGCTGCTAAAGGTGTTCGACATTGAGATGAGCAGCACTCCCCCGATTACAGAGCACGTATATCTTCAACGAAATCTTACAGATTGCATTCTTCGAGACACCAACATTGACCGGTGGGGCCGACGGCATTACTGCTCTACCGCCGGCGAGTTTCGTGGGCGTGCAGTTAGCGTCTCAGTCAATGCTGGTGCTTGTTACGGTTTTGATCGGGATCGTCGCAGCTCTAGTGACGTTTGTCGTGACTGATCGCTTTCGTCCCGAGTTCTCTTCGATAGAGGAAAACGAGACGCTGGCGCAGAGCCTGGGAGTTCCAGTCCACATTTATCGGACCATCGGATTCGTAACCTCGGCCGGAGTGTCCGGGCTAGCTGGCTTCGCGTTAGTGAATCAGTTATCAACGGCGAACGCGAGCTCGTTCGCGTCATTCTCCGCCGTCAACTATATCGCCTACGCGTTCATCGGCGGTCGACGTACGATGCTTGTTACGGTTAAGCATTGTCGTCTCCGAAACTATTATCGTTCTGGACCGCTTCTAATCTTTTCGCGTCGCGCGTAAATCAGTCCGACTGGCACGTACGAACGTTGCTTTTCTGCGTAAGGTTTCGAACGGGTTCCAGGAGCAGGAACGGATCGCGCGGGGCGTCTCGCGCCGTTCACCCTGAAAGCCAATATGCAGTTGCCAGTAGAGCGTTCCGCCACTTAGCGTGTGTAGATGTACCGCTGTTTGCTAGGAATGGAATTCGGCCTGGGTCTTTCCATTTATCGATCATCCGGGTCATATCCCCATCTCTTCGAAGACCTTGCGAGCAACTTTAAATGAACTCATACCGGCTGGCATACCGGCGTAGACCGCAACTTGTAGCAGGCATTCGCGGACCTCCGCTTTGGTCACCCCGTTAGTGATAGCTCCACGTATATGTCCGGAGAGCTCATCCAAACGATTCATCGCTGCGAGCATTCCTATATTCAAAATGCTCCGGCTTCGGCGGTCGAGATCGGGACGTGTCCAAATTTCCCCCCATGCGAATTCAGTCACCAGCTCCTGCATTGGCATGCTGAAATCGTCCGCATTCTTAAACGCTGCATCTACATAGCTGTCGCCGGCCACTTCGCGGCGCACCGCTAGACCTTTATCGAATAGATCCTTGTTCACCTTATCTCCATATCAAGTTGATGAGTATCCTGCGGCGCCTTGGTGGGACGTGCTACTCTTCTTCGGCCGCGGCGTACGTCGTGGCTGAAACCGAATTCGGAAGTTTTGTTCAACCCATCTTATCTAGCTAACGTGCAAGCGTCGATACCGAGCCGCATGCCATTTGAGCAAAGGTGCTTGCCAAAATCCGTGGAAAAGCTGGCCCGAACCCAAGTCTGCGTGTATGAGTCGCCTTTTATCGGACGCGCCGACAGATGCTGTACTCGGGATAGCCGAGCCTACGGAGATTCGGATGTTTTCAGAAATCCACGACACCGCGAATTGGGGCGGCTTCACGCCGCGCTTTCCCAATCTGTCTTGGCGTCAACGCACCGGCCGCGTTAGCTTATTCGGCTGGTACGCTAGAACGTTGAGGGCCAAGAGCTCAGAGAACGAGCATAACCTTGCCGGAATTTGGCAAACTATTCTCACGACCTTCAGATGCGAAGAGTAAGGCACAGGCACAGGAGGGCTGCGTCTGGGGTGCCTGCGTCTCCATCCGGTTGTGCGGTGGGGTTCGTAGGCCAGAATGAAGGGGGACGACGTTCAAAAGCTCGGACCTCACGAATTGGAGATAGTCTCGGGAGAGATCATTGAGGCAGGCGGATCATCAGAATGCCTTTCGCATCGCTGAAGCAAGACTGCGCATCGAGTGCAATAGCTTCGGTCACCTGGCGGCGACTGTGAAGATACGAATAGCTCACCCGGTGGATTTGTCTCATTCTTAATTGCGGACGCGCGCCGATATGTCACTCATCGCACGGCCTGCCGGAATCACGATCGATTGCCCGAAGGGCCACCGGGCTGCAGCGCGTTAGCGGTCGGCCGCTAACGCGCCTCGTGTCAGTCCGTAATCCACAGAAGTCGCCTGCTTGCGCAGTCCTGTCGCACGCATCAAACTCTCTCGGACGGATGGCGTTCGATATGCAGCATTGTCAGACCAATGCCTCACTGTGCCAAGTCGGCCGTCGATGGCTTGTCGAGCACGATCGCTTTGGTCTCGAGGAAAGCCATCAGACCCTCGGTGCCCCCTTCACGTCCGATCCCCGACTGCTTAAACCCGCCGAATCCGATCGAAAAGTCAGTGCGGGAGGCGTTATGACCTACAGAGCCGGCGCGGATCTGCCGCGCGACGTGGAGCGCGCGCTGCGCGTCGTTAGTGAAAACCGCGGCATTCAGTCCGAAGATGGTGTCATTGGCCATCTCGATTGCATCCGTCAAATCATCGGCGGGAATGACGCTCAATACGGGCCCGAATATTTCCTCCTGCGCAATAACCGAACGGTTGTCAACGTTGCCGAAGACCGTCGGCTCGAAGAAGAATCCCTTGTCCAGATGCGCTGGACGTTTGCCCCCCGCAGCTAGCGTCGCGCCTTGCTCAATTCCCTTGGCAATGTAATGTTCAACCGTTTCGCGCTGCCGCGCCGTCGCCAACGGACCGGCAGTAACTGATGGATCAAACGGATCGCCCAGCACCATCGCGCGCGCCACTTCGGCGAGAGCATCGACCATGGCATCATGCTTGTCGCGAGGCACGATGATTCGGGTCAGGCTGTGGCACACCTGGCCCGAAAGATAGCCAAAAAAGGATCTACCTATGGTCTTGGCAGCCGTCTCGACATCGAAGTCGTCAAGAACGATGGCGGGGGACTTCCCGCCCAGTTCCAGTGTCACACGCGCGACGCGCTCTGCCGCTGCCGCGCCAATCTTCCGACCGGCGGCGGTCGATCCGGTGAATGTGATCTTGTCAACTCCGGGGTCGCGGATCAACTGCTCGGAGACGTCGCGGTCAGCTGTGATGACATTGACTACGCCAGGGGGAAAACCTATCTCTTCGCACATTTGTGCGAAGAGATAGGCTGAGCAGGGCGCTTCAGGCGAGGACTTGATGATTACGGTACAGCCTGCCAACAGCGCTGGCGCAACCTTGTACGCCATCAGCCCCGCTGGGCCATTCCACGGCATGATGGCTACAACGACGCCGACCGGTTCATGAACGCAATAAGCTTGGTGACCGGTGACGGAATTCCTTTCCTCCGTGAACGGGAAGCTCGATGCCATAGCGGTGTATTGCCGGAATGCGCCACTTAGGAACAGCCCGATACGGGGCTGTGCCACCTTGAAAACGATCCCTGACTCGATTGACCAGATACGCGCGAACTCATCGTTCAACTGTTCGAAGCGCGTCGCGATCCTCTCCAAATAACTTGCTCGTTCAAGAGGGGTCATGCGCGGCCATGGGCCCTTGTCGAACGAGTCGCGAGCTGCAGCCACGGCGCGCGCGACATCGACGGATTGCGCCTGAGCCACAGTGGCGACGACTTTTTCCGTACTGCAGTTGACTACATCGAACGACGTCGATGTTGACGAATTGAGCCACTCTCCACCGATAAACAAACGGTCTGGATGCTTCAGATTTATGTAAGTCTCTGCCAATTTCTTCTACTCCCACGTCGTGGTGAAATTGAAGGCGGCGCAGCGTTCGTGTTAGAAGACACGCATGCCGCCCGGCTCAGCGTCGAAGCTCCGATAGAGTTGCTTCCTGGCCCAGCTTCCAGCGGTCAAATGACGTGCGCACGTCGACGGCATGTTCGGCAATGAAAGCCGCCGGGGGCAACGCTTGGTGCGACGAGTTGCTCGTGATCGTCGATCGCACGGCAGATCTATCGTTTCGGTTTAGAAATCGGTTCTCGCGGCATCTTTGGCAGCTCGCCACGACGCTATAGGTGCATGACAACTAGTTCGTGCTGGCAGCAGAGATTGACGTGCGGATCACGACGAGAATAACGCTTGCGGTGCATTGATAACATTTGAGGGCCTCGCCCGATTCTGTCCGGTTCGCGCTCAGGCCTGAAGGTCCGAAGCGCTGCGGTTTCCCGTTCGCTGAGGATTTTCAGTGGCGACAACGCATAATGGATTACGTAGCTGTGCCATGCGCGTTGCGACCGGAGGAAGTCAGGCGTATCGTCCGCTTTCGTGCGCGCAACTTTGACTGTTGCCTAACCTCGGTTGTTCTTTCGAAATGCTTGCTAGCGTGGGTCACCGCTCCGTGCGGTAATCATCGAGATAAGGTTGTACTTTATTGACATGGATCGTATTTATCTACCCGCCGGCGCGAAAAGGACCTTCCCGATAACTGAGAAACGCGTATTGGTTGCTTTACATTGTGTCGCGACGGGAACGCGAGCCCCGGAGCTGACGTGAGCGCCAACGTCGGCGCCAGTCAGACATTTCGGTTCGGCTTCCGGTTAGCAAAAGATCAGCGAGAACGAATGGCCCAACTTTCCGAAAGCGGTTGCGAACTTGCGGGCCTCACGCCTAAAGTCATTGGGCTGCTATGGAAGTGCGACGGCCGTCGTGAGTCTTCGGCCGGCACGTTGTCGACGTGTGCCGGCGCTCAGAAGTGGTTAGGGTCGGCCGCTACTGCAGAATCTCTACTGCTTCGCTGCTCAGTCCGGCTCTAGCGGGGTGGCAAGATACTGTTCGTCGGTGACGGGTTCCATCCAATCAACGTTTTTGCCATCTTGGAACTCGGTGATTGCCAAGTGCGTCATGGCCGTAGAGGCGGTCGCGCCGTGCCAGTGGCGGCGCTGGCATGGGCACCAAACGACATCGCCCGTGCGTATTTCCTTTTTCGGGCCGTCCTCGCACTGCGTCCAGCCCACTCCCTGTGTGACGATCAATGTTTGACCCAGCGGATGTGTGTGCCAGTTTGTCCGGGCACCAGGTTCGAAAGTGACGAAGGCACCAACGGTGCGCGCAGGTTCCTCCGCCTTAAACGGGCTGTCAATGCGAACGACTCCGGTAAAACATTCTTTCGGGGCTGCCTGCGATGGCACGGTGCCTATGCGCGTAATCTTCAAGATTCAACCTCCACGGGATCAGTTTGTACACATACAACCTTGACCGACCGCAAACGTTCCAGTCAGCCAATATTGCATAAAAAAAAGAGGGCATCTACTGGAAACAGCGCGGGACACATGCGCGTCGTCCTTGCTCACGCTATTTGATAGACCTGGCATCCAGGTCGATTTTAGTTTGAACGTTTGGCGAAAATGTCTTTCGCTAATGCAGCGGCGGACATAGCGTTTGGCCATCCCGCGTAGAACGCAAGATGCGTTATCGCTTCGGCCACTTCCTCTCGAGTCATACCGTTGTCCATGGCCTTATTGACGTGAAACGCAATCTGCGCCGACTGGCCGACTGCTATTAGGGCGGCGACAGTACACAGACTACGATCCCGAGGAGTAAGAGCCGGCCGAAGCCAAAGGTCGTTGAACAGCGCGGTGGTCGTATATGCGGCGAGCGCCTGGAACGCCGGTCCGATCATCTGATCCACAGCTGCAGTCCGCATCCCTTCAAATGCTTCATCAACCTCAAGCTGAGCTCCCAGCGCTGGTGGAAGCTGATCCGGGGGAATGTCCTGCTCCTGAAATACGTCTTTCAAAATTGGTGCAGCCATCAATGCGTTTGCCCATCCCGAATAAAACGCAAGATGTGCGATAACCTCGGAGATCTCGCTTGGCTTGATGCCGTTTTTAAGCGCGAGTGACAGGTGATGCTTCATTTCAACGCTCTGATTACGTGCGATCAAGGCAGAGACGGTAATGATGCTTCGATCGCGAGTCGCGAGCTGGGGACGCTGCCAAATCTCAGAAATCAATAGGTTCTCTGTGTATCGGCCGAGGGCTGGCGACACCGCGTGAAGGTCATCAATTGTCATTGCACTAATCCTTTTGATCAATCGTAGGCTAGGTCGAACGGCCGTAGTTTGCCAGTGATCGTCTAGCTCGTAGATAGGCTTCGGATACTTCAGATAAACAACTGAACCGGCCTAGATCAGAGCCGATAGTGGACATCGCTCTGCCAATTATCGCGCTTTCAACCGCGGCCATACATGAGTCCAGCGTTGCCGCGGTCGGTATGAGCTGTGATGTGGAATCTTCGCTCCAGGAGTTTATCGGTTCCGCTCTAGAAAGCATTGGTAGCTCCTTTTGAATTGCCTCTGCCACTACAGATGCCTGAACAAAGGGGGGCAGACGTCTTAGACCGCGCATTAGTCACTGACGCGACTGCTAAGCGTGAGTGACGGACCAAAGGTCAGCAGTGGTCCGAGCTCTTTCATCACCTCTGCGACATGAGCGTTGTTTGCGTGGTTGGCGACTGCGTCCTGGTTCGCCCAGCCATCGATGATGAAGAAAGTATTAGGATCGTCGATCTTCTGATGAAGATCGTAGTAGAGACACCCCGCCTCGAGCCTTGCGGGTTCAACAAACTGGAGTGCGAGTTGCCGAACCCTTTCACGGTTTGCCGTTTCGCAACGCAACTCGCATACGATGTGACGTTCCTTTCCTTTCAGGTTTTGCATGGTCCGCACCTTCTTTAATGTATTTCTGCTGAAGCTGATTTAGAGTAGGGTGTAAGGAGCCAGTCCGTGATACTTTCGGGACAGACTCGCGCCATACTGTGGTGATCGACGAGTTCAATGCTGGCGATCCTCTGGCGGAGGAGCACTGCCTCGCCGCCGTCGAACGTCCGAACTCACCGATTCACCGATTGACCGTTTTCATCATCTGCTCGTTGTAACGTGCACCCTGCACCGGTTGTTTCGCCAGCAAATCTCCGAGTTCTTTCAGGTCGACGTCGGTGAGGTCGACCTCAGCGCCACCGAGGTTTTCTTCAAGGCGATGGAGCTTCGTCGTGCCGGGAATGGGTACGATCCACGGCTTCTGAGCCAGCAGCCACGCGAGCGCTATCTGTGCAGATGTCGCATTTTTCGATTTCGCAATCTCGCCGATCAGACCGACTAGCTTGGCGTTAGCGTCACGCGCTTCGCCGCTGAAACGCGGCAGGGTACTGCGTACATCACCTTCCTTGAATGTTGTCGATTCGCCGATCTTGCCGCCGAGCAATCCCTTACCGAGCGGGCTGAAGCCAACGAAACCGATGCCAAGCTGTTCCAGTGTCGGCAGGATTTCTGCCTCGATGTCGCGCGTGAACATGGAGTATTCACTTTGAAGGGCGGTGACAGGTTGAACGGCATGGGCACGGCGAATCATCTCAACGCCTACTTCGCACATGCCGAAATGCTTCACCTTGCCTTCTGCGATAAGGTCTTTGACCGTGCCGGCGACGTCCTCAATCGGGACGCTGGGATCGACGCGATGCTGATAGAACAGGTCGAGAACATCGGTTTTTAGACGTTTGAGCGACTGCTCTGCTACCAGACGGATGCGTTCGGGGCGGCTGTCGAGGCCATCCTTTGCGTTGCCGTTCTTGAACCCGAACTTTGTGGCGATAACCACGTTCCCTTTGTACGGCGAAAGCGCCTCGCCAACCATCTCCTCATTATCAGCACCGTAAGCTTCGGCCGAGTCGAAAAGTGTCACGCCTCGTTCAACGGCAGCTCGAATGAGGCGAATGCCCTCGGATTTGTCCGTGGCTGGCCCATAGCCGAAGGTGAGCCCCATACAGCCCATACCGATGGCGGAAACGTCGAGGTCCTTTCCCAGCGTGCGCATCTTCATAGCAGTCGATCTCCAAAAGTGATGACGGGACTATACCGGGAGCGCAGTCAGTTGATTAGATGGTGTAAAGTGCATGTGGCTATAAGTGAGGCTAATACCGTGGCACGCGATAATCTTCAGGACATTTCGGCTTTTCTGGTGGTAGCGCGAGAGCGAAGCTTTACGAGGGCGGCGGCGAAGATCGGCATATCTCAGTCCGCGCTAAGTCAAACTGTGCGGGCGCTAGAGGAGCGACTAGGAATCCGCCTTCTTACCCGCAACACCCGCGGGGTTGCGCCTACGGAAGCCGGTGAGCAGCTGATCGAGACTGTCGGACCCCATTTTGACGGAATCAATGCAGGGATTGCTGCGCTGAGTGGACTGAGGGAAAAGCCCGCTGGAACGGTACGCATTACCGCTGATCAGCACGCAGCGGAGGACGTGCTTTGGCCGAGGCTCGACAAGTTTCTCCCTGATTTTCCCGATATCAAGGTCGAGGTGGTGATTGACTACGGACTGACCGACATAGTTACGGAACAATATGATGCCGGGGTGCGCATCGGCGAGGTGATTGCCAAAGACATGATCGCAATTCCGATTGGACCAGATATGCGTATGACCGTGGTTGCATCGCCCAGCTACCTGACCGGGAAGGTTAAGCCTCTCACGCCTCAGGACCTCACCAATCACAACTGTATCAATCTTCGCTTACCGACCTACGGTGGCCTCTATGCCTGGGAATTTGAAAAAGAAGGGCGAGAGCTTAACGTCCGGGTCGATGGGCAGTTGTCATTTAACAGTATCGGCTTGATCACGAAGGCAGCCCTAGGTGGGCACGGTATTGCGTATGTACCTGAGGTCCGCGTCGCCGACCGTCTGGCGGAGGGCGAGTTGATCGCTCTTCTGGAAGATTGGTGCCCTTGGTTTTCGGGATATCATCTTTACTACCCCAGCCGACGTCAACCTGCGCCAGCTTTCGTAGCGGTTGCCAACGCACTGCGATATCGCGGCGCAGCGCTCGCAGCAACGTCCTCAAAACCGAAGAGTCGAAAGTAAGCGGCAGATCCGAGGGTTTGTTGTTCCTCATGGCAATTGCGGTTCCGCCTGCGGTTCAGCCGCTAAATGAGTAAGAGCGAGGATTTGAGTTCGGCATTAATTTTTCCCACCATCCGTGTTTGGACCACTCGCAATACCCGTGACCGATTCACCTTATTGCCACACGCTGCGCCGGTGATGCGGCATTGCACGCGATCGGTCGTTATCGCTAGATGCGTAGATTCAGAGACCTACGCCAGTTTGCGTTAGCGGAGTCAACGGACACGATGAGCGCTTCTAGCGGAAATCCTGAGCAGAGTCTGCGGATTTCAACAGCGGCCTCAAGTCTGTCGAGAAGGGTTCGCGGGTTCGTCCATTCCCTGATGTAGTTGTTCGGTGGTCCGCACGGGGAATGAGAGACTACGCACCCGCCTATCGGATTTGCCGGAGCCAGCCAACTCTTGCTCGGCATCGACGGCCATAGCCACAGACAGCCTCGGGACCTTGCGCCCCAGCGCAAAGGTCCTTTCCGCGCAATCTGATTGCGCAATTCTCTCGCGATCCCTACATTCGGCTGCAGTCATGGCGCCTCCGCACATCCGGGCGCTAGTGCGTGAAGAGACAATGTATGCCCACAAGAACATATAGGCTCGGGGCGCTCGGATCAGTGTTGGAAGTCAGCATGCGCTCCGCTTTCGAGGTGCAAATCCTTTGTAAGGCTGCCAAAGGAGTCACGGCAGCGGGCAGTTTGATCAACCTTGTGGCTCGCTGCGATCCGCTCATGGTTACGACAGAGGCACAAATGAGACGATCCCCAAGACTGTTCGCGATACGCATGTTCTTGATGGCTACTGCTTTCGCAGGTCTAGCGCTCGTGCTTTCGGCGTGCGGAGGAGGACAACACGACGATGGAAAAGCACCAACCGTTGCCACAACAGAAGGCCCGGTTCGCGGTGCCGTTGCGAACGGCGTGATGACCTTCTTGGGTATCCCTTACGCAGCACCGCCCGTTGGTGATCTACGCTGGATGCCGCCGGCACCTCCCGCGCATCACGCCTTGCTTGAAGCCGTCGCGTTCGGCAAGCGGTGTGCGCAAATCAACACGCTCAATGTTTTCGCCGCGCCGAGTTATGAGGAGGACTGCCTCTACCTGAACGTGTTCGCTCCGGTCAACGCAGCGTCCCAGGGCAAGCGCCCGGTCATGGTCTGGCTCCACGGCGGCGGCCTCTTCGATGGAGAGAGCAACGACTACGACGCGAGTAAGCTAGCTAGGGATGGAGGTGCCGTCGTCGTCTCGATCAACTACAGGCTGAACGTCTTCGGCTTCCTCGCCCACCCAGCGCTGGACAACGAAGGCCACACGTTCGGCAACTACGGGATTATGGACCAGCAGGCCGCCCTTCGGTGGGTTCAGAACAACATCGGCGCATTCGGCGGAGACCCCAAAAATGTGACCCTCTTTGGCGAGTCGTCCGGCGGAGAGAGCACTCTGGCCAACATGATTTCGCCCACAGCGCAGGGCCTGTTCCAGCGAGCTATAGTGGAGAGCGGGCCGGTCATCAGCCCTCTCATACCAGGCTGGGACAAAGACGTGCCTACTGCCGAAGACTTCGGGCGGCGATTCGCCACCGCCGTGGGATGTCCTGACCAGAGAGCAGCCTGCCTGCGTTCGCTCTCCGTCCGTGACATCCTCACCAAGAGCGGGGATTTCCAGACTACCCAAACTATCGTGGACGGTACCACGCTCCCAGTCCACTTTGCCACGGCATTCCCGTCGGGTCAGTTCAATCGGGTTTCCTTACTGATTGGAACGAATCGCGACGAATGGAGGTGGTCGAACGCCGTGGTGGAACTCGCTACCGGTAAACCTCTGGCCGCCTCGGACTACCCGACCGCTATCGCAGGCACCTTTGGACAGGCGCACGCGGCCCAGGTCATAAAACATTACCCGCTCAGCTCATATGGCTCTCCGAGTTTGGCGCTTTCAGCTGCGCAGACCGACGGCGGCTTCAGCTGCCCGATGCGGCTGATGACCAAGCAGGTCGCGAGCTTTGGAGTGGCCACGTACGCTTACGAGTTCAACGACCGCACTGCGCCGACTTATATGGCGCCTGTCTCCTTCCCTTACGGAGCTGCGCACACGCTTGAAGTTCAGTACCTCTTTCCGCTGTATCACGGGGCAACCGGCACGCCCCAGCCTCTAAACGAACAACAAAAGAAGCTGTCCGACGCTATGGTGAGTTACTGGACAACGTTCGCGCAGTACGGGAATCCCAATTCGGACAAGGCCCCGTTCTGGCCGGCCTATGCCGACGCGCCGGCGAGCGACAACTGGCAGTCGCTGCAACTGCCGAAGCCCGTCACTACTCCTACTGGCGACTATGCCGCGGAGCACCAATGCGATTTCTGGGATACGCTGAATTAATTAGACGCCTGGGGCAGCAGGGGCTTGCTCCGGGCCTAAGGCGCTTACTGAAGCCGCGCCGCGCGATGTATGTAACGGATCACCCTCCCAAATTTCTTCGCCGGTGTGCACTGCGAGGATATGCTTATGCCCGGGACGTGTGAGATTCGGTTTAGGTTGAACGGCGCCCCCTTCAGTTGTCGCCGGCACCCGCACGATTAGGAACACTGAACACATGGCAGGCCCGAAGAGCTAAGGAAGGGTTTGGCTGCAGTTGAGCGCGGACGTTAGACGCCGCATAAATGGAGGAGTTGAGGTGACGACACGGAAATTGAAACGCCCAAATGTGGGGGATCGCGAGGCGGGTGGACGCTTCACGCTGGTTACTATCGCGTTCCTTGTGTCTGGAAGCGCAATGCTCGCCGCGTGCGGAGGACACGACGATTCGAGCTCGAATGGTAACGCACCGCAGCTGGTACAGAATGCCCAGACCTGCGCCGCATTGGCAGGGAAGAAGATAGACTCATCAGCCATTGGTGAACCCACCACCGGCGCTGTCGTAACTTCAGCGAGTTATAAGCCGGCGGTCGCGGACGCACCGGATTCCACCGGGGCTACGATCGTTCAAGGAACGCCAGACTATTGCCAGGTCTTGGTCGATATCAACCCAGTCGATGCGAGTGCGCCTGTGGTCAAGGCTGAGGTGAACCTGCCGACGAACTGGAACGGAAAAAAGCTGCAAATGGGTGGAGGCGGTTACAACGGCACCCTTGTCACTGGACTTGGGGCAAGCTACAACGCGGGCCCCAATGTCCCGCTCCCGCTAACGCAGGGATATATGACCACCGGAACTGACTCTGGGCATCAGAACAGCACGACAGTGCACCCTGCCGCCTTTGCGCTTAATAAGGAAGCGCTGACAAACTTCGCTTACGCGGCGTACAAGAAGACCAACGACGTTGCTGTACAGATTGGCACTCTCTACTACGGCAAGAAGCCGAATCACAGCTACTACGTGGGCGGTTCACAGGGTGGCAGAGAAGGCATGATGATGGTTCAACGCTATCCGACCGACTTCGACGGTGTCGTATCCATCGATCCCGTGATGAACGCGAGCGCGCTTTGGACGAGGCAGAACAGCTTCGGTGCGCTTCAGGCAGCTCCCGGCAGTTGGTTAGGCAATAAAACGCAACTCGTCCAGACAACGATTGAGGGCGCTTGTGACGCGTTGGACGAGATCGCCGATCACGTGGTTAGCAATTACAAAGCTTGCACGTCAAGCGTCGCTATTGCCGCGCTGACGGCAAAACGTTGCCCGTCGGGCTCCGATGAAGGCGGCGCGTGCTTCTCGGACGGTCAACTCAATGTTCTCCGCTCGGCTTACAACGACTATCAATTCCCGTTCGCGCTGGCTAATGGAATGACGGCTTACGCAGGGTACATTCCCGGAAGCGAGGACATTCCAAACAATATGAGTTACTGGATAGCCGGCACCGCCGCGCCAACGGCGACGCCAGACACAACTACCGGCCTGGGTCGTAACTATCAATACGGCAGCTACTACACACGGTTTTTCATTGCTCAGGATCCAAACTTTAACGCGCTCAATTACAAGCCTGGGAACTTCCAGGCTCGCGTACTTGAAGTCTCCAACATGATTGATGCGACAAATCCCGATCTTTCTGCTTTCTTCAAACATGGCGGGAAACTGATTCTCCGCGAGGATCTTGGAGATAAGGGTCAAAGCCCGATGACCGGCCTGAACTATTGGGATGCAGTGGTAGCCAAAATGGGCAAGGGAACCGTCGACGAGTTTTTCTCTGCTTATGTCGCGACAGGTCTTGGTCACACGTCAGGAGGTCTCGCTGCGGGCACTCCTAACGCTGCACCATGGGGTACCCCAGGACGCGTAGATTTGCTTGCCGCCATCGACAGTTGGGTCAATAAGGGCGTAAAACCCGGCGATCAGATGACGCTCGAAAATCGCCAAGCTTTGCCGCCATACAACGTCGTTGCGTCGAAGCCGATGTGCCGATATGGTACGTACGCCAAGTTCACGAGCTCCGGTACAACTGGCGCCGAATTGGCTAGTAACTATACCTGCGCAGTGAACTAGCACGGGCGGATTTGTCAATAGGGGCGGGAGAGTGCTCCCGCCGCCGAGATAAATCAGCTTTTCGCAGAATCGCCTCGGACAGCTGCGCGTCGTCCGGATCAAACCGCCGTACGCGGTTCACACCGCGAGCTGCCGCACGCTCGACCATTTCGGGACGAAACGCGTTTATGCGTTCAGCATTTTCTTCTGGTCTCTTCTGACCTTCGTGCAAGGCTTCGTGGCCGCCTTGCCGGTCGGCATGGCGCTCGTGACGCTTTTTTTGATGCGCTTCATGGTCGGCACAGCGGAAGCTCCTGCATTACCCGGCAACGCGCGTCTGACAGCCACCTGGTTTCCGACGTCCGAGCGTGGAAGGCATCGGCCATTTTCAATTCCGCGCAGCATTTCGCAACGGTGCTGTTCTCGCCGATCATCGGTTGGATCACGCACTCGTACGGTAGGTTCTACGTGTTCTTCGCGATGGGCGCACTCGGCGTGCTCATTGCCGGTTTGGGTTAAACACCGTACACGCTCCGCGTCAGCACCCTTTAGCAAACGATTCGGAAGTGCGATTCATCGCTGATCACGGCGCGATGGTCGATCTCGAAGACAAGCAACTCTCAAAAGAGCGCCGATGTGCCCAGGCTGATGCCAAGCCCCCGCGCAACCACGGTCGCCACGCGCTGGCTCAGTTGCTGAAGAGCCGCATGATGCTCGGCATCTTCGTTGGTCAGTACTGTGTCACCACGCTCACGTACTTCTTTTTGACCTGGTTCCCGATTTATCCGACGACGAGTTCGATCGTCTAGCTGAATTTCTCGATGCCATCGGAGCCAGTGCGATGAACATCGAAACGCTCGATGGCTACTTTTCGGCGTTGATCTGCGGCCCCGACATCGTCCCGCCGAGCGAGTATCTGCCTCAGATCTGGGGCGAAGACTTCGCCTTCGAGAGCGACGAACAGGCTGCCGAAATCGTGGGCCTGCTCATGCGCCACTGGAACACAATCGCGGTCGAGTTGCGCCATACCCTGGACGAGCCGGACGTCTACCTACCCGTCCTTCTAGAAGGAGAAGACGGCGTCGCGACCGGTAACGACTGGGCGCATGGTTTCATGCGCGGCGTGGAGACCGCGCAGCAAGCTGGGGCGAGCTCATTCACGACGAGGATCACGGCGGGCCCATGATCCCGATCATGATGCTGCACTATGAGCATGATTCCGACCCGCAGATGCGACCTCCGCCGATTCCCCCCGAAAAGCGTGAGGAAATACTGGAGACGATGATCGCGGGGCTCACCCACATCTACCGCTATTTTGAGCCTCACCGGCGGGGGCTTGCGGCCATGCCGAGCCAACTTCCCCTGCGCCGGGACGCGCCCAAGGTCGGGCGCAACGAACCGTGCCCGTGCGGTAGTGGCCGTAAGTACAAGCATTGCTGTCTCGCAAACGGGCCGACTCTCCATTGACTCCGCACGCAACCAGGGAGAGAAGACATGTCACAAGGAGCCGACGATTTTCCACTGAACGCCAATGGCCCGGCATACACGTCGTGGCAGGACCGTCATGGCGTGCCGTTGTCGTACGTCGGCGAGAAACTCGGTCGCGCGATTGAAGATTTGCATCGGCACGCGCGACGAGGCCAGGGCGGAGACGATGATTTGCGCAGCGCCATGTACCACGTTCTGGTCGCCTACCTCGGGCTTCACAATATGCTGGGCAAGGCGAACATCCTACCTTGACTAACCGGCTACTTGACGGAAGCAGCGAGAATCTGGGGAGATGGCTGCGTCTGGTTGATCGAGAGGGCGACGTCCACGGACTTGCGGGCCTAGTGACAGCGGCGAGGCGGATTTCAGTAACGGGGGCTGAGCGGGGTATCGTCGGCGAAGGACGACGCGCCCGCGTACGGCCAACACCGGCCTGTACGCCAGTCCACGGATGGGGCGTTCGAACGCTACAACCTTTGGGAGCAGAGGCATGGCCGCGGTCAGATACGCCGATCTTTCGATGGCCTTCGATTTCGTGAGCGACGCGTCTCCGATGGAGCATGACGCGTATGTCTCTCTCGATACGGGCAAGGTCTATTGGATCTCTGATTTCGATGACACATTCGACGAAGATCGTCCTGACGACCTTGGAACTTCGGATCGCTATCTTGCGATACCGCATAAGAATGAGCTCGATCTGGGAAGAAGTCTCGCGTTGATTTGTCGTACACGAATTGCCCATGAGTTACGACCAGGTCGAAGGATTTTTCCGACAACCAGGGGCGTATGGGCGTTTCAAAGATCTGCTGGCTCGTGAAGGCGCGCTCGAGCGCTGGTATTCCTTCGAGACGGACTCTGTTGAAAGAGCGCTGAGGCAATGGTGTGCCGATAACGGCCTTGAAATCGCTTGAAACGTCAGACGATCGTCGCGAAAGAGCGCGACGGTGGCGACAACGCAGGCATTGGAAAGAAGGCTGGGAGCTGCCAAGAAGTGAGGCAAAGGAAACTGGGACAAAAACGGTCTCGACGCTGTCGTACGGTGAACCAGGGCGATCAACAGCGGCAACCCGGCCAACAAGGCTCCTTGCAGCCTTCCTTAGTCTGTTCCTTCCATTTGGCTGGGCGCTCGCTCTCCGAGCCGCATATCAGGCAAAAGGTTTCGAGTTTAGCGGGTACGGTTCTCTGTGCGAGGCAAGGTAATCGAACAGTCGGCGCGTGATCGGTCTCAGCTTGCGGTATTTGCTCCAGACGAATTTCATGTAGTGATCGCCGGCAAACAGGTAGATCATCTTCTGGCCATTTAGCCGTTTCGCCGACTTCTTTCCGCTGACACAAACCGAAAACTTCAATGTTGACCTCGTCCGCGCGTTTCCTCAATCCCTAGGCGTGAGCACGCTTGACATAAAAGGAATTAGCGCATTACCTTAGGATCGCTAATTGAATACCGCCTGTCTCAACTGGAGACCGAGCAATAACCGCCGCATCGTCAGACCGCAGGCGCCTGCGTCTATGCCGTGACGCGGTAACCCGCCCACGCTATTATGGAAGGCATACGCAACGAGGTGACGCATGGGAAATATTTGGACCGAACCCACCATCAGCGGGCAAAGATTCATGAAGACAAGAGCAGCCGTTGCATGGAAGGCAGGCGCACCGTTGACGATCGAAGAAGTCGACCTCGACGGTCCGCGCGCGGGTGAAGTGCTGATCGAGGTGAAGGCGACGGGCATCTGCCATACCGACTATTACACGCTGTCCGGCGCTGATCCGGAAGGCATCTTCCCCGCGATTCTCGGCCACGAAGGCGCGGGCGTCGTCGTCGATACCGGTCCAGGCGTGGGCACGCTGAAGAAGGGCGATCACGTGATTCCGCTCTACACGCCCGAGTGCCGCCAATGCAAGTTCTGTCTGTCGCGCAAGACGAACCTGTGCTAGGCGATCCGCTCGACGCAGGGCAAGGGCTTGATGCCCGACGCGACGTCGCGCTTCTCGCTCGACGGCAAGCCTTTGTTCCACTACATGGGCACGTCCACGTTCTCGACTACATCGTGGTGCCGGAAATCGCGGTCGCGAAGATTCGCGAAGATGCACCGTTCGACAAGGTCTGCTACATCGGCTGCGGCGTGACGACGGGCATCGGCGCTGTCGTTTATTCGGCCAATGTGGAGGCGGGCGCGAATGTCGTCGTGTTCGGTCTAGGCGGCATCGGTTTGAATGTGATCCAGGGCGCCAAAATGGTAGGTGCTGACAAGATCATCGGTGTCGATATCAATCCGGGCCGCGTCGAACTCGCGAAGAAGTTCGGCATGACGCACTTCGTCAACCCGAAGGAGGTCGAGAACGTTGTCGATTACATCATGCAGCTGACGGATGGCGGCGCGGACTATTCGTTCGAGTGCGTCGGCAACACGACGCTAATGCGCCAGGCGCTCGAATGTACGCACAAGGGCTGGGGCCAGTCGTTCATTATCGGCGTGGCAGCGGCGGGCGAAGAGATCAGCACGCGGCCGTTCCAGCTGGTCACGGGCCGTCAGTGGAAGGGCTCGGCATTCGGCGGCGCGCGTGGCCGCACCGAGGTGCCGAAGATCGTCGACCGGTACATGGAAGGCAAGATCAACATCGACGATCTGATCACGCACCACCTGAGGCTCGACCAGATCAGCGACGGCTTCGATTTAATGAAGAAGGGCGAGTCGATCCGCTCAGTCGTCATCTACTAGAGGAGTGACGCGATGCTCGAACTGATCGAATCGCACGCGTCGTTCGGCGGCATGCAACGTATCTATAAGCATGAAACGCGGGGTGAGCTCAACGACTCGCTGTTCGCTGCTCTGCCGCATCACGATCCATTCGGTCTCAGCTCCGTCTTCCGCGAGCGTCACCACCTGTTCGTGCTGCAGATCGGCGGGATCGCCGATCGGCGGTCGCCGCTTCAAATAGTCGGGAGCCACGACGAGGATGCGCCGGCTGACACCGAGTTTCCGAACAATCAACCCGGCTTCAGAGTCCAACCGCTCGCGCGCCCAGATCGCTACGTCAAACGGCCCCTCAACGAGATCAGCTCTCCGATTCAACACTGTTATCCCGCGACATCGATCATTACCAGCGCTTCATGGATGGTCTGCTCACCGAAGGTCTCGGGATCGAGCGCTACTGCACGTACGTCGTGGCGAAGGTCGTGAAGGAGCGCGGTGACGTGGTGCCGTCCTGGGGTTTCGAGTGCAGCCGAGTCAACGATTGACCAGCTTCTTCGGGAATGCGAGCGCCAGCGCGCAACCGAACAGGATGAACGCGGCGAACGCGTAGAGACCGGCGCTTTGCGTGTGGAACGTGTCGCGAAGATAGCCGATGAGATATGTGCTTCCGAAGCCACCCACGTTCGCTATCGAGCACGCGAAAGCAATCCCCCCGGCCGCCGCTGTGCCCCGAAGAAACGTCGAAGGAAGGGCCCATACCACGGGCATCGCTGCTGCCGCGCCTGCATTCACGAGCGAGAAGAGCAGGACCGTCATCGCCGTACTCGGTGTCATCGCCCCGGCGATCACCAGCGCAGCGGCAGCCACTGCGAATGGCACGACGATATGCCACCGCCGCTCGCGCGCCCGGTCCGAGCTCGAACCGCAAAGCAACGTGCCGACGACGGCGGCGGCGTTCGGAATGACCATCAGCCAGCCGATGTGATACGAGTCCGTGACGCCCGTGTCACGAAGAATGGTCGGCAACCAGAAGCTCACGGCGTACAGGCCGAGCAGCACACACAGATCGATGAGTCCAAGCGACCACACTTTACGGTTCGTGAAGGCTTCGCTCAGCTTGTGGCTCTTGTGGTCCGAGCCTTCTTCGGCGAGCTGCGCGCGCAGCATCTTCTTTTCATCGTCGGTCAGCCACTTCGCCGATTCGATGGTGTTTGGCAGCCAGCGCAGCACCGCGAGGCCCAGCAGGATGGAAGGCAGTGCTTCGAGCAGAAACAGCCATTGCCAGCCGCCGAGTCCATGTGTTCCGTCGAAGAAGCGCATGATCCAGCCGGAGATCGGGCTGCCGACCATGCTCGACATCGGCAGGCCGACCATGAACAGCGCCACGATCCGTGCACGCCGCGCATCCGGATACCACTGCGTGAGATAGAGCAACACGCCCGGCAGGAAGCCTGCTTCGGCCACACCCAGCAGGAATCGCACGATGTAGAACTGCATCGGCGTATGCACGAACATCGTCGCACCCGACAACAGACCCCAGGTGATCATGATGCGCGCAATCCAGAACTTCGCGCCCACGCGCTGGAGGATGAGATTGCTCGGGACTTCGAACAGCACGTAGCCCACGAAGAACAGGCCCGCGCCGAGTCCGTAGACGGCATCGCCGAACTTCAATGCGTCGAGCATCTGAAGCTTGGCCAGACCGATGTTCACGCGGTCCAGGTACGCCGCGAAATAGCACAGGCAGAACAGCGTGACGAGGCGAAACGTGACCTTTCGGTATAGCTCTTGATGTGTGTCTCTCGACGCGACGCTTACACCAGATTGAACAGTTGACATGGGGCGACCCTGGTTAGGTGAAGGTTCCTTGACGAAAACATGTGTTTTGCGTCCGCAGGATTCTGTATAGCATGTCAAAATACAGCGTACACGCTAGAAAATACCCTAAGAGCCGTTTGCGGTGCGCGCGGCGGGAAAGGAGCCGCGAAACTACGTGTTACTGCTTCATATAGCAATTATGCTCGCGATACTGGACATCGCCATTACGGGGGTAGAACCCCATGGATGAAAGCCAGTTTCGCACACATATTAAGCGTATGCGCTCAAATATGCACCGAGACGACAATCGTCGGCACCATCTTCGTGCAGGTGTCGTCGAGGTGGCGCAACACGTCCTGGTGGCCCTCTCGTCGGCCGCCGTCGATCATCCAGTCTTGCTTCGGAGTCGGTCCGTTAAAATGGAAGCCCTGCAAGCGCGTCGCCCCGCGCCTCACTCTTTTGAAACCGCCTCTCCGGATATGTCGCTTCCCAACGACGATTACGACTTTCATGACCAGATCGGTCACCTGTTGCGTCGTGCGTATCAGCGTCACGTCGCGATCTTTCAGGAGGCGATTCCCGATTCGCAACTGACCGCCGCGCAGTTCGTGGCGTTGTCCGCGGTCAAGGAGAGCAGGGGATGTTCGCTCAACGACATCGTCAAGACGACGGCGATCGACCAGGCGACGATCCGTGGCGTCGTAGATCGCCTCAAGGCGCGCGCGCTGGTGCAAGTCGTGCCGGACCCGACGGATGGCCGCAAGCTGGTGGTGAACGCCACGCCCCAGGGGGAAGCGCTGATCGACGCGACCGTGCCGTTCGCCGCGCAGGTCACGGAGCGCACCTACGGCAAGCTAAATCCGGGCGAGCGGGTGGCGCTGCAGTACTTGCTGCGCAAGATGCTCGAGCTCGACGAAAGCTGATCGCCGCCGACGGCTCGCTAAGAAGAAACGGTGCGAGCGTCCTCGTTCGACGCGTAGCGCCGCCCGGCTTCGTCCAGACCGGCGCGGATGGCGTCCGGCGTGTACGGCGGGGCGAAGAATCGCACGCCGGTTGCATCGAAGATGGCGTTGGCCAGCGCGGCAGGGCCGGGCACCGAAGCGGATTCGCCCGCACCCATCGGCCGTTCGCCTTGCCGGGGCATGAGCACCACGTCGATCGCGGGCACCTCGGCGAAGGTGAGTATCGGGTAGCTCGACCAGTCGCGCGCCGCGGTCTTGCCTTCGCTGAAACGCACGCGCTCTTTCAACGAACGGCTCAGCACCTGGATCACATTGCCGTGAATCTGGTGACGCACGCCATCCGGGTTGATCATCGTGCCCGTGTCCTGTCCGATCACGACGCGCTCGACTGTGATCTCGCCGCTCAACCTGTCGACCACGAGATCGACGATCCACGCAGCCCACGCCGCGCCGAAGCCGGGGAAGCGGCTATGCACATAGCGCGCGTAGGCGATGCCTCTTCCGCGCACGAGGCGGCCGTGCTTCTCGATACGCTTTGGCCGAGCCTGCCACCCGGCGCGCTGAGCGACGGCGCGCAGGAGGTCGATCGCCCGATCGTCCTTCAGATGCCGGAGGCGATACTCGAGCGGGTCGGTGCCCGTCAGCGCCGCGCACTCATCGGCAAACGCGTCGTGGGCGAAGGAATTGGGCAGCGCCGAGACGCCGCGCAGCCACGACGCACGCACGATCGACGCCAGATCCTCGCAGACGAAACGCCGGTTCGGCGACTCGTAGGGCGACACAGCCGTGCGGTCGCCCATTTCGAACACACCGGAAACGGCCGGCTGAACACCGCTCAGCAGCAGGGCGAGCAGCGGCGCATCGTTGGACGGATAGCGCGTCGAGAAGTCGTAGCCGACGAGTTCGCCGCCGTCCGTGACCGTGCCCGTGACCTGCATCACCTGCCCGGTGCCCTTGGGTTCCCAAAGGTGCTCGTCCTGACGCGTCAACTGGACCCGGACCGGATGCCCGGCCGCGCGTGAGAGCAGCAGCGCATCGCCGCAGACATCGTCCGCGCAGTTGCGGCCGTAGCATCCGGCCGCTTCCATGCGTTCGATGTCGAAGTCGGCTTCGCTGCGTCCGACGAGCTTCGCAAGGTCATGCCGCAACGAAACCGGATTCTGCGTGCCGGACCAGACCGTGATGCGTCCGTCGCCGGGCTCGCGATAATCCGCGACCGCGCACGATGGTCCGATGGACCCGTGCATCTGATAAGGCCACACGTAAGTGCGCGAAAGGGTCGTGGTGCCCGTCGCGTCGCGCACGCGTTCGACATCGCCTTCTTCGAGCAGAAGCCGGCGCGTCGCTGGCGCATTCGAGATGGCTTGCCCGATATCGTCCATCGACGTCAGGGCCGGCGTTTCGCGCCATTGCACCTTGAGTCTGCGCGCGGCGCGCGCGGCGAACTCCTCGCGCTCGGCCACGACACCCACGAAATCGCCGACGACGACCACCGCGCGAAGTCCGGGGATATCGGCGACGGAAGATTCATCGACCGAAATCAGGGACCGGCCGACGAACGGACCCGAGTCGATGCCGCTGTAAGGCGGCCGCACCACGCGGCCATGCAGCATGCCGGGCACGCGCACGTCGTGCACGAAGGTCAGCTCTCCGGTGGCTTTGGCAGGCATATCCACACGTCTCGACGAACGGCCGATGAGCCGATAGTCGGCCGGGTCTTTCGTCTTGACCTGCGTATCGAGTTCGGCCGTGATCTGCCGGTCTTTCACCAGCTCGCCGAAAGTACGGCCGCCGGTGGCATCGGCGTCTTTGAGGAACACGCGCCCGTTCGCCGTCGCGAGGCGCTCGATGGCGACGTCCATGCGTTGCGCGGCCAAGTCGAGGAGGGCGAGCCGTGACTGCGCCGCCGCGCAGCGAAGCGGAACCGCCGATATCTGGATCGTGGCGCTGGCGATGGTCGGCCCCTGGTTCGGCGTCGCGGCGGTCGAACCGAGGATCATGCGAACGCGTTCGGCGGGAACGTCGAGCTCTTCCGCCACGATCTGCGCCAGCGACGTGCGAATGCCCGTGCCCAGATCCACATGCCCGTTGAACGCGAGGATGCTTTCGTCGTCGAGAACGGCCACGAACACCTCGGGCACATCCGGCACGAAGGTCGAATGGCTTCCCGGCTGGCCCCGCGCGGGGGCGACCGGGCTAAGCGGCTGGCGAATGATGGCCAGGCGGCCGTTTCGGGCAAGCAGATCGGCGCGATTCACGTTCTTCCTCGTCATGCACTCGGGCATCTCTCGGCGCGTGAACCGCCGAAGCGGTCCGCGCCCGCTTCCTACACTACCGCGCTTCGGCTTCGGCTGCCGAGATCGCCGCGAGCGCGTCGGACAGCGGAAGTACGGTCGCGTATTTCTGCGCCATGTCGAAGAGACTCGCTTCGTGCGGCGCCAGCGCGCGATCGCCGACGCAGTCCGACAGCACGAACGGTCGGAAACCGAACGACATGGCGTCGACGACGCTCGCGCGCACGCAGCCGCTCGTGACCGCGCCCGCCACCAGCACCGTCTGGATGCCTTGCTGCGCGAGCCACGGCGTCAGTTGCGTGCCGAAGAATGCCGAGGGAACCGTCTTGCGAACCACCAGTTCGCCCTTTGCCGGAGTCAGTTCCGCGACGATGGCGCTGTTGGGATTGTCCTCGGTGAGCGTCGCCATGCCGGGGACTTTCAGCGAGAAGACGTTATCGTCGCTGCCGTCGGCCGCGTAGACGATGCGGCTGTGCGCGACGGGCCAGCCGTTCTCGCGCGCGGCCTTGAGCGCGTGCTTCGTGCGCTCGATCGCCTGCGGGATATTGCCGCCGCCGAAGACCGCGGGGTCGGCGAAGCCAACCACGAGATCCACGATCAGCAGCGCGACCCGGCCCTTGGGCGCCATCGGCGTGCCGAAGCCCTGTTGCCGGTAGACATGCGCTTCCGCATGCTGGGTGAGATCGTTCATGTCGTGCCTTCTATGCGTGGTTGGCGTCGAGCACGCGGCCATCCCGGACGACGACCTCGTTGTCGAGAGAGACGGTGCAATGGCGCAGCGGGATGTCGATATGGCAGGTCGTCGTGCGATCGCCGCCGCCTTCGTTGTTCGGTCCGAGCGAGAACAGGAAGTTGCCCTCGAACGCGCGCGCGTCCATGCCGATGGTGGCTTCGCGATCGTAGAGACCGAGCGTCGACCAGCGCGCGCGCGGCTGCAGCCCCCAGCCGATGTGCGAGATCGCATAGCCCTCGGGATCGTCAAAGGTTTCCATGTAGTCGCGCAAAAGCGCCGCATCCGTGCCGCCTTCGATGCGCACCGCATAGCCGCCTTCCACCGTAAGCGTGATCGGCTCGCTGACGTAGTGCTTTTGCGGCAGCAGAATATCGCCCCGGTCGATGACGATCTTGCCGTGCGCGGTCCTGTCGTTCGGAAACGTCAGCGCGAAGCCGCTCGGCCAGTGGTCCCAGCGGCCGGGTTCATCGACGAAACCGTATTCGGCGATGGCGGGAAAGTTGCCCATCGGGCAGGTGAAGTCCGTGCCCGCGTCGGAATGCACGTGCATCTGACGCGCCGCCTTGATGCGCTCGGTCGCGGCGAGCACGCGGGTGCGGTCCGCGAGCGTCGGCACGAGGCGCACGAGCACTTCGGGCGGCTCCACCGCGAGCAGGATCTTGGTCCCCGACTGCAGGATTTCGTGCTGCTCCGGCGAGAACAACAAGGTCATCAGGTCCAGCACGAGATCGCTGTTCTTGAGCGCGGCGATCGCCGCCTGATTGCCGGTGAGCGGCGTCGTGCCGAGATACGCGAGCGAATCGCGGCTGAAGCCTTTCTCGCCGTTGATGGGCGGCAGGTCCAACCGGTTCACGATCGCGCCCATCGACTGCGTTGCGATGAGCGCGCACGACAAGGTCTGAGGATGCGTGCCCGCGCTCGTCAGAATGGTGACCGTGTGCCCGCGTTCGAGCTTCGAGAGCGTGAGCACTTCCTTCCACGCTTCGATGAGTTGATAGTCGCTGATAGCCATCGTCATCTCCAAGGAATGTGCGGTGCGCTCACGCAGGCTTGTTCAGGGACACGGGCGCGCCGAGGAAATCGCCCAGCGCCGCATAGAAGCCGGCTTCGTTGTCCCAAGGGATCATGTGGCCTGCATCCGGCACGCGCGTGTGCAGCATCGAAGGCGTGGCGCGTTGCAATTCGGCGACGTCTTCCGGCCGGACCACGTCGCCGCGCTCGGCGGTGATGAGAAGCGACGGCACGTTCAGGCGCGCTGCATCGGCGAAGAAGTCGTCTTCATGAAAGCCCTTGAACGACGCCAGCACGGCGCGTTCATCGCACGTATGCAGCCATTCCGCGCGCAACTGGCGCTGCTCGAAGGTCCACGTCGGACAGAACTGGCTCATGGCTTGCGCGTCCATGCCCTTGCGCGCGAGCGCCATCGAATCGACGTACCACGGCAACTGCGAAGGATAAGGACGGCGCCCCGGACCGGACGCGGGCGGATCAACCAGCACGACGCTCCTGAGCCCGCGCTCGATGCGTCCCGCCGCGCGCGCGGCGATGCGCGCGCCCATCGAGTGGCCAAGAAGACTGAAGGCGTCGAGGCCCAGCGCCTTGACGAACGCGACGACGTCGTCGGCTTGCGCGTCGAGACTGTAGTCGAGCGTGTCCGACGCCGACGAAAGCCCGCGCCCGCGCACATCCAGAATATAGGTATCGAACCGGCTTCCGAGGACTTCGCCGACGAAGCCCCAGGTGATCGCCGGACTGGTGATGCCCGGAATCAGGACGATGGCCGGCCGCGTCGATTGCCCGCCCGCGCTGCTTGCGCCGGGTCCATAGCGCAGGTAATGCTGGCGAATGCCGTTGGCGAACACATTGCCGCCGTGAAGAAACGTGGATGACATGGTGTGGCTCCGCAAAAGTTGCCGGGCGGCTCAGTACGCGCCGGACAGCAGCGCGCCCGCGCCGGGAACGATGGGCTCCAGATCGAGATGGCGCAGCATCGCGTAGGTGGTGGCGATGGCGGCCGTGATGACGGGCTTGCCGGTCATCGCTTCGACCTTTGCAACCGCAGGCAGGGATGGCATCTGAACGCACGCCGAGAGCACGATGGCATCAGCGTCCTGATACTTCATCTTCGAGACGATGTCCGGCAGCCGCGACGGGTCATGACGCCCGACTTCGAGGTTGTCGGGAATCTCGAGCGCCCGCCAGTCGATGACTTCGTAGCCTTCGCTGCCGATGTAATCCACGACGAGCTCCGTCAGCGGCTTCATATACGGTGCGACGACCACGATCCGCTTCGCGCCGATCACTTTCAATGCATCGACGAGTGCGCCTGCGCTGGTGAGCACGGGCGCGTGAGCACCGTTCTCGGTGGTGTGCTTCGTCAGGCGCTCCTGCGACACGCGGTGATAGCCGCGACCCATCGCCATGATGGCGACGAGGCAGGCGTAACCCAGCACGTCGACACGCGCATCCGACAGTTCGATCGCGCAGCGGTCCGATTCGGCGTCCATCGCAGCCAGTTCTTCCTTGACGACCTTTTTCATGCGCATGCGGCTCGAGTGAAACGTGAAGCGCTCGGGCCGGATGGCTTCGCGCAGGCGCAGCATCGCGGGAATCTCGGTTTCCATTGTCGTGTTGGAACTCGGCACGATCTGGCCGATGCGATAGGTCTTGAACATGGATACTCCTGGCGGGTGAGGGGAATTGCATTAAAGTCTAGCGTGTACGTTATAAAACGACAACTTGATAAAGGACTTTAGAGCATCGATTGGGTCAGTATTTTCCCTAGGTCTATGCGCTTAATACCGCCAATAGAGGGCGTTTCACGGTCTCCGGGATTTTTCCGCTTGTTTTCGTGATATTGAGTGTGTACGCTATAAATCACACCGTTACTTCGCTCGTTGGACGTCATCGCGTGACACCACGGGCACATATCGATCAGGAGATTTCCATGAGCAAAGCCCGCATTGCCGTCATCGGCGCTGGACTTGGCGGCGCGACCGCTGCCGCATTGCTGGAGAAGAGCGGCTACGACGTCGTCTTGTACGAACAGGCGCAGGCATTCTCGCGGCTGGGCGCGGGCATCCACGTCGGGCCGAACATGATGAAGGTGATGCGCCGCATTGGCTGTGAGGACGCGCTCAACAAGATGGGATCGCACCCCGACTACTGGTACAGCCGGGATGGCAAGACGTCGGAAATCATGTCGCAGATTCCGCTGGGCGACTTTGCCGTGAAGAACTACGGCGCGAGCTATCTGACCGTGCATCGCGGTGACTTCCACGCGCTGCTGACGCAGGCGAGCAGCCCGGGCGTCGTGCGCTTCGGCAAGAAGCTGAGCTCGGTCGAAGATACCGGCAATGAAGTGCGGATGACCTTCGCCGATGGCTCCGTGGAGACGGCCGACATCGTGATCGGCGCGGATGGCGTCAATTCGAAGATTCGCGATCATCTGCTGGGCGCGGAGCCGCCCAAGTACACCGGCTGGGTCGCGCATCGCGCGGTGTTTCCGGCGTCGTTGCTGAATAACAAGCCGTATGACGCCTGCGTGAAGTGGTGGTCGGGCGACCGTCACATGATGGTCTACTACGTCACCGAGAAGCACGACGAGTATTACTACGTGACGGGCGTGCCGCAGAAGGAATGGCCGGCGGGCGTGCCATTCATGGAAAGCAGCCGCGAAGAGATGAAGGAAGCGTTCGCAGGTTGGCATCCCGACATCCAGCATCTGATCGATGTCTCGCCGTCCATCTCCAAGTGGCCGCTGCTCGAACGCGATCCGCTGCCGCTCTGGAGCCGTGGCCGCATGGTCCTGCTGGGCGATGCCTGCCATCCGATGAAGCCGCACATGGCGCAGGGCGCCGCGATGGCGATCGAAGATGCGGCCATGCTGACGCGCTGTCTCGATGAAGTCGGCGTGTCCGACTACACGAACGCGTTCGCGCTCTACGAAGCCAACCGGTCCACCCGCGCCTCGAAGGTCCAGCTCGTCTCGCACAACAACACCTGGCTGCGCACCAACGAGGATCCGGCCTGGTGCTTCGGCTACGACGTGTACGAGGTTCCGCTCGTCTCGCCGCAGAAGGACACGGCGCCCGTCGAGGCGTGAGTTTTATGACTGCCTCGCCTTCGGGGGCGAGGCAGGCTAGCATCGAATGTTTCCGGTGTGCGCTGCGTTTGGCGTTTGCCGCTTTCTTTTCGGGGTTCATGTCATGTCTCATCCACGCCCGGTCGATGGTCCCGTCACGCTTCGCGTGAACGGGCGCACGCGCACCGTCGAGTTCGTGGCGTCGGATGCTCCGTTGCTCACGGTCCTGCGCAACGATTTCGAGTTGAACGGACCGAAGTTCGGCTGCGGGCTCGGACAGTGCGGCGCGTGCACCGTGATCGTCGATGGCCACGCGACGCGCGCCTGCGTCGTGCCCGCCGTCGCCGCGACCGGCCGCGATATCGTGACGCTCGAAGGACTCGGGACGCCGGATAATGCGCACTTCATTCAGCGCGCGTTCATCGAGGAACAGGCGGCCCAGTGCGGCTACTGTCTCAACGGCATGATCATGAGCACCAGCGTGCTGCTCGAGCGCAATCCCGTTCCCAGCGACGACGAAATCCGCGACGCGTTGCGCTATAACCTGTGCCGATGCGGAACGCATATCGAAATCATGAACGCAGTGCGCCGGGCCGCTCGCTATCTTCAGCAGCAAGATGAACAGTAAAACGAGCGATAGCTTGGATATGGCGGATGTGCCGCCGCGCACCGGGACGACGGCCCCGGAGCCAACCACGCATCGGACGCACACCTATCGCTGGCCCGCCGGCCAGGAGGCCGGTCTCGCCTCGCTGGAAGTGAGCGTCGATGCGACACCGTGGGGCGTGCTGCGAAGCTATCGATACCGCGTGTCGCTGGACGAGTCCGCGGGCGCATCGGGAAAAGGTCTGTTCGCGCCGGACTGGCAACCCGCGTCCCCGCAAAGCACACTGTACCGCCACGCGCACGCCTCGCTGACGTTCGACGGCCCGGCGCCCGCCGTTCCGGAGCACGCGCACGTGTTCGCGCGCGAGTCCTTCATGGACGAGACGGCGAGCGAGCTTGCCCTCGATCCCGTCGAATTGCGCCTGCGTCATCTCGACGGGAATGAGGATGCGGGCGCGCGGGAAGTCGTGCGGATGGTCACGGAACGCGCGGCGTGGGGACGCAAGACGCGTATCGACGCCGGTTCGCAGTGGCTCAGTGGCCGTGGTTTCGCGATGGACGGCGAGCGGGAAGGCGAGCCGAACTGGTCCGTGTGGGTCGTGGATATCGATGTGCATCGGCAGACCGGGGATGTCGCGATGCGCCGCGTCGTCGCCGGATACGGCGAAGGCTCCGCCAGCCTGCCGGTTTTGCATGGCGTGCCGCATACGCTCATCGAGAGCGCGGTGTCGCTGGCGCTCGGCCACGCGTCGAGCGCGGTGTCGCTGGCGCTCGGCCACGCGTCGAGCGCGCGACCCACGCATGACGAAGTTGCCGCGTCCGCGCCGATGTCGTTCGATATCGCGGCGGCCTTGAGTACGCGCGACACGCCGGATGGGTTGCCGACACCGGCCGAGCAGCGGGCTGCGTCGCCGGCGGTCGCCGCCATCGCGAACGCGATCTTCGATGCAACCGGCGTGCGTTTAAGACAACCGCCGTTCGATTCGCAGCGGCTTCAGGCGAAACTGGCTGGCGCGCAGCCTCCGCAGCCAATTCATCACGGCGTGGCCGCGCCGCGTCCCGGCCGCATCAAAAAGCTGCTCGCCGGAGGCGGCATCGCCGGATTCATCGGCGGCCTAGTCGGTCTTGCGTGCGCGATCATTCCGGGTCCGCGAGAGATTGCGCCTATCGCGCCGGGCAGCCTCGGTGCGTCGACATGGAGCGCGGCGACGCTCGAACGAGGCCGGCAGATCGCCTTGGCCGGCGACTGCGCGGTCTGTCATACGGCGCCCGGTGGACAGAAGAATGCCGGCGGTTTTGCGCTCGAAACGCCGTTCGGCACCATCTACTCCACCAACATCACGCCGGACCCGGAGACGGGCATCGGCCTCTGGTCGTATGCGGCGTTCGAGCGCGCCATGCGCAAGGGTATCGCGCGGGACGGCGCACATCTCTATCCCGCTTTCCCCTATACGGCTTTCGCAAAGATGAGCGAGCCCGACATGCTGGCGCTCTACGCGTATCTGATATCGCAGCCACCGGTGAAGCACGCACCGCCGAAGACGAGTCTGCCGTTTCCGATGAACCTGCGCTCAACGGTCGCCGGATGGAACTGGCTGTTTCATGACGACAGCGAGTTCGAGCCCGATGCATCGAAATCGGCGATGTGGAATCGCGGCAAATATCTTGTCGATGGTGCGGCGCATTGCGGCGCGTGTCACACGCCGCGCAACCGGTTGGGCGCGGAGAAGGGCGGTCTGGCATATCTGGCCGGCGGCGAGGCGGAAGGCTGGGATGCGCCGGCTTTGGTCGGCCATCGCGGACCCGTTCCCTGGACTGAGAAGGCGCTGTTCGACTACCTTCGCACGGGGTTTTCGAGAGAGCATGGCGTGGCAGCGGGTCCGATGGGTCCCGTTGTGACCGGGCTGTCCGAACTTCCGGAGTCCGATGTAAAAGCGATCGCTCACTACATCACGTCCTTGTCACCGAAGGTCGACGAGGCGGCTGCCGCCAGCGCGGCCCAAAAGCAGTCGGATGGCGCCGATGTGGTCAGCGTCATGGGCCTGGAGCGCGGGCGGCAGACCTTCGAGACGGCATGCGCAGTCTGCCACGCGGCATCGGGCGGGGTCGGACATCTGGGCGTGAGACCGCTCATGGGCCTCAACACCAGCGTGGCGCAGAACCGGCCCGACAACCTGCTGCATGTTCTTCACAACGGCATCGACAGTCCGGCCACGGCCGAGCTCGGGTATATGCCCGGCTTCGGTGATGTCTATGACGACAGGCAGATGGCGGAACTCGCGGCCTACATCCGGGCGCGATATGCGCCTGACCAGCCGGCGTGGACCGACCTCGAACAGGCCTCCGCTCAAGTCAGGCACGCAGCGCACTGAGTCGGAGACGGGAATGCTCGCGATTCTTGAGGGTTCGTTGCAAACCGCCGACTTCGCAGTGATCGATACCGATCGATATCGCGCCAGCGAGCTGACCGCAACTCGAACAGGTTCCCCTTTACCTTTACATAAAGGGATTTAACGCTTATTAATTCGCATTACTAACGTAACATCAGCTTGAGCACGGACGCATCTGCCTATGGTGCTTGGTTCGTCACTGGTACATGAGCTTTCGCAGTCGAGGAAACTACACATCGCGTCGCTGGTTGTAAGGTCATCCAGCCGAGCTACGTTTAGATCTCGTTATTCGGGCGCGCTCAGCGCCGAGCGCACCACGCGTGCAAGCTCGTCAAGCTGAAACGGCTTGCGCAGTGCCGTGAAACGCTTATCAATGATTGTCGAAATATCGACGTCTGCGTAGCCTGTGGCCAGAATTACCGGCAAATTCTCGCGCATTTCGTGGGCCTTCTCTATGACCTGCAATCCATTCAAACCCGGCATGGCATAGTCGACCATCAGGAGGTCGGGGTCGTCGACGCGAAGGCGCTCGAGACCGCTAACGCCGTCACGAGCTTGAGAAACGGTATAGCCGAAAGCCTGCAGGCATTCGACAAGCATGCTTCGGACGTCCTCGTCGTCCTCGATTACAAGGATGTGGCGCCCCTCCACCGCGCGGTTCTCCAAGTTTGAACCGGCGACAATTTCGGGCGCCTCCTTCGCTACGAGCGGCAACCACAATTCGACGGTTGTGCCTTTTCCCAGCTCGCTTTCAACGCGCGCAATACCGCCTGCCTGCCGGGCGATTCCGTAGACCTGGCTGAGTCCAAGTCCAGTACCCTTGCCGACCGGCTTCGTCGTAAAGAATGGGTCGAATACGCGAGAGACGATGCCTGGCTCGATGCCCGTGCCCGAATCGCTCACGCTGACTACAACGTAGCGTCCGGCGGCAAGTGTCTCGTCCGGCGCAGGGCGCTCGCCTGCGTGGATGGAAAGGCGGCCACCGCCCGGCATGGCGTCACGCGCGTTAATGGCGAGGTTGAGCACGGCGAGTTCCAGCTGATTGGCGTCCGCCCGTGTCCAGAGATCTTCCGCATCTGAATGAGTGTAGAACGCGATGGCCGGTCCGAGTGAGATCGAGATGATGTCACGCATGCCCTGGAGCAGCGAAGTAACGTTCACGGCCTTCAGATCGAGATTGCTCGTGCGTGAGAATGTGAGCAGTTGGGCGGTGAGCTTGCCTCCGCGCTCAGTGGCGCGTTTGATCGTCGCGGCCATCTTGCGCACCCGCTCATCATCACTTACGCGGGCAAGCAACTCGGCGTTGGCCATGATGACATTCAGCAGATTGTTGAAATCGTGCGCAATGCCTCCGGTCAGTTGGCCCAACGCTTCCATCTTTTGGGACTGCACAAGCACGGCCTGCACCTTGGCGCGCTCATGGATCTCTTTCATGAGCCGATCATTCGCCGATGCGAGCTCACGGGTGCGTTCGCTGATACGACTTTCGAGCGATTCATTTAGGTGCTCGAGCGCTTCTTGCGCTTTCACGCGTTCGATCAGATGCTGCTCGGATTCCGCCAGATGCTTGCGCGACTCATACTGTCGGACGCGGGCGCGAAGGGACGATGTCACCGCACGACGCAGAGTCTCGGAATTCAAGGGCCGCTCGAGAACCAGGACGTTCCCAAGCCGTTCGAGCAGCTGGAGGCTTGCAGCGGGACGGCGCTCGGCGACACGCCCGGAGAGCAGGATGATGGGGAGATCGGACCAAGCAGCTTGATGTTCGAGCCACTCCCCGAGCGCCCCGGCGCTATCGTTCTGAACGGATTCTTCCGTAATAATCGCAACGCCCGCGCCCCTTTCAAGTTCGTTCAACAGGCATTCCAAATCCGAACACGCAAGGCAGCTTCGGCCGTCGCTCGCGAGAACGTCGGCGATGACATCGGCGTCGCGGCCGAAGGGCGCCATGATGAGAACGCGAAATTCCATGGCGCTAGTCGGCGGACGGATTGTGCTTGCCTTTCGAAGGGGGCAGCATCGCCGTCTCCCCCTGGTATTTGGGTAGCCCACCCAAAATGCCTTCAAAGTCGCGCAACGCTTCGCCGACGATTAGGCCGTTGCCGCCAAGCTGGAACTGGCGGATCGAGCGCTCGTGTCCACTCGTGCGACTCTTGACG